>Ga0209755_10000648_pt1 | contig 61500 bp, 60 predicted proteins | sample TergutCo191P1_FD_187301 | JGI IMG/M metagenome (GOLD analysis project Ga0209755, IMG submission 187301) | Cornitermes sp. P1 segment gut microbial communities from Petit-Saut dam, French Guiana - Co191P1 (SPAdes) (version 2) | ecosystem: Host-associated > Arthropoda: Insects > Digestive system...
CCGATCTTGATAACCTTGCCATCGGCGGCTGTTTCAAGCTTGTATCCAATGCGCGTTGGTTTATCCTTATGCAGATACATCACGTTTGAAATGTGCAGAGGAGCTTCACGGCGGGTTATGCCGCCCGTTTGGTTGGCACGGTTTGGCTTCTGATGTTTGGTTTGCATATTAAGCCCTTCCACCAGAATTCTGCCTTTTTCACGGTCGATAAGCAGAATGCGACCTGTGCGGCCGACTTCCTTACCTGCGATTACTTGCACCATATCGCCGCGCTTTAGCTTCACTTTATTCATGATTTCACCCAATTCTTATAGAACTTCGGGCGCGAGGGAAACGATACGGGTGTATTGCTTATCCCGCAGTTCTCTTGCTACCGGGCCAAAAATACGTGTTCCACGCGGAGTTTTATCCTCGCGGATTATAACGGCGGCATTTTCGTCAAAGCGGATAGACGAACCATCGGGACGGGAAAGCCCCTTTACCGTGCGGACGACTACCGCTTTTACAACCTCGCCCTTCTTTACCACGCCGCCGGGTGTTGCATCCTTTACCGAGGCTACGATTACATCACCTACATTGGCATAACGACGCTTGGTGCCGCCAAGTACGCGAATACAAAGCAATTCCTTCGCACCGGAGTTGTCCGCGGAACGGAGCCGCGTTTCTTGCTGAATCATACTGCTCACTCACTTTCGTTGAACGGCTACTTCGCTTTCTCGATGACGGATACCATACGCCAGCGTTTCTCCTTGGAGAGGGGGCGGGTTTCCATTACACGCACTCTGTCACCAACACCACATTCATTTGCTTCGTCGTGGGCTTTCAGCTTGTAAGTGCGCTTTACAATTTTGCCTATTACGGGGTGGCGAACGCGGTTTTCTACCGCAACCACGATTGTTTTGTCCATTTTATCGCTTATTACCCGGCCTATGCGGGTCTTGCGCAAGTTGCGAGTCTCCATGATTTACCTCCTAAGCCAGCCCTTTGGCACGTTGTGTCATTACAGTTTGAATGCGGGCGATGTTTTTGCGAACCTCGCCGATTCGCGCCGTGTTGTCCAGTTGGTTGGTGGCATTTTGGAAGCGTAGGTTAAACAGCTCTTTCTTGGAAGTTACAAGTTCAACCTTTAATTCTTCCACGGATTTATCTTTAAGGGACTCTAGGTATTTCTTTGATTTCATTTACCCCGGCCTCCTTATAATTGTGCTTGCGCGCTCGCGCCTTCTTGCTCGGCCAAAATAGCTTCTAGCTCGTCTTTGGAAACAATTTTACATTTAATCGGTAGCTTGTAGGAAGCCAGCTTTAACGCACGGCGGGATACTGCCTCGTCAACACCGGCAATTTCGAACATTACACGTCCGGGCTTTACAACGGCTACCCAGTATTCCGGGGAACCCTTTCCGCTACCCATACGGGTTTCGGCAGGTTTTTGCGTCACCGGCTTATCCGGGAAAATTTTTATCCATACCTTACCGCCACGTTTCATAGTACGGTTCATGACGATACGGGCGGCTTCGATTTGATTGGCTGTTATCCAGCAGGGCTCCATGGCTACGATGCCAAATTGCCCGTAGGTGATTTTATTGCCGCGCAGAGCCTTTCCGGTCATTCGACCGCGAAACTGCTTGCGTCTTTTTACCCTTTTTGGCATTAGCATATTCGTTTGCTCCTTCCCGTCTGTCTCCCCGGGGTTCGCGGCTGCGATACTGGCCGGGAAGGACTTCGCCTTTATACAGCCATACCTTTACACCCAGCTTGCCGTAGGTTGTGTTGGCTTCGGCGAAGCCATAATCTATATCCGCACGCAGGGTTTGAAGGGGGATTGTACCTTCATGATAGCTTTCGGTGCGGGCGATTTCCGCGCCGCCTAGACGGCCGGACGTAGCGGTTTTGATTCCTCGCGCGCCGTTTTTCATTGCGCGCTGCATTGCTTGTTTCATTGCCCGACGGAAGGTTACGCGGTTTTCTAAATCTTTGGCGATAACTTCCGCTACCAATTGGGCGTTAAGCTCCGGCCTCTTGATTTCGAAAATTTCTACATCGGCTTTTTGCTCTGTCAACTTCTGAACCTCGGCGGTCAGCTCTGCAATGGCTTGGCCGTTGCGTCCGATGATAATACCGGGGCTTGCTGTGTGAAGCGTTATCTTTACGCGGTCAGTCGTGCGCTTGATAGTAATACGCGCAAGCTTAGCGTTTTCCAATTTTTTCTTTAAAAACTTACGAAGAATATTATCCTCCAGCAGGTACTTTGCAAAATCCTTTTCTGCGTACCATACAGAGTCCCATTCTTTATTGATGCCCAGCCTAAGGCCGTGGGGATTTACTTTTTGACCCATGAGTTCACCTCTCGTTTAAAATGATAGTGATGTGACTTGTGCGCTTGTTGATGCGATATGCCCGGCCTTTGGCACGGGGCTGGATGCGCTTTAGGGTCGGCCCCTGGTTTGCAATTACTTCTTCTACAAACAATTCAGAAGTGTCCAGAGAGTGATTTTCTTCGGCGTTTGCAACGGCAGATTTTAACACTTTTCCTACAAGATACGCACCGTATCTGGGATTATAGTCCAAAATGGCTTTTGCCGAAACAACGTCCCTGCCTTTGATTTGCTCCAGAACGATACGCGCCTTGCGGTCGGATATACGGGCAAATTTGTGGGTGGCGTGGGGGCGCGTTTCCCGATTCTCTTTATTACGCTGTTGCTTAAACTGGCTTCTGCTTCCTGCCATAGTTGCCCTCCTACTTAACTCTGCTCTTTTTCTCGGCATCTTTGCCATGGCCGCGATATGTGCGGGTGGAGGCAAATTCACCAAGCTTGTGCCCAACCATGTCTTCTGTGATGTATACAGGCACATGCTTGCGGCCATCGTGAACGGCAATGGTAAAGCCTATCATTTCAGGGAAAATGGTTGACCTGCGTGACCATGTTTTAATCACGGACTTGGTGGTTGCGTCAAGCTGCGCTTCTACTTTTTTCATTAGGTGGTCGTCACAAAACGGACCTTTTTTTAATGACCTGCCCATGCGTACCTCCTATTTAGAACCGCGCTTGCGGACAATATATTTATTACTATGCTTGTTTTTCTTGCGGGTTTTATAACCCAGAGCCGGTTTGCCCCAAGGTGTGGACGGGGCAGGGCGACCAATTGGTGCGCGTCCTTCGCCGCCACCATGGGGGTGGTCATTGGGGTTCATGACCGAACCGCGAACCGTTGGGCGGATGCCCATGTGACGCTTTTTACCGGCCTTACCAATGTTAATCAGCTCGTGGTCGAGATTGCCCACTTGGCCGATTGTGGCACGGCAGTTTACGGGTACGAGGCGCATTTCTCCGGAGGGGAGGCGCACTGTGGCGTATTTCTCATCCTTGGCCATAAGCTGGGCCACATTTCCGGCTGAGCGAACAAGCTGCGCGCCGCGTCCAAGCTTCATTTCGATATTGTGAATTTCCGTTCCCACGGGGATTATCTTCATAGGAAGTGCGTTCCCCGGGCGAATTTCCGCTTCCGCGCCGCTCATTAGCATGTCGCCTACTACAACGCCTTTTGGTGAGAGGATATAACGCTTCTCGCCATCAACATAATGCAATAATGCGATGTTGGCGGTACGGTTGGGGTCATATTCAACTGCGGCAACTTTGGCGGGTACGCCGTCTTTGTCGCGCTTGAAGTCGATTAAACGATACTTTATTTTTGCCCCGCCGCCCCTATGTCTTACGGTGATTTTGCCTTGCCCGTTCCGGCCGGAATGTTTTTTCAGGTGAACAGTCAGGCTCTTTTCCGGCGTTGACTTTGTGATTTCCGCAAAGTCGGAAACAGTCATCTGCCGCTGGGAGGGGGTTATTGGTCTATAGCGTTTTACGCCCATAAGAAACTCTCCTTTATCCTAGATGCCTTCGAAATATTCGATGGGATTGCTTCCAGGGGTTAATTTCACGATTGCTTTTTTACGCTTTACGGTGGAGCCGGGCTTATAGCCGCGACGATGCCGCTTTTTGGGGTGAGTGTTCATGGTGTTGACAGAGGCCACTTTCGTGTTGGGGAAGAGTCTTTCGACGGCTTCTTTAATTTGCGTTTTTGTGGCTTCGGGGTGTACATAGAAAGAATAAGTTTGCTCTTCGAGGAGACTCATGCTTTTTTCTGTCATGAGAGGTTTGAAGAGAACGTCGTAATATTTCAGGTCGGCCATTATGCATACACCTCCGTCATTTTTTCAATGGCGTCCTTGGTGATTACAAGGCTGTCATAGTGGAGTATATCGTATACATTGATGGTGTTGATACCGGCGGTTTTGATGCTTGGGATATTCCTTGCGGAGGCAACCACATTAGCATTTACGCCATCCGTTACGATTAAGGCCGTATCAAGGCTGAGGCTTGTACAAACTCCGGCCATGACTTTTGTTTTGATTTCGGAAAGCTCCAAGCTGTCGAGGACGATTAATTTTTCGTTTTTCACCTTGTCGGTGAGAACGGATTTAAGTGCCAGTCTTTTCAGCTTCTTATTTAATTTGAAAGAAAAATCACGGGGTTTTGGTGCAAAAACTACGCCACCGCCTGTCCATTGAGGTGAACGAGTGGAACCTTGACGGGCGCGGCCTGTGCCTTTTTGACGCCAAGGTTTGCGTCCGCCGCCACGAACTTCGGAGCGGGTTTTGACACTTTTGTTACCCTGCCTTTTGTTGGCAAGATACTGGATTACAGCCATGTGAACGGCGTGCTGATTAATTTCTACACCGAATATGGCGTCGTCAAGCTCCATATTGCCTACGGACTCGCCGCGAATATTTTTAATCGTTACTGTCGCCACGACCTATCACTCCTTAAACTTTCACTGTGCTTTTTATTGTCACCAAAGCACCTTTGATTCCTGGAATCGCACCTTTTATGAGAATCAGGTTCTTTTCGGCGTCTGTGCGGATAATTTCAAGATTTTGAACGGTGGTTCTTTTCGCGCCCATATGTCCGGGCATTTTCTTGCCCTTGCGAACTTTACCGGGAGTTGTTCCGGGGCCCAGTGAACCAAGCCCACGATGGTATTTAGAACCGTGGGTAAGGGGGCCGCGGTGTTGATTGTGGCGTTTGATTGCGCCCTGGAAGCCTTTACCTTTGGAGGTGGCCACAACATCAACATGGTCTCCAGCGGCAAAGAAATCTGCTTTAATTTCCGAACCTACTTCGAATTGTTCACAATCTTCCAACCGAAATTCCCGCAATACACGGCGAGGGGCGGCATTCGCGCCCAGCTGCGCGTCAAAATGACCTTTTTGCGGCTTGTTCAACAACTTAGGCTTAATGTCACCAAAGCCCACTTGCAATGCGGCATAACCATCCCGTTCAACGGTTTTTTTCTGCACAACCACGCATGGGCCGGCCTCCAGCACCGTTACCGGAATCACTGCCCCGTTGTCGGCGAATATTTGTGTCATACCAATTTTCTTGGCCAGAATCGCTTTCTTCATTTTATACGCGCCTCCGTTACATGATTTTTACCGTGATATCTACACCATCGGGCAAGTCCAAACGGGTGAGGGCATCAACGGTTTTTGGGGTGGGCATAAGGATATCAATGAGCCGCTTGTGGGTGCGCATTTCAAATTGCTCGCGGCTGTCTTTGTATTTGTGTACCGCACGTAAAATCGTCACGATTTCCTTTTTTGTAGGCAAAGGAATAGGCCCAGATATCATGGCATCTGTGCGCTTTGCCGTTTCTATAATTTGTACCACCGATTGGTCGATAAGCTTGTGGTCATAGGCTTTTAGGTTAATCCGAATTTTCTGGCTTTGCATGGGTATCCTCCAAGCTGTATATGTTCACGCACCCGGGCGTGTCACTGTCTAATGCTGACAAGGGAGAATTATACAGCATCGGGGGGGATTGTCAAGGGCTTTTTTTGAACCTTTTAAAATAAACTATATAAATCCCGAATTCATATAGAATAAAATGCAAAAGAATTCGTATTGTGGTATGTTTATGTAAAATAAAACGACTGGCGGAGAGGGACGGCTGTCATATGAAGCGTCATATAAATGTCATTCATATATCGGCTTTACAAGAGGGCATGAAAATTGCCGAAACCATTAACGTGGTCTCGGGCGGAAAAAGCTTGCTGATAGCCCGCGAGGGATTAGAAGTCGATTCTAAGGTTATTAAAGTTTTAACGCGCCATGAGGTTAAAACCCTGAAGGTTTATTCCTACGAAGAGCCCCCGGAGGATTATTTCGCGCCGGAGCCCGCTCCAAAAAAATCACGTCCCAAGCTGGAGGCTCAACCGGCAACTCAGCCCTTGGCTAAAACAGCAGTCTCTTTGCCAACCGTTAAAACGGTCTTGACCGAACGCGAGCACAAGGAGCTCGTCGAAAGACTAAACTATATGTTCGAATCCTTGCAAAAGCCCGGCGAGGTTGTGAAGATGACAACGGCCTACAAGGTTTTAAGCGGCTTTGAGCGCGCATTAGGGCAGGTTGTGGCGGCGGTAACGGCAGACCCTTCCGGCCTTATACATATTCATGACCTAAAAAGTTATGACGAATATACGTATCATCATTCCATGAGCGTGGCCTTGCTTTCCGTCGCAACAGGGCAGGCAATGGGCTTGGATACCAAAGAACTGCTAAAGCTGTGCCGCTGCGCGGTTCTTCATGATATCGGCAAGCAGGCCATTCCCCTAAAAATTATTAATAAACCGGGAAAGCTTACCACTGATGAATTTTTTGAAATGAAGGGACACGCACTCAGCGGCGCGCTTAGAATAAAAGCCAAGGCCGTTGGTGATATGGATATGTGGAAAGCCATAATGTTCCACCACGAAAAATTTGACGGAAGCGGTTATCCCAAAGGGCTTAAGGGGGAGGAAATCCCTCTTTACAGCCGCATAATAGCCGTTGCGGACGTATACGACGCCCTGACCTCCTTCCGCCCCTACCGCGACCCGATGCCCCCCGGCGAAGCCTATGAACTGATATGCAGCGAAGTCGGCAGGTCTTTTGATTTTAATGTCGTCAGTGCCTTTTCCGCGCGCCTTGAGCTTTATCCAAACGGCTCCGTTTTGGAGCTTTCGGACAAACGAAGAGGCGTCGTAGTGGATAATAAAAATGTTCAACGTCCCACTATACAACTGCTGGATACCGGCAAACCGCTTAATCTGGCGAATATGGAGAACCTAAGCGTGGTTATCACCAAGGTTGTAAATCCAAAGGCGATATAGCATAAATTGTTCAGGGCAACATTTACTTTGGGCCCGAGGCAAGGAAATCAATTTTCATCGGTCTTGGGGGAAAGGCCGGTTTCGCTCGCTGCGCGGTTGCCTATGCTCCGCTGGTGTCCCGGGAAAGTGCTGACTCCGCGCTTCTGGAGCGCGTCGCCTAGCCCTTTCGGCCGGGCCAATGCGCTATGCGGCAACGCGAATCAGCTTCGCTGAAAGCCGGCCTCGCCCCCAAGACCGATGAAAATTGATTTCCGAGGGGTCGGCGGTGCGGGGCATTTGTGACACTGTCGTGTTAATGTATATTATTTTCGCCATTTATATATTGCCCTCGAAAAAAATTTCTACCATCTAGTGCTAACGCATTCTCCGCGAGGACAAAAGCTAAAACTCTGATTTCGCCGTCTTGAAAATCAAGCTCTATCCGGTTGCGGGATACGGAAAAAGTTCCGGTGCGGGTTTCCCGAAGCAAATCCTGTGTGGCCGCACCGGCTTTCCGATAGGTGGTCAGATTAAAACGCTTCCCTGTGAACTCAATAATTTCTTCATGAGGACTTCCTTTCGCATATACCCATGTCATATGTAGTTTTCCCTCCCTCAGCACTAAGCCTGTTTTGGAGCAGGTCTATTTATTATGTCAACTGTGGCCAATTTGAGTGTAATATATCACTCTATCTTGAAAATTGCAAACTGTTTATATGCAATATTCAAGCTTGTATTTGTTCGCATTATAGCTTCACCCTGTAAAATTTACACGGGGTGAATTTAATGGCATACAAATATCAGAATCGCTACTTGCAATTAGGCTTGAATATCGCGTACTACCGCAAGCTTAAAGGCTTTACACAGGTACAGCTATCAGAAATCGTTGACATCAGTCGCACGCATATGTCCAATATAGAAGCTCCGGGCATGATAAAATCCGTGTCGCTGGATGTTCTTTTTAACATCGCCGACGCATTGGGCGTAGAGCCGGGAAAATTGCTGGAGATTCGAGGGTAGTTTCATATTATATGTACATACAAAGCCCGGCGGCTTCTCACAAGTGCAAGCGCGAAATCGCCGGGTGTTGTTTAGTTCTTGGAAATACGCCCTAGTGTCCCGACCGCGCTTAAATTTAGGGGCGGGGGGAATGGAAAGCGCGTCTAGCGAAGTCGTGAGGATTAGAGGCGAACGGGCGGGCTAGTGCCATCGCTGGGTTCGCCCAGCGAAACCAGCACAGGCACTGCCTGGCCGGAGTCAATCATCCCACGACAAGCGTTAGCGCGGCCATTCCACCCGTCCCTAAATTTAAGCGCGGTCGGAGCCCTAATTTCCGTCGCTTGGTTTTTGTTCCAAAACCTTTGAGAGGTCATCCGTATCCTTTGCGCGTTGAACAAAGGGCTTTATATTTACAAATTGACGGACGAGGCAAATTACTACTATGGCCAGGCCGACCCATGCCATGACGCTGGCGTATGTCAGAATTGTGCTGGCATGGGAACGTATGAAAAGTCCGCTTATTCCCGAAATGATTATGGCAATTATGCCTATATCGGTCATGGCTCTGCCCAGCCGTAGCCTTGCATCCATGAGGGCGTGCTCTTTAAACAGTGGCGCGAAAACAATAAGCAAGCCCACCATTGTCGCCATTCCGGCAATTGGGAACAGCATATTTGAATGATTCGGATGGAGAAAGCCGGCGGTGCTGGCGGCCACAATGCCGACAATACCTATTACTACCGGAAGCCGGTTCACCTGCTGAGATAAACGCGCCTCTTTTGCCGACTTGGCCGGAACCGCCGCCGGAGGTGGCTTTGTCCCTGTCGCCTCAAGGTCGTGAGCCATGTCCGCGGAGGCGTCCCCCGCGCCGTTTTTTAACAGAAAGTCCGTAGTGACATTAAACAGCTCACTTATTTGTACAATATTATTTACGTCAGGCAGGCTTTCACCAAGCTCCCATTTGGAAACGGCCTGCCTTGTTACCAAAATTTTTGCGGCCAACTGCTCCTGTGACATACCTCTTTGCTTTCTTAATATCTGGATTCGTTCACCCAATGTCATTTTGACATCAACTCCTTTTTTGCTATTGTAACGGCTTACCCGGTTGCGTTCCAGCAATAATTTTCGGAATTTACGCAACCATTGGTTGCGATATAGCGGAATCGGCCATATCTTTTGAACTCGCATTTGACAAGCGGGTGTTACATACAATACCCTAACGGAAGAAGCAGGCTTCAACAATTGCGAAAGGGGAATTCTATGGCTACGCCCAAGGGCTCGAATCTGTTTATGCTGGTGCTGTTTTTGTGGTTTATCGTGGTAAGCTTTATTTTTGTGATAGTTGATATGGTCATGCCCATGTCCATGGGGGTCGCGCTCTTTGTTATCCAGTTTTTGGGTTTTGGCCTCCCCTGTGTGGTCATTCTTTTTCACAATCGCGGGCGAATCAAAGAAATTCTGCCCATGCAGCGGATGGGCGGCAAGAATATTCTTATGATTTGCGCGATGTCTTTGGCATTTGTGCCTGTACTGATGTTTATCGCGTTTGTTTCTCAGCTGTTCTTTACGAATTTTTTTTCCGAAGCAATGGACCAGATTTCATTTGAATACAGCCTGCTTTGGGCGTTGTTTTTTATCGGGGTCGTGCCCTCGGTGCTTGAAGAGCTGGCCTTTCGTGGTATTATTTTTTCCGGCTACCGGGATATTCCCATCTTTAAGGCCGCACTGGTAAACGGCTTGTTTTTTGGTATCATTCACATGAATATGCATCAGTTCTTCTTTACCGCCGTGGCGGGTTTTGTCTGGTGCTTTATGGTTTTTTACACAAAATCAATTTGGGCGGCGGTTCTGGCGCATTTCATTAATAACGGCTCCCAGGTTATGTTGACTTTTTGGGGAAACCATTTAGAGGGCGCGGCGGTCTATCAAGAACCCTCCCTCGCAGAGGCCATACTCTCCATGGGAATTCTGGCTGCTGTGGGAATGTCAATTTTCTTTGTTATTTATCCGCGGTTTAAGGTGTATAATATATGTAGGAACACCATGCCGCAGCAAAATTGACTTTCTCTAAGATATTTGTTTATAATATTTTGAAGTACATAGGGACGGAGTGGCCGTATGAAACGCATACAACTCAGGAGCAAGCTGCCGAAACTGCCGAGGCGTAAGCTGACGCCGCGCAAAAAAATAAAACGCAAGCAGCAAATCTGGATATACAATGAAGGCCGCCTGGAGCAGGAGCGTATTTGCCCGGAACGCTGGATGCGCCTGATTTATGAAAATCCGCTGGGCGGGGCGTCGCTTTTGTGGCTGGTGAAGAGGAAGGCTTTGAGCCGGCTGTACGGGCTGTATTGCCGCACGCCAATGTCGGCCAGGGGGATTCCAAAATTTATTGAGAAATACGAAGTAGACATGACCGGCTGCGAGGGCTCGTATAAAAATTTCGCCCAATTCTTCTCCCGGGAGAAAGCGGATGTGGCCTTTCCGGAAAACACCGCCGCGCTGGGTTCGCCCTGCGAGGGGCTGGTAAGTATTTTTGAGGACATCCATCCGGAGCAGGTTATCGCCGCAAAGGGCGCGCAGTTCTCCCTTGAGGAGCTTTTTGACGACGAGTCCCTTGCCCGGGAATACGAAAACGGCACTATGGTCAGCGTCCGGCTTACGCCTGCCCATTATCATCGTATGCATTTTTTTGACAACGGCGTTGTCACCGCCACCCGGATGATTAAGGGCGATTTATACTCGGTCAGCCCGCTGGCGTTAAAGCGTGTGGTCCGCCTCTATTGCCGCAATAAACGCGCACTGATTCATTTTTCCACCGAAAGCTTCGGTGAGGTTGTAATCGTCGAAGTAGGCGCGACTTTTGTGGGCTCAATCGTCCACTGCTTTGAGGACGGGCAGGAGGTTCGGCGCGGCGATTTAGCCAGCTATTTTAAGCCCGGCGGCTCGCTTGTACTTATGTTCCTGAAAGAGGGCGCGTTTAAGCCTCACAGCGATTTGGTGCTGCGCACAATCGACGGCATCGAAACAAAGATTTCCATTGGCTCGACCATTGGTCTTGGCCGTTAGAGGAGGTTTTGTTTATATGGCTAAATATTTCCCCGTGCTAAAACACTTTAATACCCCCAACGCGATTACGACACTAGGGCTGGTTTTTGGGATTTTTACATGCTATTTCCTGACCCAGCGAGACTTGAGGATGGCGATTATCTGCCTGTTTTTCGCGGGCGTAATGGACTTGGTGGACGGCTTTGTAGCCGCCAAGCTGAATCAGCAGTCCAAGTTTGGGCAATCTTTGGATACGCTGGTGGATTTCTTTACCTGCTGCATCATCCCTGTGTGGATGGTTCACGATATGCTTTCGGATTTGCCGCTGTATCCTCTTATCGTTGCCGCCATGATTTTTTATGTAATGTGCGGGCTGTGGCGTCTGGCTCTTTATAATATCACCGGAGGTGGCAAGAGTTTTACCGGCTTGCCCGTTCCCGGGGCTATGATGCTTATTACCATTGTCATCTGGTGCGTCGTAATGTATAATATTACGCTGTGGGTTGCCGCCATAGCATTCCTGGCGGTTGGCCTGCTCATGATTTCCGGTATTCAGTTGCCCAAGTACGGCATCTGGCAAAAGGTCATGGGCTTTAGCGGTTTGGCGTTTTTGGGTGTGGTTATATTTTCGTAAAGGGTATAGCGTTTTCAAACGTCTTAATTAAAAGAGGCTGCGGCCTCTTTTTTTTCGCAAAAATGGAAAGCGTGCTTGACATTTAATTTTGAGTTTGTTATACTCATGTCAAGCAAGCTTTCCATTTTTGCGAAGGGAGGTGATGCATTGAAAAATAGGCTTGAGGAAATCAGAAAGCAACGCGACATTAGACAAGAAGACCTTGCCGCCGCGCTGGAGGTGTCGCGGCAGACAATCGGCTCTCTGGAAAACGGCAGGTATAACCCGTCAATCACACTGGCGTTTAAGATTGCGCGATACTTTGGAAAAAGCATCGAGGAAATTTTTATTTATGAGGAGGAAGCGGAATGAAAAAATGGGGATACATTACAGTTGCCATTGTCGGCGCATTGGGGTTGACTTTGGGGACGGTGGCGGGCATTGTGCTTAGTCAGACTCAGCTTGGAAGCGTGTCAAATATGGCGTTTATTGCGGTGGGCGTGGGTGCGGGTTTGCTTGGTGTCGGGCTCGCCGGCATAATAAACGCCCGAATCCTGAAAAAGAACCCGGGCTTAGCCAAGCAAAAGGAAATCGACGTAAACGACGAACGCAACATTTCCCTTGGAAACAAAGCCAAGGCAAAAGCGTTCAGCTTTACGTGCTATTTGTATTCTGCGCTGGTGCTGTTCTTTGTGGCAATGGACACAGGGCCGCTTATCTTCGGCTCGTTAATCGCCGCCAATCTTGCAAGTATGTTCGTGTTCATTTTCTTTTTGACTAAATATCATAAGGAAATGTAGTGGTTAAACCCGCCTAGATAGCCAGAACTCCGGTTGGTCTTGGGAATGTGAAAGCGTGTTTAGCGAAGTCGCGGGATTAGTACGGCGGACGAGGGCTGGTGCCATCGCCTGGCTTGCAAAGCAAGACTGGCACAGGCACCGACCGAGACGGCGGAATCATCCCGCGGCAAGCGTTAGCGCGTCACATTCCCAAGACCAACCGGAGTGACCGCTGTTTGGCGGGTTTCGCCATTAATCTACACCAGCAGCATTCCCTCTGCTACCTTGGCGGCCTTTGTGTCGCCTTTTAGTATACGAACCAGCTCCAGCGCGAAGTCTATTGTTGTGCCGGGTCCTCTGGAAGTGGTGATATTGCCGTCGGTGACGGTGGAGGTGTCGCCCATTTTTGCGGCGTTAAGCTCGGCCTCGCGGGTGGGATAACACACGGCAGTTTTGTCCGCAAGGATGCCCAACGCACCCAAAATCGTCGGGGCGGCGCATATGGCCGCTATTTTGCCGCCATCGGCATTATGCAGACGCAGCAGCTCCAAGAGAAGCTCGTGATTGCGCAAAGCCGCCGTTCCCGGGCGTCCGCCGGGAAGAATCAGCATCGAGCCGGACACATCCTCAAGGTCATCGAAAATAAGGTCGGCCAAAATTGTAATTCCGTTCACGCCCATTACGTCGCGCTTCCCCGTCAGGGATACTCCGACTGTATTTACCCCGCCTCGGCGCAGAATATCAAGCGTGGCGATAGCCTCAATTTCTTCAAATCCATCGGCTAAAAACAACACTGCTTCGTGCATAATCATTTCCCTCATCTGATTATAAACCGCTCCCACTGGTCACGATTGGTGGCTGTGGCTCTCAACGGCGCGTTGCTTGAGTTTACCACGGCGGAAACCCATTGCCCGTTTGAGGCCTGAATATAGAAATTGCCATTGTATTCAAAAATTCTAAAGCGTTCCCAATTGTTTATTTTACCTGCTTCTGCGCGAAGGGGAACATTGCGGTCATGCAAAATGGCCGATACATATCTGCCGTTGTTGGCCCTAAAAGCCGCTTGGCCGTTGCCGGCATCTGCAACATAGAAGCGTTCCCAATTGTTGGCATTGCGCGCGCTGGCGTGAAGCGGGGCATTTTTCTGGTCTTGCCTTGCAGAAATATAATTATTGTTTTGGACCGAATTTATAGTAATCGTGCGCCCAATAAAATCGCTGGTAACATCTACAGGCCCGACGGGTTTTTCCTCGGGCTTTTCTTCGGCTTTATCCTTTTTTGCAAAGGAAAGCTTTAGTTCTTCGTTTTTATAATCCCAATTTGCGTTAAAACCAAGGTTCGGTACGGTCAGATTAATCGGCAACACATCACTTCCTCCGATTAGCTGCATGAGCGCGGCCAAGCCGGGGTTGGCATCCTCCGAGGCAAACAGAAAACTGTCAAGAGTTATGCTTATCCCATTGGATTGAAGCATAATCTGTTGCGCATCTTCGTTCCATTCCACCAGAAAACTTAGGTTCAAAGTGCCCGAAACATCGGCCACTTTTGCGTACTTTTCGTCCTTTGTTTTGTCGTCATACTTGTCCTTTGCCTGCACCACCGTTGTAAATGCAAAAACAAAAATAAAGGTTAATGCGGCCACTGCTGATAATAAATTTCTGTTGATTTTCATAGTTAATTCTCCCCTCATGAATTTTTACTATACAAATCCCGAAAATAATCGTCCCAGCCTGGGGCGTTATTTTCTGGGATTCATATACCCCGACTATATCACATGGAGATTTTGGTGTACTAAATTTTGCAAATATGTAATTGAATTGTAGCCATTCTTTTAATATCTCCCACATTTCGCACTTGCAGAATGTTGATGCAAGTAAATTTTACCATCTGATTGCACCAACGCTATGAAGCAGATTTAACGCAAAATGAAAGGGGCCGTCTCGCTAAAAGGACCGGGTATTAGCGGTGCGCTGGGCCCGAAAACCCCGTGAATTGCGCAGAATTTGCGAACAGTGCGGCGCATGGCGTCAACTAGAAAGGCGAGAATTCGTGCAGATGATTAAATCTGCAAGCGAATTCCCGCCTTTCTTTGTCGCCCCAGCCGACACGGCCGTGAGCAAACGAAGCAATCACGGGGTTTTCGGGCCCAGCGCACCGCTAATACCCGGTCCTTTTAGCGAGACGGCCCCTTTCGGGGAGGGAAACCCAAATATTGATTTTTCGTTTTTGTTAAAGCTTGAAACGAGATACAAGTTGTTGCAATATTTCAGCTTGGGAGTTTAACTCCTCTGCCGACGCCGCAGTTTCTTGTGACACGGCAGAGTTGCTTTGCACTACGACAGAGATTTGGTTAATGCCTGTGCTTACTTGGCTTACTGCATCGGCTTGTTCCTGTGATGAAGCTGATATTCCATTTATGATTTGCAATACTTCATCGGCATTTTTCACAATTACAGTTAAGGCTTCTGCGGTTGTTTCTGCGATACCGCTTCCCGTATCTACACGGTGGATTGAATCTTCTATCATCCCTGTGGTTTCCTGTGCGGCTTCTTGGCTACGAGCGGCAAGACTACGCACTTCTTCTGCTACAACGGCAAACCCTCTGCCTTGTTCACCTGCACGAGCCGCTTCAACGGCGGCATTAAGTGCCAGTAAATTTGTTTGAAACGCAATATCTTGTATAACTCTGTTAATGCGTGAAATCCCTGTGCTTGATTCTTTAATTTCAACCATAGCATCAAGCATTTTAACCATTGCATCATTGCCTTCTTTAGCATTTGCCGTAGACCTATTAGAAAGGTTGCTTGCTTCGGTTGCGTTATCAGAGTTTTTCTGCGTTTGTTGATTGATAATGTCTATAGTGGAGTTTAATTCCTCTATAGAACTAGCTTGCTGTTGCGCTCCGGTTGCCAAGTCTGTCGAACTCGCAGAAATTTGTTTTGCACCAGAAAGCACTTGCACAGAAGCTGAATTTATTTCTGACATTGTTTTATTTAGGCTACTACTAATATTGTTGATAGATTCTTTAACAGATACAAAATCGCCCTTAAACTCACGATTTATAGACACGGTTAAATCGCCATTGGCAATAGAAGCCAAAAGCTTTTTTATTTCGTCCATATAATCCTTAATGACCATAACAGCATTTTGCAATGTGTCACCAATTTTCTTGTAGTTGTCAGCGGCATGGGCGGTATCTTCGTCATGGGGTTCGGGTGTAAAATTAAATTGCAATATCCCCTGTGCTAATCCGTCACTAAGTTTTTTCTGTATGTCTTTTGCTTCAAATTCCTGATACGCATTTACTTTTTTGCCCTTTGCAAGTACGGCGGTCATATCAAAGTTTACAAGCATTGCGGCAAATATTTCACCCTTGGCATTTTTAATGGGTTCAAAAATATATTCTTCCGTAAGGTCGCCTGTGGGAGATGGAATGGTGATTTGAAATTGCGTTTTTTCGCCTGTTCTTAAAGTGTGCTGTATATTTTCAACCACAACTTTGGTTTCATCAGATGGCGCAAATTCATAAACGGTCTTGTCACCAACTTCAAACCCCTGCGCTTTGCCATATTTATTCAAATACATAAAATGTGCCTGTTTATTAAAGGCGGCAACCACCGCAGGAATATGGTCTATATATCCGAATATAGTATCGGTGATGCGATTAACTTCCTCGGCAACTACTTTGCTTTTTCCTGTAAGTGTTTTTGCATCACAACGAGCATACCAGTTATCGGATTGAATTGCTTTGCTTACACGGTTTATTTCATCAACTAGAGCGTCTATATCGTCATTTTCCGTATTACGGTTCATTGTCACCAATTCATTTTGTGGTCTTTTTTTAAGCACCATTGTGTATAAAGCTGTCATAATGGCAACACCTACGACAATACCGACAAAAAATCCAATCATTACTTTCGTCCTCCTGTATTTGTGATTATAATACACCAGTATATCACAAGTTTATCATAAAATCTTATAAATTTTAAACCAAAATTTGACAAAATTCTGCCACGCTTTGATGCAAAACCACCTTTTATATCTTGTCGTTCAAAATATCGCCAAGCAAAAAAACAGCCTCATATGAGACTGTTGAAATTTTTATTATTCGTCGTCCTCTTCTTCCTCTTCGTTGCTTCCGTTGCGGGATGTCTCGCCGGGGCGTAGGCCTCTGTATTCTACACCCGGCTCTATTGGGCCGTAGAAGTATTCTATAAGATATGACACGGTTACAAGCTGGAAGCCCTTTGCGATAAGCTCTGGGATTACGCGCTCCATGGCCTCGACGGTGGTGGGGTGAATATCGTGCATTAGAACAATTGCGCCGTCCCGGGCCTGCTCCATCACGCGGGCGTAAATGATATCCGCATCGCGGTAGAGCCAGTCTTCGGTGTCGATTGTCCAGTTGAGGATACCAAAACCAAGCTCCCGCGAAACTCTGCGGACGCGGGAGTTTACCATCCCGTAAGGTGCGCGGAAAATAGGCGGCGACGGAAAGCCGGTAACGGCCTCTATGGCATCGCTGGTATCCAAAATCTGCGCGGCTATGGCCTCTTCACGAAGGAAAGTAAAGTTTTGGTGATTCCAAGAATGCCCGATAACCTCGCTTCCGGACTCGATTATCAGCAAGACTATATCAGCCCACCGTTCAACGCGATTGCCCAGCACGCAAAATGTAGCGTACCCTCCATGCTCCACCAGCATCTCCACAAGGGAGGCCGTCAGCGGGCCGGGGCCGTCGTCGAAGGTTAGGGCTATCATTGGCCGACGCCCATAGGCATACTCAAAGGGACAAAACGGCTCTTCCTCGCACTCGGGCGCAGGCTCTTCGGAGGCTGAAACCTCCGTATGGGTATTTGGATTTGTCAAAGGCCCTGGAATCGTGTGAACAGGAAAGTCTGTTTCTTCTAAATCCGCCTCTTCAAGGCCTGAAGCCTCCGAGTCCACAGCCTCTGAATCCAGAGAATATAACCCCCTTGGCACGGTTATGTTTTCGGTTTCTGCCCAAACCGCTTCTGGGTAAAATTCTCCGGCGCAGGCCGTAAGTACAATCAACCCCAAAATAAGTACAAATATAATTCTAAACTTAGGCAACGCGCCACCCCCCTAACACTATGAAACAGAGTATAAACGACGTTTTCGATTTCGTCAAAGGTGCTAAACGTATCTAGCCACACACACCGAATGAACCATTTTTTGTCATAAAACTTGACCTATCGCAGAAAAATCTGTAACTTGAGTAAGAGATATGGGAGGTGCTTTTTTAAATGAGATTTCCGCTTGCATCAAAATTTACAATAAGCCTTATTGCGTTTATATTTGCAGCTCTATTACTATTATTGGTATTTTTTATAACAAGGCCGCGAGAAGACGTGCCCTCGCCCGGCCCCGCGCCGGCACCCACACGGGGAGCATGGGACGGGAATGTCTTTATCAGCGAGTATCTTGGTTTGGAGATGGCACTTCCGGATTCGGCATGGCGTGCCCTCAACGACGGGGAGATAGGCAGGTTGCAGTCTGCTGCGGGTATAGTAACCGATTTTTATTTGCACAACGAAAAAACCGCCGCCTCCATAGAGCTTACATTTAAAAGAATGCCCCGAGACGCCGGCGAATATTCGTTGCGCGAGCATCTGGAGCATTGCGGGGAAATTGAAAAAACTCAAGCCGCCGAGCTGGGGCTTGAGTCATCGTTTGAAATAATTGGCACGACGGAAATCGCCGGGACATTGTGGCTCACCAAGCGCGCAGAATTCGCTGTGCCGGGCTTCCCACCTGTTGTAACTTTTCATTTAACAAGCCGCGAGGGCGATTATATCCGGTGCTTTAAATTCGTGGTTGACGACGATGATGAATTTTTAGAGATACTTTTATGGTTTTCACGTTTTGAATAATTAAACTATACACAACAAAACTGCTAAAATGGCCAGTAAAACCGCGCCGATTTTTGTCCAGTTTTCAAGAGTGCCCTCGGCGGAGCGTCTCTTGTTTTTATCCCAATAGGAATCGGCCACGTTGCCCATTCCCGCGATGCTGCCCATTCCGCCCGCGCTACGTTTCTTTTGCAAAAGAATCGCGCCCACAAGCCCAAAGCAACCAAGTATAAATACTATTGATAAAATAATAAACAAAGCTGACATGTTAAGCCTCCGATGGGTACTTAGCAATCTAATGAATAAACGTCTGAATCGGAACATCGCTACGCATTATAGGCGGTTCACTCACCGCTGTTGCTTTGCAACACGCTCGTTCGCTCACCACAATGCATTCACGCTCTGTTCCGCTTGAATTTTTCATTCATTAAATAGCGGAAGAGGGATTTGAACCCCCGACTCCGCGGGTATGAACCGCGTGCTCTCGCCAACTGAGCTATTCCGCCGAGTGCGCCGAGGGCGCGGATTTAAAAATGGGCACAACAGGACTTGAACCTATGACATCCTGCTTGTAAGGCAGGCGCTCTCCCAACTGAGCTATGCGCCCATGTACTGCACCTACGTTCCCCATAAGATGCAGCAATCTAATTGCGGTACGTAGCATATCTGGGTGACAAGATTTGAACTTGCGACCTCTAGACCCCCAGTCTAGCGCGCTACCAAGCTACGCCACACCCAGGAACTTCTGCCGAAAAGGCAAAAACGAGTATAAACGCGGTTTCAGAGTTTGTCAAGGCTTTTTTTACCTTACTGTACCGCGCATCTTTGCTTCCATGATATCAAGGAAAAGCTTTTCACGTTTTTCGGGAGCGTCGCCGAAGTCGAAAAGAAATACATAGTCATACGCATAGGAGCGTGTGGTGGTATTGGGCTCATGCCGTATCAGCTTTGAGGGGATAAGATTTCTCCAGCCCGTACGCAGCTCGAATTCCAGTGTATACATGGCCTCAGGCTCCAGGCAGTAGTCGGAAAAAATCCTGATACCGTTTTTGTTTACGTCAACTGTGATGGCGTCACATACCCAGTCGCCCGTGTAGAACTTTGTGTAATCGTCTATATAATAGTGGATTCTTACTTTTATCTGCATGTTTATACGAAAGCTATCGCGGCGCGGAGTTTCCTTAAAAGCGGTTAGGACTTTGAAGTCCATGGTTTCGTGCAGAGCGTCCGTACGGGTGCTTTTGCCTAAAATCCCGGCGGTAAAGGTGTAGTCGGTATTGTTTACGTGAAATTTAACATTAACCTGGGTACCCGTAAGCTCCTCAATGTTTTTTAGAATTTCCGGGCAAAGAACATAAAATGTCATATGGTCAATGTTACCGTCGTAAGCCGAATGAACCTCCCGGCCATCGCCTAAGGTAATTTCAAGACTCGTTCCCCTAGTCATATTATGTAGATACATCCGGGCCATCCCCCTTTGAATTTGAATATTATTTGCCACATAATTGTACCCAAACTAAGGCTTCACGGCAAGTGAAAATATAAAAAGACATAGTCTAAGATTTCTTGACTTTATAACAGCAGATTAGTTAAAATTGTAAAGGGATAGAGCCCCCATAAAAAAGGAGGAAAGTAATGAGAATCAAAAAGCTTTTGAGCATTACAGCGGTTGCATTGTCGTTTATGATGGTTTTTTCTGTCTTGAACGCGCCTATGGTTTTGCGTGCCGCAGATGAGGGCGAGAACCTCACAGTTACTATTTTCAGCATCGGTGACTTTCACGGCTTTTTAACCAGCGAGCAATCCGCTTCCGACCCTGGCGCGCCGCGCTTTGTGACCTACGTTGAGGAGCAGCTTGCGGCATACGAAAGCGAAACCGGGCACAGGCCCATTGTTGTGCTGGCCGGAGACAACTATTTTGGCCAGTCCATTTCCAATCTCTTTGGCGGAGAGCCGTCTTTGCGGGTGCTAAACCGTATTGGTGCGCGGTATACCTCGCTGGGCAATCATGAATTCAGTTTTCATAACCGCCTGCTGACTGAAACCTTGGGCGAAACAAACCAAGCGTCAAGGGCGGCTCTTATGCAAAACGTGACCCGCGCGAACCCGCTATTTGACGGTGTTGTCCCTGCGGAGCATCACTTGGCGCAAGTAAATGCCGGAATCACCATTCTGGCGGCGGACGTAGTGTATGAGGCTACCGGAGAATTTCCGTCTTGGGTAAAGCCCTATACTATTATTGATGATTTCTACGCGGAGTATGGCGTAAGAATCGGTATGATTGGGCTTATGTCCGAGGCTCAAGGCTCGCTGGTTGGTGCAAATGACCGGCAGGGTCTGTATTTCCGCACTCCCAATGCCCCCGGACTGACCCCCGAGGTAAACGCGGCCAGATACGAATGGCTGGAGGAAATGATTAACATGCTGCGCGATGATTACGGCGTGGCGGCAGTCGTGGCACTTACCCATGTCAGCGGCGGCACCTCCGACCTCGCGCCCACCAATGTAATGCTTGATACTCTTGCGGCGCGTGGCAATGCGCATTTTGACGCATGGCTTGCCGGACACAGCCACTCCTACCACGCATTTATTCGCAACGAAAACCCCACAACCGGCTTCTTGGGCACGGCAGTTGCCTGCGGCGGGCATCATGGCCGCGGCTTTGGTGCGATTCAGCTTGAGTTCGCAAACGGTGAGCTTGTTGGCCTTGAGGCGTATATGCACGGCGCGTCCAACGGCAACCTTATCCGAGAGTCCGACCCTGACCCGGAAGTGTTCGCATGGGTTTGGGGCCCGGGTGCTACTTGGGAAAGAAACGAAGCAAACCCCTTAAATCTTGTAATAAACTATGAGCATCACAACGACGCACCCGCCGAGCGTTGGGGCTATGTTCAGGTGCGTAACGCCGCGTGGGATATCCCTCTTGGCACTCGCGGCCTGTACGGCAGAAATCAGCACACCAGAAATCAATTCCTTATAAACCTTGCAGTGGACTACATCGACCGTGTACACGCACAGGATGTGTCCTTCACCACGGGACAGCCCTTTGACGGCACGATTATCAGCTTCGCGCAATCAGGATGGCGCGGACAGGATGCCAGCCGTTTGCAGTGGACACCGGATGACATGGTGACTTATATGGACCTCAAGGACGCCCTTACCTTCGAGCGCTTTATTCCGCTGTTTGAAATGCGCGGACGTGATGTTATTGAGCTGTTGAACAAACCTGGACACAACCTCGCGCCTCCTCCGGGTGAGGGCTGGGGACGCTGGCCTGAAGGACATCCCTATGCAGGGCAGCCCAATTGGGGCTCCATGCAAGGCCAAACCATTGGTGGCGCGTTTTTCCACAATGACACATGGCATTTGAGTGCCACCATGCAGCCGATTAACCCCAATGGCGTATATCGCGTGGGCATGGCGCATAATCTCTTCAACGGCTTTGGCGGCGACGGCAGCCAGCGTTGGGCTACACCCGGCAATATTCAGGGCGATGCGTTGGGCTTTGAAGTGATTGACTTCGGATATTTCGCAAATAATCCGTTATTCACCTACGGCCCGCGTCATTGGGCCCGCGACGCCGCAGGCGACCCGTTGACCTATTGGGATATCTGGGCGGAACAACTCGAATACCGTAGCGGCCAAGTGGCACGCGGTCAAGATATTGCCGCATGGATTGAAGTAACCTCCACAGTCGGCGGCACGGCAGCTCTGGAAGTTTGGGGCATGGAAACCGCACACGTCGGCCAAGGCGAAGGCGTTGTAGGCAGCGGCGGCACGGCCAATTCCAACCACTCACGCTTTGGCGGCCCATCTCTTGCGGCCGACACCTCCGGTGAGCGTGGCACATGGGAAGCAAACCCGTCCCAGCGCACCCGCGACTTGGTTCTCTTTGGCACACCCGTGCGCGTAACAGCCACTCCTGACCCGGGCCTAGCTTTCCAAGGCTGGTTCAGCGGCGGCACCCTTGTGTCCACGGATGAAGTTTTTATCTTCCAATCCACACAGTTCACCACTCTGGAAGCACGCTTCGCGGCGGAAGTAACCATACAGCCCGCACCGCTTCCGGAAATAATTGTAGTTCCCTATGTAACACCTCCCACGCCTCCCCCCGCTGAAGAACTCGTTATAGTAGGCCCCATCCCACCGGGGGCAATCGGAACCGGCATGGTTGTCAACTGCTACTATTTATATGTACGCGCTTCCGGCACCATTAACGCCCGCGCAATCAACCACTTGCGCGCAGGTGATGTCGTAACCGTATACGAAAGAGGCGGCGCAGGCGATGCCTGGTATCGCATCTCTTTTGGAGATGTCACCGGCTGGGTGTTTAGCAGGTATCTTGAAGTTATCTAACGTTTGCTCGCGGCCGTGTCGGCTGTAGCGACGAAAGAAAGGCGGGAATTCGTTTGCAGATTGTCTGCGCGAACTCCCGCCTTTTCTATAGCAAAACTACTATAATAGACTTCTTGCACAACTTCAAAATTTTCGGAGAGGGCTTAGCGAAAGCGGCGCGGCTTGCTGAGCGCACGTAGCGTTTTGCGAAGCAAAATGCAGGGAGCGAAGCGTCTTGCCGCGCAAGCACGAGGCGAAAATTACAGTTGCGCAAGAAGTCTAATGTCGCCCGGCGGGACCTCTATTCCACCCCGGCCCCGGTGAAGCCCTCTGCGGTGAAGTGTAGGCTCGGGTCGTCAAGGCCAAAAGCAAAGGCCTCAAAGGTGAGGTCTAGTCTGATTTCCCATTCCCATTCCGCGTTAAGGGCAAGGCCGACGGGTGCAACGCCTTGCGGATAGAAGATAAATGTATCATTTAAAATCAGTCCGATTTCTTGCCAGCCGATGACATCATTGTGAGAGGTCATCCGGTTGTTTTGCGCACTTAGAAGCTGTAGATTTTCCTTGCCCAAAACATCCAGGGCCGTAAGCTGATTGTCCCAAACGGATAGCATACTTAGGTATCTGTTGTTGGACACATCAATTTGCGCCAAGTTGTTGACGCCGATGCTTAGAAGCTCTAAATACGGGTTCTGCGATGTGTCCAAGTTGACAATCCGGTTGCCCCAGGCGTGGACAGTCCACAGATATCTGTTGGCGGAAATATCCAGCTCTGTAAGATTGTTTCCGCTGACATTAATGCCCCATAAATACCTGTTGTTGGCGATATTTATGCCGGATATGTCATTGGACCACACCTCCAAGAGCCCTAAATGACTGTTATTGGAAATGTCCAGATACGTGAGGCTGTTCTCCGCCGCATAAAGGCTCACAAGCGATGTGAAGAACTCAATCCCCGCAAGGCTGGTAATCCCCTGCTCATTAAAGCTAATGGACAGGATATCCGCTACCTCATAGTCAAAGATGGGGTCTCCGGGACCTTTGTCCAAGTTGAAACGCACCAAGGCCAAAAATATCGGACATGTGAAGTATGGGGTTATTTCCCGTGGGGTGAAGTTCCACCCAAGGGGCGTTACATAAATTCGCTGATTTAGGAAGTATTCATGAGTATCGTCGCCATCATACCAGTACACCATGACGTGGTTTATTGTGGGGGCAAAGCCATCCCCAAAGGCGATTACCGTGTAGTTGCCCGGCTCGAGCCCTCTTATACTGAACCTGCCATCAACGGACATAATCACTGCACAGGGGTCGCCCTCTGTGACATTGATACCCCGGCGGAATTCAAGAGTTAGAGGCTCCCTCACCAAGGTTGCTTCAGCCAAGGGCGTTAATGCTCGTTCATTGTAGAGTGTTAGCGGTGCGATGGCCGGTATTGCCACGTCAGAAACCCTGATATGGGTGTCTCCCTCGCCTATGCCATCGGTGGGCGCGGCATGGACATTCGTTCGAGCCAATCTCCATACACGGTTTTCAACGGTAACGCCCTGACTAAGAATGATGCCATGCCATGGTTCTGAACGAAATATTCCATTTGGGCAATATACACTTAAAATATAAGCACCAGGAAGCACGTCATCGAAACGGAAAAATCCATTTTCGCAAGTATATGCCGTCCGTGGCGGTTGTCCTGATGGAATATGGGGCGACAATGTAAGCCGCCCAATGGGGAATGGAGGACTTGCCCCGGGCTCCCGTGTTCCGGGTTGTAATGTAGAAGGAATAATCTGTCCAATAAGCCTTGCTCTATTAAGCCAATGGCCTCTTCCCAGCAACCCTTCTGCTCGACGCATGGCGGCGTATGCGTCAATTTGATGGTAAGTCAAGCGATTTTCCGCTAATACCTCTGACCGGTTGTCCTCAATGGTAGCACCGTCAAAATATGCAGACTGTGTAACAATGGTACGTGCCTCAAATGCCGCAAATTCTGGAAACTCTGACATGATAAGTGCGACAAGAGACGTAACAATAGGGGCAGATGCGGATGTTCCGTGGCTATTCAACACCCAATACGAAGCTACTTCGCTTTCTACAAAAGTAAAACTGCTAAAATTAATGTGGGTAGAATCAACTTCTGGCGCAGGGCCCAAGATAGCTACACCGGGCGCAAGAACATCTACGTTGTGCCCAAATGCAGTAAAACTTGCTATGCGCTCCCCTCTATCGCTTGCACCTACTGTCATTATATGGGGCCTTAATGTTTCAAAAGGGTATGCGGCGGCAAAAGCAACATAGAGTTCAGACGGCACGATGTTTCCGCGTTGCCTGTTGACTGCGGATTGAACCACAATGAAGCAAAATCCTCGCTCTATCAGGTCATTTAATTGCCGATTGTACTCATATCGAAAACCGATGCCTCTAGCCGAAAAATTAACAACCCTTACCCTATTGTTGACGACATGCCAACGCAAACCTTCCAATACAGATGCTTGTGTTGGGCCGGCGAGGAGCGCGCGAACAGGTTCTCGGTCTCCATCTCGCATAATTCGCCCATAGTATCTGTTAGACCCAAAGCCAAATATTCGGTCTCTGGAAATATTTATGCCTCCTGCTAATCCGATTCCATTTCCATGTACAGCAGCGATAATACCCATGACCCAAGTACCATGCTCCATGTTACACGGGTCTAGACGATTATCAATATTGCTAGAAGGAATAAGAAGGTCTGCATGATTGTGCATAATGTTCGAATCAATAACACCTATTCTCACATTGGACCTTTGCTCTGCCCCGAACTCTTGCCACGCTTTCGGAAAATTAGTATCCCTAAGACCCCAATGAGTATAGCGACTACCGCGAAAGGGCCAGATACCATGTGATTCCCTTTCAGTCCACCAGGGGTCATATGAAGGCACGATTTGGAATAAACAGTCTACAAACTCGCCCATTACAAGATTGAAAGAAACAAACAAGTCTGGGTAATCACGCATTAGCGATTCCCCTATTTCTGTTAATTCTTCCCTCGTACTGTTTGGAAGTGTTATAGTGAACCAACCAGAATCAAGCATAAACCCAACTATGGCTCCACCAAGAGGGGCAATAGCCTCTTCTATCCGGCGGATAGTGTCAAAGTTTCTTTCATCTAAGCCTGTCCAAAGGCGCAGAAGGGAAGTATATATCCAGTAGTCCACGCCACGCTCGTTAATAAAAAACTCTCTGTACTCAAACTCCGGCAAGTCGTATGGTGTGCGCAATATCATGCCGTCCAAGTTCAAATACGGCACATTTTCCACCTCAAAACGCGCCTCCCGGCCGGTAGAATCCCTCACAATGAAGGTATTATGATTCGCACCGGCGAAAATGGGTATTCTGGCTTGGCCAAGTACGCCCAACTGCCCAAGCTGTGGGGCAACGGAAAGGGCACGATAGATAATTTGCATATCTTCATCACCACGATATATAAACACATGAGTGATGTAGGCCCCCGGGCTTGGTGTGGCAATATACTCCACGTCAACAAAAGTGGTGATTGTTTCCCCGTCTGGAAACTCCGTCAGCACCTCAATTGACGGGCCATAGTCATCATCCGGGCCATTTGGGCCGGGGGTTGGTGTGGGGGTTGGGCCGCTGTCATCGCCGCCACCACCCTGGGGTGTCCCCGGGTCAAAATCCGGCCAGCCGCCATATGGTGTGCCAACATGTTCGTATATCCTCACATTGGTTATGTGTGACCCGGGTATGAAGGTGCCTATCATGCCAAGGTGTATGTTTTGTCCGGGGTGCAATACCTGTCCGTCGCCCGGAATATACGCCAGTATTGCAGAGCTGCTGGTGCTTTGGATAATGCGGGCATTGGGCACACTGTCAATATTCATGCCCCCGCCTGCTACGTCGAAGTGGATTTCCCAATTCTGAATAATCCTGTTTGAAACATTCACCGCCGATATTGCGTGATTAAAAAAAGCACCCTGCCATGTGGAATGCTCCAGCACCTCATAGGTGCGGTCGGCAATGGGTACTAATTGGAGTTCAGCCGGACGCAGACGAAAGTCCGTCGGCATGAAAAATCTTTGTGTGTTGCTGTAGGTGTGGATTGTTACGGAGCCACCCGGCGCAACAGGGGCTTGATGGCCCAGGTTTCTGATAGTGGTTTCGCTTGCATCCTGGTGAACGAACAAGCCATTGTTCTGCCAAGGAGTGCCCCAGCCGGTTGGCACCCGTAGCCCAAGCGGACGATTCATTGAAAACACCCAATGGGGCCATGTATCGTTGCTTGTGTTGGTGATTCTAAATTGGGTATTGTGCCCTGTTGCCCAATTGCTGTGCACGGTTATTTCAACCGTAAAGCCGTCGCCAATAAATGTACTGGTGGTTGCGGCCAGCACAGGCGTCAATCTACTTGGCAACATTGCTACGACCATCAAAACGGCCAAAAACAATGCCATGTGCTTACTTGCTCTACGCATAACTTTCCTCCTTTTTAACCTATAACGTCACGACCCTCTGTTGGAATATTTTACTTGCTCTCTAAAAAATATGTACCATGGCGGCCTCATGTGTGTCAAACCTTATTTTATAATGTCACAAAATATCACAAAATGACTCCACTATTGCTCGATTCGTGATAAAGGCGGGAATTCGCTCAGATGATTAAATCTGCGCGAATTCCCGCCTTTCTTTTTCGCATCAGCCGACATGTTCCCCTGCATTAACCGATGTCGTTCAGTTCATCTATGGCTTCGCCTATTTCTTGGGGGAGAGCTCTGCGCGGCGTGGGCTTCGCGCCTTTGGGCTTCCTTGCTTTTGGTGCGCGGGGTGGCTTGGTGGGCTCGACTTCGATTACGGGTTCGGAGGGGGGCACAAATTCTGGAACGGGCTCCGGCTCGGGGATGGACTCGGGAATAATCTCGGCCACCGCCGCAGGCTCGGGGATGGACTCGGGAATAATCTCGGCCGCCGCCGCAGGCTCGGGGATGGACTCGGGAATAATCTCGGCCGCCGCCGCAGGCTCGGGAATTTCTTCGGGGGCCGGTTCATCCTCCCATTTGAGCGGGGCGTTTAGCTCCGCCAATTCCTCCGGCGAAATGGTTATCTCCTCAGTTGCAGTCTCGGTTGTAGCTTCTATTGCCTCATTGGCCGGTTTATCTTTTAATTCATGCCGCGTGACGGCGGCGGAATCTAGGACAAAAAAGCTGTTGCGCCAGGAAAACGGCCTTTCGCGATAGCCGCACAGCGGAGAAATTATTCCCGGTGCGTCGGTGGCGGTTACGGCTACGGCAAGGGCTTCCGTTATTTTGAAACCGTTTAGGGCAGTTTCGTCAATATCGCGGCGGGACTCGCCCCTTCCTTTTGTGTCCACACTTAGGCTTCCCATACCGACACCTGCGTAGCGTCCGTTTTCGGCAAATATTATGTAAATTCCATAAAGGGTTTCCGGCTTTAAATCTTGAACCCGCACCGTCAGCTTTCCGCTTGACCCTCTGCTCTCCAAAACGCAACGCCCCGACGGTATTCTTCCTTTAAAATCATAGCCGGTTGCTTCATTTTCCAACGGCATGAAAAATCTCTCGTATAACATTTATACACCTCCATTTCTACGTTACATTATTCTATGCGGCGGCTGCATGTTCGAAGAACAAATTTGGCAACTTGCATATGATATGGTAAAATTATGTCTTGTAAGGAGGATTTAACATGACTGTGAAAAAGCTATTTGGAACAGACGGTGTGCGCGGGGTTGCCAATACGGAGCTTACGCCGGAGCTGGCGTTTCAGCTGGGGCGGGCTGGAGCGTATGTTTTGACTAAGAAGGCTGCGGGTGCACCGAAGGTGCTGCTTGCAAAAGACAGCCGGCTTTCCGGCGACATGCTGGAGGCCGCGCTGACGGCGGGGCTGTGCTCGATAGGGGCGCGAGTGTATCACGCGGGGGTGCTGCCGTCACCGGCGGTGGCATATCTTGTGCGTCATTATAAATTGGACGCGGGGGTGATGATATCCGCGTCGCACAATCCGATGGCGGATAACGGAATCAAACTTTTCAGCAACGAGGGTTATAAACTGCCCGACGCGCTGGAAAACGAAATCGAAGCCATTGTTAGCGAAATTAACGCCGGGCGTGACGCCCTTCCCCGCCCGACAGCAGAGGGCGTGGGCATGGTTTTTCAAAGCGAAGCTGCCGCCGAGGATTACGCTTCTTATTTAATAGGAACGGTTCCCGGGCTTAGCCTAAAGGGAATGAAAGTGGCCCTAGACTGCGCAAACGGCGCGACAGGCGCGACCGCGCCGCTGGTTTTCCAAAGGCTGGGGGCGGAGGTGCACGCCATCAACCACAAGCCCAACGGCCTGAATATCAATGTAAAGTGCGGCTCCACGCATATCGAGCCTCTGCGGGAATATGTAAAAGCCAACGCCATGGACGTAGGCTTGGCCTTTGACGGCGACGGCGACAGAATGTTTGCGGTGGACGAGAAGGGCAACGTAGTTGACGGGGACGCGATTATGGCAATCTGCGGTCTTAACCTGCACGAGAGCGGCAAGTTAAATGACATCGTGGCGACGGTAATGAGCAACCAAGGGCTGGAAATATTCTGCCGTCAAAACGGTATAAAGCTACACCGCGCCGCCGTGGGCGACCGGTATGTGCTGGAAAAAATGCTGGCAGAAAACCTTCCGCTGGGCGGCGAGCAGTCCGGGCATATAATTTTTAAGGAACATGGCACAACCGGAGACGGAATTTTAACGGGGCTGCAACTGATTTCCATGATGGCCAAAAAAAATGAGCCCTTGTCTGCGCTGACGGGCATAATGGAAGCCCTTCCGCAGGTGCTTGTAAACGTGACCGTCCCTAACATGCGCAAGCCCGAGCTTTCAACAAACGAAAATATTTTAAAAGCGCAAAAGGAAATTGAAGCCGCAATGGCCGGCGAAGGGCGGATTTTAATACGTCCCTCCGGCACAGAGCCCTTGGTGCGCGTAATGCTCGAAGGCCGCGACGGAGCACAGATTAGTAAATGGGCGGAGAATTTGGCAAAAGTTATTAAAAACGAAATTGGAAGCTAAAGGTATTCCCATAATATGCCGATAAAATATATGTAGTAGTATAGCTATTACCCACCCAGCGAGGAAGCGCGGGGGTTTGGGGGCAGAACCCCCATTAAAAGAAAAAGGAGGCGCTCATATGGATATGAGTAGCGTAACCCAATTATTAAATGGGGCTAATGCCCAAGGAAATGTCAACGCTAATCAGCAAGCCAATGCCCCGGTTAATCAGCCGATTCCCGGCGCACCCCCGGCAACGCCCGAAACAGGCGATGTATTCGAGCAAACCACAACCTTTACCCCCGATATGAACAGAGTCCGTGAACTCTGGAGTCACCATCAGTCGCAAGTGGACGCATTCCGCCGCATGGTTGAAACTCTGCTTAATCAGCAAGCCGAGCGTCAGGGGCTGGCGAATGGCTGGTCAATCCGGGATATCGAAATCACTCCGGAAATGCGCGCCGAAGCCCAAGCCATGATTGACGAAGGCGGCTACTTCAGCGTAGAAGAAACAGCTGCCCGTATGCTGGACTTCGCGGTAGCCCTTACCGGTGGCGACCCCAACAGAATCGAAGTAATGCGTGATGCGGTACAACGGGGCTTCCGTCAAGCTGAGCGCATGTTCGGCGGCGAGCTTCCCGAAATAAGCCATCAAACCCTACAAGCTGTTATGGACGGCTTTGACGAATGGGCAGCCGCAGGCTCAGCCTCCGCTATTACATTGCTCAACCGTTAAGATTATAAATTCCATATATCGTTCAAAGTAAGGGGGGCAGGCCCCCCATAAAAAAGGGGGAACTGTCATGACGATTCAAAATATCGCACAAAACCACATGAGCGAACCTATGATGCGCGTGGCCAGCGGCCAAAGAATAAACTCTGCGGCTGACGACGCGGCAGGCTTGGCAATTGTGGAAGACATGACCGCGCAAATTCGTGGGCTAGACCAAGGCACCCGCAACACAATGGATATGCAGGCATTAGTATCCACCGCCGAAGGTGGCCTCGACACCATCAGCGACAGCTTAAACCGCATCCGCGAGCTAAGCGTTCAATCCATGAACGGCACTCTCACCGATGCCAACAGGGAAATGATTCAGGCAGAAATAAGCCAGCTTGCCGACGGCATTCAAGCCGCGGTGGGCGGAGTCCAGTTTAACGGCATGAATCTGTTGGACGGCTCTGGTCAAGGCGGGCTTAACACAGCTTCCGGCCCAGACGGAACAGGTGCGCAGGTGGTTCTCAACGACATGTCCAACCTCGCCCAGGCAATCACCAACTACAACGTAACCGGTGATTTCGAACTCAGCGACATTGACGCAATGATTGCCGATGTCAATGCCGAGCGCGCAAATCTTGGCGCGACGGAAAACCGCCTCACTCACACAGCCAACGCCAACACCGCTTCCAGCATCAATCTATCTGATGCCAGAAGCAGAATCGGCGATGCCGACATCGCTCAAGAAATGATGGCCGTGAACCAAGAGCGTGTAATCACCGAAATGCAAATCCTAGTGCAACAACAAACCCAAGAGCAGCTCGAACAGGAGAGCCAAGTAGTAGCTGGCACTACAGGCGCGTAAGGAAGTACAGGGGGATTTCTTGTTAAACCCCAACAAAAAATCGAGAGAGGTGTGAGCCAATCTCGATTTTTTGTTGTAGAATATTTTATAAGAAAACAAATACAACATGCGTAAAGTCTATTGCTTTTCCATGGAAAGAGAGGCGACAAAATCTATACCCGTGCCCAAAATGTTGGGGATGATTACGTCGCCGGTTTTTATGGGCGGGCGTACTGTTACCGTGTATAAAAGCCTTGCGGCCTCAAGGAGTTTGTCTTTTGGAAGGGGCGCGCTTGTTTTTACCGGCAGGGCGTTATTAACCGCCCCGACTATGCGAACGCTTCCGGAAATGGAGCGGCGCGGGTCGGTCTGTTCCTTTTGGGCGTACTTTAGGCCGCGGGTGCAGGAATATCCGCTGATTTTATCGCCTTGGGTTTTCAGCAGGCAGCCCCAAGGACAGACCACACAGGTGAATTCATTCAAATCCGCATCACTCATACTTTTTCATGCCTCCTTCGTCGGCGATACAACGCAGTTGGTGCAAAAATTTGCGGGCGAATTTTCACACTCTTCCACCACCCTTATTGTAATGCTGTCGCAGTTTTCCAGGAATTTTTGAGATACGCTGACGCGCTCCATTTCTCCGGGGGTCATGTGGCCGCGTGGTAGTTCAATGGTCTTGCCCCCGCCGCTTATTTCTATGACGGCGTTATCGTATCTCGAGCGGATGCGAAAAAAAATATCACATTTTTTGTCGATACCGTCGATTTTGATTGCGCCCTCGATATTCGACGGGCGTATTTTTTGCGGAACGGTATAGGAAACGCCGTCTCCGGCAATAACGGCCACGGCTTTTGCCTGAGTGCCGTTTTTAACGAGTGCCGCCGCGCGCCCGGCAATCAGAGCTTCGGCGGATGCGAAATCCACAAGGTCATGGACGTGGACGACGTTGCCCGCGGCAAATATTCCCGGGATGCCGGTTTCGCGGTTTTCAAAAACCACGGGGCCTCCGGTTCGCGGGTCAATTTCGATATTGGCGTCCCGAGACAGCTCATTTTCGGGGATAAGCCCCACCGATAATAACAATGTGTCGCACTCCCACAGCTTTTCGGTGCCGGGAATCGGCTTCAAATCCGGCCCAACCTGTGAAACCCATATGCCCTCAACGCGGTCGCGACCTTGAACCGCCGTTACGGTGTGAGACAAGTACAGCGGGATGCCGTAATCATCAAGGCATTGGGCGATGTTGCGTTTCAGCCCGCCGGAATAAGGCATAAGCTCAAACACGGCGGGGACCGTCCCGCCCTCAAGGGCTATGCGCCGCGCCATTATGAGACCGATATCTCCGGAGCCGAGTATACAAACCTTGCGCCCCACCATGTAACCGTCCACATTTATAAGCCGCTGGGCCGCCCCCGCGGTGAAAACCCCTGCCGGGCGGTCGCCGGCTAGGCCGATTGCCCCTGCGGTACGCTCCCGGCATCCCATGCATAGGACTATGGCGTTGGCCTTAAGCTCCATATAACCGTCCGCCGGATTGATTGCGGTAACGGTTTTGTCCGCCGTTATGGAAAGAACCATGGTGGAGGTTTTGATTTCGATGCCGGTGTTTGTGAGCATTTCCAAGGAGCGTTCGGCATATTCGGGCCCGGTCAGTTCTTCTTTGAACATGTGCAGTCCAAAGCCGCTGTGAATACACTGATTCAAAATACCGCCCGTCACCTTGTCGCGCTCCAGAACAAGCACGCGCTCCGCCCCCGCGCCACGGGCCGCCGCCGCAGAGAACAATCCCGCTGGCCCGCCCCCAACTACGATTACATCGTATATCACAGATTCGCCTCGCGTCTGCTTGGCAGTCATGTTAAAAAGCCCCCTTTACGCCGGTTAGAATATACGAGCCGTCCCGGTCTTTTAAAACCTCGGTCGGGTTGATACCAAACCGCTTGGAAATCAGCTCAATAATGCGAGGGGAGCAAAATCCGCCCTGACACCGGCCCATTCCGGCGTGGCATCTGCGTTTGATTCCGTCAACGGTAGTGGGCGGAATGGGAGAATTAAAGGCGTCCAAAATTTCCCCTTCTGTGATGCTTTCGCAGCGGCATACGATGCGTCCGTAGGCGGGATTTTTGCGTATAATATCGGCGCGCGCGCTGGCGTCTAAATATCTGAAGCGTACCACGTCGCGCCGGTCGATGAAGTTGTTTTTTTGATACAGCCTTAAACCGGAATTTTCCATTAGGCGAACCAGCTCCTCGGCTATTGCCGGAGCGGAGGTCAAGCCCGGGGACTTAATGCCGGCAAGGTCATAAAAGCCCCTGGCGGCCTCACGGATAATAAAATCGTCAACATCGGCTATGGCGCGGACACCCGCAAAATTGCGGATGCTATCGCGTTTGTTTAAGCCCGGCACGGACTTAGCCGCCGTTTCCCAAACACTGTCTAAGGCTTGTGCGTTTGTGCCCGCGTCGCCGGGACAGCTTACGGTTTCGCTGCTGGGGCCGATTAGTAAATTACCGTGAACCGTCGGTGTCACCGCAATTCCCTTGCCGAATTTATTGGGGCATTGGAATATCGTCCGTGAAACCGCGTTGCCCGCCGCCTTGTCCAACAGATAATACTGCCCTCTGCTGGGAGTTATTTTAAAATCGGGCTCTTTTAAAAAGCCGTGAACCTTGTCGGCGTAAAGACCGGCCGCGTTGACGACTGTTTTTGCAGGATACTCCCCCTTGGAAGTCGTTACCAAAAAGCCATTGTCGATGGCTTTTATTCCGGTAACTTCCGCACCCAAAGAAAATTCAACGCCGTTTTTCGCCGCCGTTTCGGCAAGGGCTACGGCAAAATCCCACGGGGATATAATTGCCGAGCCAGGTGCGTTAAGGGCGCAGATAACTTCCTCGGACAGGCGCGGCTCCAGCTCGCGGGCCTTGTCGCCGGAGATTATTTCAATTCCGGGGACTTTGTTCTCTATTCCTTGGCGGTAAAGCTTTTCGATTACCGCCCTGTCGTTTTCGTCAAACCCAATAACAAAAGCCCCGTTTTGCTTATAGGATACGTTCAATTTTTCGCACAGTTCGTGAGCCAGTTCGCTCCCACGCACATTAAGCCGTGCCATGTACGTACCCGGTTCGGGGTCATAACCGGCGTGGATTAGCCCAGTATTTGCCCGGGTTGTCTCCCCCGCTATGTCATTGAGACGGTCAACGGCCGTGACCTTGAGGTCATAGCGCGAAAGCTCATAGGCCGCCGCCGCCCCAACAATCCCGCATCCTATTATAAGAACATCAATCATTGGCCTCCTCCTTTTCATTTTAATGGGGGCTCTGCCCCCAACCCCCCGCCACTCAGAAGTTTCGCTTCGCGAAACCGGCCTACGGCCGCCGGACTTCTTTCCGGTTCATTTCCGGCCGGAATGAATCCGGCCTACGCTTCCTCGCTGCGCTACGGGGTCACGCAAGGCGTGACTAGCAACACTTTTTAGGTAATCCACGCAATTGTCCACATGGTTGATGCCCTTGGCAACGGCTACCGCCATTTCCTGACAGGTGGCGTGGCCGCAGGCGCGGCAATCCGTAGTTCGGAATTCGTGGGATGGCTTATGCAAAGCCGCAAAGGCATTTTCCATTTCGTGGCGGTCAACAAAGATGGGCATGATTTTTTTCGGGGTGTACTGCCTGCAAAAATCCTCCAGACGAAGCTCCTTGTCAAATTGGGAAAAATCGGGCTTGTTCTCCGACGCTTCTTTTTTAACATTGTGCATGGTCTTGGAGATGGCATATTCCATGTCCTCCGTAAGGCAAGCCCCCGGCCCGGAGTTGCACCCGCCCCTACAGCTTAAAATATCCACAAGGAAGGGGCTTCCGGCTCGTTCGTTTACATATTCATGCAGAAAAGAGGCGGCGCGGGGTTGCCCCTCTATTTTGAAAACCCACTGCCCTGGCATGTGCTGCTCAACATTTGCTTTTAGCCCGCCGGGATTGGAATAAACCGCACCCAAGCCATGGGGCGGGTTATTATATTCGGCGGGGTCGCTCTTGCGGTAATCTACGCCCTCTTTTTCCAGACGTTCCAGCAGCTTCTTAAAAGTAATATTATATTCGATTAGGCCGCCGGTATTGGGGTCGTCAAATTCATCGCCCTTGGCCACACATGGGGAAAGAAAGGCATAACTTCCCGAAATATTTTTATATTTCTTCATGTGTATGGCGGTGCACATTGCGGGGCTGTGAATCGGTGCCAAACGATTTAACGATTCCGGAACATAGCGTTCTATATAGCTGACGATTGCGGGGCAGGGCTGGGAAATCAGCCCCTTCGCGTCATGGGCTTTTATGTATTGCAAATACCCCCATGTGCAAATATCGGCCCCATAAGACGCATCATAAATCATGTTCACCCCAAGGGATTTTAAATAACCCAAAAGCCGCGGCCACTGAGGCACATTACAACGCAAAGCGGGCGCGACAATCAGGGAAATATCCTTCCCCGCTATGGCATCCGCAAGAAAGCGGTCGGTATCGTCTGTGTAGTCCCTGGCGTCGTGGGTGCACACCCGCAGGCATTCGCCGCAGGTAGTACATTTCGACTCGTCTACGCAAACTAAGCTATCCTCTTTTGAGACGACATTCGCCTCAATGCAGGGACAGCTTAATATACACAGGTTGCAACCTACGCAGTTATCATTCGTAAAAATTTTTCCGGTATGCATCTCTTCCTCCTTAAGGGAATCATACTTTACCTCCGGATATAACTAAAGGTCAAGCCCGGAGCTTGGCGGCTATCAATTGTAAGTACGTTGCCACTGACGGAATAAGTCCAGTTTTCTGCCAAATTATAGTCGGGGAAAAATATAATCAAATGGTTGGTGCCATCAATGTACCATTCAAAAGTATCGGTTTCACCGGGCCAGCCGCGGATTCCCGTGCGGTCCGAGTTGAAAATATAAGTATAAGTCTCGTCTGCATCCCAAGCCCAATTGCCAACCAAATCACCGGTACGTTGTACATTCAAACGCTGAGGCAATGCGCCGCTGGTGCCGGCAAAAATGGCCCCCGGGTTATCCAGAATCCACTGCTCACCGCCGGTTGACACGACAATTTGACGTATAAAGCCTTGGTAGATGTTAAAGAACTGCCGTCCGTAGATGGTCATGCCAAACATATCCAGCTCGGTGCGGAAGGAATACCAATCGTAGTCACCAATTCTGGTCGTGCCGGATTCGCGGGTGGCGCGCCCGCCGATATCCCTAATCTCGTCTATGGCCACGTCAATTACCTCCGTCGGGGAAGGTGGACGCCCTCTGCCCAGCCTCACATAGGAAATTTGAATATTCGCCCCGGAAAACGGGCTTGTAATCATCGTGTCGGTCAGCGAGTCCAAATCGTCGGGCATTTCAGCACCAACTTGGGCCATCATTTGCGCAGATATGCCCATCAATGCAGCAATTTCCAAATCAGTTGACACGTTCCAGCCGGTGGGCAAAACCATCCGCAATCCCAAATACTCGCTGGTGAAAACATCATTGCCCCAAGTGCCGCGCACAGGCTCCACCGTGCTCGCGCCACAGGCCGTAACCGCTAGCGTGATAATAGCAAATACCGTAAGTAAAACTATTCTTTTCATAAATATCCTCCAAAAAAATATTTTATAAAAAATTATATTCTTTGTAGAAAATAAATGTCAATTGCGTTTGTGGCACATTCACATGAGTCTAATTTGGGGAAAACGGCAGTTGGGTGTGGGCACTCAGATGTGGATTGAGGAACGACCGCGTGAAAGCGTAGCCAGAGTGAAGCAACCACATATGAGTGCCCAATCGCCGCCCGCCCCAAATTAGGCTCACGTGGTGGCACATTTTTGCGCGCAATCCATCAGACCATTCTCCCCGGGAATGCGTTGAGTGCCAAATCATCCTCGTGTCCCGCCGCCAGACGGTAGTATCCCCGGCTGGCAATCATGGCGGCATTGTCTGTGCAGTAGACGGGTTTTGGGATGGAAAGCCCTATGCCCTTTTCGCGGCAAGCGGTTTCCATTGCGGCGCGGAGCCCTTTATTGCAAGCCACGCCTCCGGCCAAGGCGACGTGACTAAAGTTTTCGTTTTTGCAGGCGGTTGTCGCGCGTTCAACAAGCACGTCAACGACGGCCTGTTGAAAGGACGCGGCAATGTCGGGAATCAAGCCTTGTAAGCTGCAAGTGCCGTCCGCTTGTTTTAGTTTCGCCACATGTTGCACTACCGCGGTTTTTAACCCACTAAAGCTGAAATCATATCCTCTTACCTTTGCCCGGGGGAAAGCCACTGCATCCGGTGAGCCGTTTGCTGCGACGCGGTCAATCTCCGGGCCGCCGGGATATGGCAGGCCAAGCACCCGTGCTACCTTGTCAAAAGCCTCCCCCGCAGCGTCGTCCCGTGTAGAGCCGATGACTTTGTAGGTGTCATAATCCGTTACGGCCAACAGCAAGGTGTGCCCGCCGCTTACCACCAAGGATAAAAATGGCGGGCTGGCCGAAACCTTTGATTTACTCTCACCCGCGCATACCGGCTCAAGCCCACCCTCAAGGAAGTTCGCACAAACATGCCCCTCGATGTGCTGCACACCAACGAGGGGCTTTTTATTTACATACGCCAAAGCCTTTGCGTAGTTCAGTCCCACCAGCAGTGCCCCGGCAAGCCCCGGTCCGTTGGCTACGGCGTAAGCGTCGATGTCGGCAAAAGATACTTCCGCCTGCCGCAGGGCCTCGTCTGTGATGCTTCCGATGCACTCAATGTGCCTGCGGGCGGCAATTTCCGGCACAACACCGCCAAAGGGCGCGTGAAGCTCCACCTGGGAGGCGATTACGTTGGAAAGAACCTCCCGCCCGTTTCGCACAACCGCAACGGAGGTTTCATCGCAGCTGGTTTCGATACCTAAAATTGTCATGTTTCTATGCTTTTCTCCCCATCATTATGCAAAATGTATAACAACGCACCCAGCATTCCCACAAAAAACAGCGCGGTAACACTCAAATAACCGGAGGCCATAAGTGAGGCGTCTTGTACAATCCATTCGAAAGCCCCGGCAATGGTTGTCCCGGCAGTCGTCAGACCATTCATAACGCCGTCCATAAGAGGATGTTCCGCCGCAAAAGATACCAGCAAAATCCCCACACCCAGAATTATCGCGCTGATGCCCCAAAGCACCCGCAGAACAACAGGGCCGCTGCCGGCATTCGTGCTTGCTGCTGCTGCCGGTTCGGAATGGGCGGGCAATCCCCTCACCATGCTCATAACGGATTCCGTAAAGTCCGCCGGAGGCTTTTCATAAAGCTCCGCCGTTTCCACGTATTCAATCGACTGGTCGAAAACCAAGTATAATTCCCGGCAAAACTCGCACTCCAAAACATGCTCGGCCAGCTTTTTCGCGTCTCCATGCTCAATGGTTTTTTCAAAATGCTGCATCATTAAAAGCTCTGCTAATTTACAGTCCATATTGTCACCTCATTCTCCAGTGTCCGCAAGCAGGGTTTTTAAAATTTTGCGTCCCCTGAAAATGCGGTTCTTCACTTTAGACAGCGGTTCGTTAATTCTATCGGAAATCTCTTGGTAGCTTAACCCTTGCTGATGGTACAGCACAACCGGGATTTTATACATCTCCGGCAGGTCGGCCACGATTTTTCCAATACGCTCGGTTTGCTCACGCCGAAGAAATTCCGCCTCGGGCGACGGGGCCGTTACCGTCATAGTGCTGCCCGTCTCAATATATTCCTCATAAGATACCGTCTCCAGCTTCCGTTTGCGATGCCTGTCAATAATATGATTTCCCGTAATGCGCATCACCCAGGTGCTGAACTTAAATGTTGGCGTATACGATGCCAAATTCTTATAGATTTTCAAAAAAACATCTTGCGCAATATCATTGGCTTCCTCGCTGTCGCGGGTCTGCCGCAGAATAATCGAGTACACCAAATTTTTATAGCGATTAACAAGCTCGGTAAAGCATTCCTGGTCACCGCCCAAGCAAGCCTCAATCACTTCCACATCCGTTCGTAAGTCTTTGGTCACTCTATCACCCCTCAAATCTCAAGGTTTTTACCATTCTGTCTTTTCCTATTTTGGTGCGCGGGAAAATTGCTGTCGCGTTGGAGAGATAATTCTGCGGGTCGGGCATGGCCGGGCTAAAATGGGTCAGCCACAATTCCTTTGCCTGTGCCGATTTTGCTATTTTTGCCGCCTCCTGGAAGGACATATGCTTGTGGGCGGCGGCTTTTTCTTGCTTGTCCGGGTCGCCGTAAAGCCCTTCACAGATGAATAAATCCGCTTCGCGGGCGAAGTCCGGCAATGCAGTCACGGGCCGCGTATCCGTGCAAAATACAACCTTGAGCCCGCGCCGCGATGGCCCTAAAACCATGTCACTGGTATAGGTCTTACCATTATATACGATGGAAGCGTCATTTTGTTTCTGCAATACGCCCCAAAATTTTAAAGGAATATCTTGGGCCTTGGCACGCTCCGGGTCAAACTTCCCGCGCCGCAGAAGCTCTATGCTATAGGCGAAGCAAAAGGAGCGGTGATTCAGCGGAAGGGTTTTCAGCAAAAGCGTATCCTGAGAATAGGTATGGGGCACCCTGCTCTCCCACTCATGAAATTCCAATGGGAAGGGCAAATCCTGCGCGATAACACACAGGCTTTTTACAATCGTCGTAAGCCCCGCCGGCCCAAATAATTTTAACGGCTCGGTACGTTCGGCATTGGCCATGGTCAGCAGAAGCCCAGGCAACCCTGAGATATGGTCACCGTGAAAATGGGTAAAGCAAATCATGTCAATTTGCTTAAAACCCCAGCCCAAAAGCCGCAAACTAACCTGCGTACCCTCACCGCAGTCAAACAAAATCATCGAACCGTTCACCCGGCACAGCACAGACGATAAAAACCGCCCGGGAAGCGGCATCATTCCGCCCGTTCCCACAAGGGCAATGTCAATCATATTTTAACATATTCCTTTCACTGCCCAAGAAACTCAAATAATCGTTGCTTGTCGGCATCTGTCAACCTGCCAACAGGTGTTTTTCCTTTGAGAGAGTCTATTGGCAAGGTAATCAATGTGCCTGTATCCACATATGACACTCTATCAAGACCTGCGTGCATCCAATCATTTATCTTAAAATATAATGCTTTAATTTTCCCGCTTTTATTTTCATACTGTGTTGTTATCGGGTAAATGTCAACTGTGATTTCACCCACAATAAATGCTAATACAGGACGGATTTTGCCACCACTTCCCCACACCATGTGAATAATATAAATCTCATAAGGGGACATCAACCATTCAATGCCCAATCATAAATATCTGGGTGTTCATCCTTGTCAACAATTACGTTGCCGTTGTCATCTGTTTGGAGCGTTACTCTTTTGGGGTTGCGTCTCAGTGCGGCCTCTCGGATTTGCTCGTCAAGTGAGGGGCTTGATTTAGGCTGAATCGAAAGTTGCCGTTCCATTATAATTGTCATACCTTTATCAATTTCCACATTCAAAGCTGATTTTGTTGTGGTCATAGCCATCACCTCAACGTTATTTTAGTATTTTGCACTTCCGACGTCAACACGCCTTTGCAGAAAGGGAGTGGCTCAACCATGTTGGTAAAGGGGCGGTGCGGGGAGTGGGCGCGCTAATGCTTGTCATGCGATGATTGACTTTGGCGAGGCAGTGTCTGTGTCGGTCTTGTGCTACACAAGCCCGACGGTGACACAAGCCCCGCCATGCGCCACTAATCGCACGACTTCGCTAGCCACACGCCTCACTCCCCGCACCGCCCCTTTACCAACACGGTTGAGCCACTCCCTTTGCTGCATACAAGTAAAGCGTGTTCGCTCATGCCTGCACAGGATTCATGGCTTGTCGCTTCGTCAAGCAGCTCAAGATAAGCGTCGAACTTTTCATCATCCATTTTATCGGCAATAGCTGTTAGCCCAAAGAAGTCAAGTCCAGCACAACGGATTTTTGTAAACCCGTGGCGAACAGCGGCAGCTTCCATCTCTTCCGGAGTTGTGAAAAAGAATGGAGCATCGTCATCGTTAATACCTTCTTTTAACACTTTATCATTAGCTTTACGGTTAGGGTAATTGTTGCGCAAATCATCATGAAGACAAGCGGCAAAATAAGTGCCGATTTTATTGATAAATGCAAATACCACAATCCCACCGTCCTTACAGACCCGTCTACACTCGGCAAAAACAATATCCCGTTTATCAGAGGGTAAATGATACATGGGGCCGAGGCACAGAACTACGTCAAAACCATTGTCCGTTATGCCTTCAAGATTTGTAGCATCGCCCACCCGGCATGATAGATTACTTATACCATTCTCGTTAATTTTGCATTGAAATACCTCTATATGGTGCGGGAAAAGGTCAATCCCTACGTATTCTTTGCATTTGTCGGCGTAATGCATTCCGTAATAACCTGTGCCGCATCCGACTTCCAATATGCGATTATCTTTGCTAATAAATTTATCCAAAATTATTTTGGTGTAGTGAAACTCTATACTCGCAGAACGTGACGATGTTGCTCTATTATCCTCACCTGCTCTATTGGTGTAATCCTCATAATGTGCTAATACTTTTTCATTGTTGGTAGTCATCGTAGTACCTCTTCGGGCCATCCCTCGAACCAAGCATCATCGGAGTAATCGTTCCAGTTAAACAAAACATCGCTGCAAGAAAATCTTAACTCGGAATACTCCCTCTTAGGCGAATTTTCCCAGCACATATTTCCGCACAATAAAACTGTGCCGTCTTCGGCATTGAATTTTAAAGTCCAATCCAAAACCTCAAAGTAATAAGAGGAATTAAGTAGCCATTCAAGGCCAATTTCTTCTTCCTCGCTTCGCTCCCCTTGCCACTCCCAGTAGTGGATTATTCCTTTAAGGAATTGCGCATTCTTCAATCGAATTTGAGACATAGTCGTGTGTTTGGACTTGCCCGTGTCATTTAATGGATGTGTTTTAACAATGTCAAATCCTTCACAAAATACGAGCAGAATATCATTGTCATCCACCTGTATTTTATCGATGAGATTGTCATGTAGTGAAATATTTTCCAAATCGCAAGACTCGTATTTCCACATGCTGTCCCCTTCTGGCTACTATAGCAAACGACTTTGAGCGATATGCGTGGTTATATCCTCGTGCGACATTCCTATATCCAGCTGGCCGCATTTTTCTATACTTTCAGGCAAAATTTTGCGGTTTGGCTTGCGCTTGATTTGCATTAAGCGAATTAAATCGTCATTTATTGATTCATCGCGCACCTCGAACCCAAGCCACAAACCGTCGTGCAATATCTCCGACTCATCGTACTGTTTACGTATTTCTTCGCTAAAACTTTCCCGTTGTTCGTCAAATTTATCCCGTTCATTTTTGCCCAGCACAATACCAACCAAAAAGAACCCTTCGCGCAAACAAAGTGTGATGAGAGGCTTGCCGCCTCGCTTGAAATATAAATTATTGTAATGCTTGTGAGTAGGTTTGCCTTCTGCCCATTTCTCGTCTATTTCATAATAAAAGCGAATGTGCCCGACTAATTTCTCCCAAGCATCACTTGCACTTCCCAACATCGCCTTAACTTCTGCATAAGCTTTCGTTGGTCTGTTCATAATATCCGCCCACCTTTAACAAGCTTGGGATAGTCAACATATAATTGACCTTTTTTCATAGTGACTACCTCGTCCGCAGCATTACCTGTGTGCCCATTTCGATTTCCGTGCCGGCCAGCGGGAACTGCCTGTAAACGACATACTGCACGGGGGCAGGGGTTTCGTGGTAGCCATCAAGGGGCAGGTGTCCCGGGGAGGCGGTGTGTGGGGAGAAATCGCCCACGCCTCTGTCTGTGGGTGCACTGGTGAAGGTGACATTGGGCAAGCCCATTTCCCGCAGAAGGGCCTCGGCCTGGGTTATGGGAAGATTCATAACATCGGGCATGAAGGTCATAAGTTCGTCTATGCGCGAGTTGGGGTCCATGTGGAAAATAACAGGGACATTTTCAGGCATGGGCGCACCGGGGGCGGGCAAATGGTGCGAAATTACCGTGCCGGAGCCCACGACCTGGAAGCCGCCACTGTCCGGGCGGTTCAAGTAGCCCACAACATCGGCCAAACGGCGGCCGCTGTAATCGGGCATAGTGGGCGAGCCCATCATGATATGCCAATCGGGCATAGCCATGTCGCCTTCGGAGGGCGGAATGTTCCGCATTCTAATCAATTCCTCAAAGAAACGGCGAAGCCTTGGCGCGACATAATTACCCGCGTTTACGCCGCTGCCTCGTGGCGCGTGGATATGGTCGATGGTCATGAGTACCAAGAATTCCGGGTTTTCCACAGGCGTAAATGCTACATAAGTAAGGGAAGCCATATAATCATCCCGGGGGCCCTGCTGGGCCGTGCCGGTTTTGCCGCCGATTGAGTGGCCGGGAATAGCCAGCTGCCGCCCCGTGGCATGGTCTGCGGTGACGACAAGCTGCATTTCGCGGCGAATCGAGTCAGACGTCTGGCGGGAAATGGCGCGACGCACATAGACGGGCTCTTGCTGATGCACAATAACCCCTTGGCTGTCCACGATTTGCGATACAAAAAACGGCTGCATAATATTTCCGCCGTTTATAAGGGCGGCATACCCGTTGATTGTTTGAATGGTTGTGGCATTAAAGCCCTGTCCCATGGCGGACGTAGCCATTTCAACCAATTGAAGCCGATACAGAGGATACATAACCGCAGGGTGTGAAACGTCCCATTCCCCCGGAATGTCAATGCCGGTGTAATGGCCAAAACCAAAATATCCTCGGTATCTATAGAAAGTATCACTGCGAAGCATAGTGTTAATATCCACCATAACCAAGTTGCAGGAACGATACAGAGCCTCGGAAACGGTCAGCCGTCCATGCCCCGTAAAGAACCAGCAGTTTACATACCGGTCATGAATCTGTCTGATGCCCTCGCAATAAAAAGTGGTGTTCCAATTAATCAGACCCTCCTCCATTGCGGCGGCAATTACAAAGGGCTTAAATGTAGAGCCCGGCTCGCTGCTGCGGGTAGTATGAAAATTACGCCACAGGCGCATAACTCCCGTTGCGCGGTCAAAGTGAAGGTCCTCAAATTGCTCGATAAGCTCGTGGCAGGTGAAATAACGCGGGTTCATAGGCTCGGCCAAGCTAAACGTAGGGGCCTGTGCCATAGCCAGAATTTCCAGGGTGTGGGGGTTCACGACAATCATACCTACATACCGTGCCTCCACCTCGCTAAAGGCTTGGTCAACATGACGCTGGGCCAGCCGTTGAATATCCGCGTCAAAGGTCGTAACCAAAGTGAAGCCATCCCGGACGGGCACTTCCTCCACTTCGCCGCCCTGAATCCAGACGGTGCGTCCATGCTCGCCTTGAAGCTGGCGATTGTAGCGGCTTTCCAAGCCCCAAAGAGAATCTCCCCACCTAAAGCCCAGCACCTGGGGTGCGAAAAACGGGTCATGATGCCAGCGCAGGGATTCCTCGTTGGCGTGGATTTCCGGAAACATCTCCGTCAGAGGAATGGCCACCTCCGGCAGAACCCCCCGAGACAAAATAAAATGCCGATTGGTTGTTAGAATATTGCCGTAAAAGTCTTGGCTAAACAGAGCGTCCAAGTCAAAACGAGAATGCCCGAAAGCGCGTGTTATGGCGGTCAGCACATCGTCCTTCACATTGGTATAATCCTCCGGCCGGGAATCGCGCCATTCCGGCGGGCTGGAGTCACGACGATGCCGATGATGCAGCGCGTGAGGGTCTAGGAAAACCGTAAACACCTGCCGGGTGCTGGCGATGGGCTGTAGGTTTCTGTCGGTGATGATGCCCCGGCTGGGCGCGATATCACGGGTAATCAGCCCTATTTGATGCCGTGCGCCCTGTTGCGCAACCAGGCGCGAGTATTCATCGCCCCACACCGTTTGATAATACCAAATCCGGTACAGCAAAAACCCCAAGCACGCGGTAAAAAACAAGCCCATAAGAATCGCCCGCACATGGCGGCGGCGTTCTATGAGCTGCGCCATCCTAGCCTTGCGAGCCATCCTTGATATCTCGCGGGTTGTCCGCGACATGGGGCGGCGGCGTCCATTATTGTTCATGTATAAGTCCCCCTTTAAGAGCCCCCGAAAATTCTATTTATCATGTTCCGCACAAAACCTGTGACATCCTGCCAAAAACGGTTTTCCGGTGGAAGCAAGTCGTCGGTGACATTCATCATAATCGTACCCTGCCGGTGCACCTCAATGTGGATAATCTGGGAAGGGTCTGGAAATGCCATACCCAACCGCTCCGAGGCGATGCGTTCAATTTCATAGGAGGTGTAGCGTTCGGAAAGCTGGTCGGTCAAATTAAACACCGTCGTCCGATACGTACGGAGTTCTTGATTGGCACGGCTTATGCCGGTTTGAATATTCGTATTATAGGCGTGAATCGCCGTAGCGAAAATTGCCGCAAAGGCAATCAACACAAAAGTTACTATCATCTCAAAGGAAATTAAATTCCTAAGCTGGTCGTAGTAAATTATCAGATTCTCATTGCGCCGAGAAAGCTTTTTGGGCACATTTTGCCTAAACGGGATAATCTTCCCGCCTTTGGGCTTGAGACCGCGTGAGATATCGGGCGGTGGCGGCGGCTTGCGCCTTGGAGCCCTTCGCTCTGTCATGGGAAACCCCTTTCGTCACACGTCTGTTTATCAGACATGTTAAAGCCTTTCTGCTACGCGCAGCTTCGCGCTGTGGGCGCGCCGGTTAAGTAAAATTTCTTCGGGAGAGGGGATAATCGGCTTGCGCGTTATGACTTTAAGCTCTTGCACCTTGCCGCAGACACAATAGGGAATATCCCGGGGACATAAACATGGATTTTCCAAAGAGGCGAAGGTCTTTTTGACGATTCTGTCCTCAAGGGAATGAAATGTAATAACAGCAAAACGGCCGCCGCTTTCCCCCGCGGAGGGTGATAAAAACGGCACAATGTTGCGCAAAACGCCCTCCAGCGGCTCCAGTTCGTTATTTACCGCGATACGCAACGCCATAAACGAGCGTGTCGCCGGGTGGAGGCCCGCTCCGTGATACGGCGGGCTTGTCCTTTCGATTATGGCGGACAGCTGCACGGTCGTTTCTATCGAAGCGGCTTTGCGCGCCTCGCAGATGGCACGGGCTATACGGCGGGAGTTTCTTTCTTCCCCGTAAGTAAAAAAAATATAAGCAAGCCGCTTTTCTTCACATTCATTTACGATGTCCCGGGCCGTCACCGAATGGGTCTTGTCCATCCGCATATCCAGCGGGCCGTCGTGCCGGAAGGAAAATCCCCTCTCCGGCGTATCAATTTGATAAGATGAAATTCCCAGGTCAAGCAGAACGCCGTCCACAGCGGGAATATTTTGCTCTGCTAAAATCTCGGGCATGTCATGGAAATTCCCGTGGATGGGTAAAAAATTCTTGTAGGCTCTCAGCCGCTCCGACGCGGCCGCTACCGCGTTTTCGTCCCGGTCTATGCCGATTAGACGGCCTTGAGGCGTAAGGTTTTGCAAAATCAACGCCGAATGGCCACCGCCGCCCAAGGTGCCGTCTACATAAACTCCGTCCGGCTTAATGTTTAGTGCTCTAACCGACTCCGCAGGCAGTACAGGCACATGAGAAAACTCCACTAATAGCAGCCTCTGTTACGGCGTGCCGCCCGGTATCCACGAGCTGTCATGGCCCGTCGGAACATCCGGCGGCGGGTCGTCTGGCGGCGGAGGCGGCTCCTCTTGAGGCGGCAGCGGAATATGATTATCCCATGGATTATCCGGCGGCATTCCCTGCGGGTCTTGCTGGGGCGGCGGATAATACGGCGGTGGTTGTGGCGGCTGCGGCTGGCCAAAACCCGGGAAGGGGCTTACCCAAGTGTCGGGGTCGTTATACCATGACGGATATTCCCCCGGGTAGGTATGCGTATGGCCGCCCCAGAGATGATACCACTCGGTATGGATATAACACACACGGCCCTCCCTTACGGCAAGGGGAATTTCATGGGCCCGGTCTCTTACATATTCAGTCAGGTGGTCGATAGGCCAGGCGCGAATCATCCCTACCCGTGTTATAACATGGTCCGGCGGACAGAAATGCCCCGCCATATGTCCGCTGACCTCGCAGTAGGTGAACTGCTGATGTACGCGGCATTCCTGTGTGGGCACAAGCCCGGCGGCAAAGACCTCCCCGCGGGCGCGATTGCCCCGGGGGTCTGCGCGGCAGAACTCTGTGGCCAAATGACCGGAATCCCGGCAGACCGTGGCCGTGCGTATTGTCTCCGGCCGCTCAAACTGGCGGGGCGGCAAGTCACGGTGAATCTCTTCCATTATGTGACGCCACATTGGCGTGTGGTATTGGTTTGTTCCGCGATGCAGCACGGTATTATTATCGTTGCCAATCCAGAACGCCGCCGTAAAATACGGGGTTGAACCGGCAAAACCAAGGTCCCTGTTGTCCTGAGAGGTTCCCGTTTTGCCCGCGATGGGGATATGATTTGCTCCGCCGCTGCGCATAGCGGGGTTAGACCAGTTGGCGCGTCCGCCCGTTCCCACGGTCACGGTGTCCATCATGGAATGAATCGTAAGATACGCGGCGTTGCGGCTTAAAACACGTTGCGGACCATCGCGGTTTTCCAGCAAAACGTTGCCGTAATAATCCAGCACCCTGTTGTACAGCATGGGCCGGTTAAACTCGCCCATATTGGCAATGGCGGCATACGCGCCGGTTAGCTCAATTAAATGAACACCGTGGGTCATGCCGCCCAAAACCACGGCCGCGCCGTCGTTTTCGTGCAATGTGTTGATTCCCAGGTTATACAGAAATGCGTGGAACGCGGGCACACCCAAGTGCGGAATAGTGGGGTCGGCCACGGCACGGGCGGATACTACGTTGGCGGAGGCATAAATGGCAGTGCGCGCGGTCATATGCCCGCGGAAATTGCTTCCCCAGTGGTTGCGGGGCGACCACGGCGGCGCACCGGCCTCAATCAATGTAAACGGAATGTCGTCAATAACCGTTGACGGCTGCATGATTCCAAGGTTAAAGGCCGCCGCGAATGCCAGAGGCTTTAACTGGCTGCCCGGCGGGCGGGTGGCCTGAGTGGCGCGGTTAAAAACGCGGTTGCCTTCCTTTTCGCCGCGAATGCCGCGAATGGCCAGAACATGCCCCGTATGGTGGTCCATTAGAACAAACGCGCCCTGGGGCTGCGGTGTAAGGAAACGCCTTTCGGCTTGAATTTCGTCGTTGGCGGTCAAAAGCTCGTTTTGCAGATTATAAATAAAAGCCTCCGCCTCCGCCATGGAATTGGCGGTGTGCTGGCGTCTGTAATGACGGACCTGCTGTGTAATATGGTTAAACACCGACAGATGGTATTCCACCTCAATGGTAAAGCCGCCCTCCGGCCCCGGCCACAAGGCTTCGTTCAAAAAAGCACTATCTACGATGGCTTGCATATTCGCGCACTGAGTGGATTCGATTTGCAGTCCCCGGGTGAAAATCCATGTGTCGGCTTGGTCGCGTGTGATGCCGAATTCGGCCATAAGGTCGTCGCGCACTTGGTCAAGCATCGCGTCCATAAAGCAATCAAAGGGCGACAAAAGCGGGCGTGTCCCGCCGCCGTCCACTCGGAAAATCGTACGATACACCAAGCCCAGCTCCGTACCGCACTCAAGTATCTCATAGGCCATGGCTTCCTCGTGTTCCTCCTCGGTGATGAAGCCATTGCGCAACATGCGATCCAGAACCGTCTGAGTGCGTTGCCAGTTGGCCTCCGGCCTTGTATCCGGCGGAAAGCGGGTTGGGTTCTGAGTGATAGCCGCGATTGTCGCGGCTTGGGCAATGGTAAGATATTGCACCTCCACATTGTAATAAAACAATGCCGCTGCCTGCACACCGATATTCTGGCGACCCAGATTTATTATATTAAGGTAAGCTTCCAATATGAAATCCTTTGCGCGCTCACGAGGATTTTCATAACCCATCCGCGCGAAATCTTCCGTAAGTTGACGCTCGAAGCTAACGGCCAGGTATTGCTCCTGTAGCTTCGTAATAATATCGGCATCCCAGCGTCCCAGCGTGTTTTTAATAAACTGCTGGGTGATGGTGCTCGCGCCCTCTGTCCGCGCACCTCTGGTTTCGAAGATTACATTGATTGCGCGGCCGATAGCACGGATATCGATTCCGTTATGCTCGCGGAAGCGTTCGTCTTCGATGGCGATAAATGCGTTCTGCACATGGAGCGGAATCTGGTTTAGCGAAACATGCTCAAAGTTGCGCCCAGCGTGCAAACGCTCCATTTCCTCCCCCGTGTGCATATTAATCACAACGGATGTACGCTCTATCATCCCCGCCGCGAAAATGCCGTCCGTGTATAGCTCCGGCGCGTTGCGTAGTATGCCAAGCCACAGGCCCATCCCCGCCCCAAATGCCGCAAACCCGCCAATCAGCACCACTGCCAAGGTTACTCGCAACGCCAAAAGTCCTATTTTATTGCGCACCCGCGTCGTGTGTGGCACCCGCGTGCGCCTCTTACTTCCTAATTGTGAATAGTCCATAAGCTTCACCTAACCCTTATAATTCTTTGAGCTTTCCTTATAAGCATTGATTACACTGACACTGCTGGCCTGTATGCTCACCTTGGGTTTTATGCCCTGCTGCGCTTGCGGCGGCAAAGGCGTTCCCCGCCTTGCGTCCAGCAGACGGTTATTCTCTTCCTCCGTTACACGGATTTTAACATCCAAGTCCATAACGCGCCGTATATGCTCTTGCAAAACCTTTACCTGCGGTTTGTAGTGCTCTTGCCGCGCCTCAAGCTCCGCCCCCATATCCTTAAGCATTGCCTCAAACATGTTGTCGCAATCCTTTACCACTTGGATTGCCGCTTGCTTCCCGTCGTTCATTTCAAACACCAGCTCGCGCACAGCGTCCAAGGGAAGCTCGCTTTCTATCACGGTTTTTTGATTCTCGCTGATGCTTAAAATTTCCGCAAGGGCGAGTTCTTTCTTTTTCAGCCCGTCCAGCATTACATTCAGATGGGTGACCATTTCGTCCATTGTGCTTCCCCCTTCGCGGGCTGCTCAAGTTACTTCCTATATTATGCCCATTTTCTTAGATATTTTCAAGTGGAAAATACAAAGGGGACACGTCTATATAGTGAATTCAATGAGAAATACTTGATTTCTTCCCCAAGTTTTGATAAACTCACCGAGGCTTTGATAAAAATAGCCCGAATGGCGGAACTGGTAGACGCCCGGGACTTAAAATCCCGTGTCCTTCGGGACGTACCGGTTCGATTCCGGTTTCGGGCAGTAGAAGGTTTTTGAGAGGGGTCGTCTCGCCAACAGCATTGGGCACCGGGGATAGGCAGGGTTCGGAAAGCCCCGTTAATTGCGCAGAATTTGCGAACAGTGCGGCGCATGGCGACATTAGAAAAGGCGAGAATTCGCGCAGATGTATTAATCTGCAAGCGAATTCCGCCTTTCTTTGTCGCTCCAGCCGACACGTCCGTGAGCAAACGCAGCAATCACGGGGCTTTCCGAGCCCGGCCTATCCCCGGTGCCCAATGCTGTTGGCGAGACGGCCCCTTTCAATTTCCCCCGGTTCTTTGGCATATAGCAATTTTCGTTTTCATAGTCCGGCTTTCGCGCACGGTTAGGCTGGGGTATGGAGCGAAAGTCGGACTACCGAAAGTAAAATTGCTGTATTAGAAAACGGGGACAAATAAACTCACAGGATTTTGGCAAATTTAAGGTTTTCCAAATTTCAAAACAACAACCCCAAGAGGCGGCAGTTTAATGGATACGCTATGTTTAAGCCCGTCGCAAAGGTAGTCCTCCACTACGAGGGTGCCGGGGTTAATAATCCCGCTTCCGCCGTATTGTTCGGCATCGCTGTTTAGGACTTCGGTGTATTTGCCGAAGGCGGGCAGGCCCACGCGGTAGTCGAGATGGGGGCATGGCGTAAAGTTACATATAAAAACCAGATATTCAAAAGACGAACCCAGTGCCGCTTGGTCGGCCTTGGAGCGGCGGCGTTTTTCGGACACGCGATAGAATGAGACAATGCTGCGTTCGTTGTCGTGGCAGTTAATCCAGCGGAAGCCGTCGCCGTCGAAGTCCTTTTGCCAAAGGGCTTTTTCTTTTAAGTACAAATGGTTGATGTCTTTTACAAAGGCTTTCATCTGGCGGTGGTGTTCGAATTCGTCCAGAAGGAACCAGTCGAGGGTGCGGGCCTCGCTCCATTCGTCGAATTGTGCGAATTCGCCTCCCATGAACAGCAACTTTTTACCCGGATGCCCCATCATGTAACCAAAGGCGGCGCGCAGGTTAGCCATTTTCTGCCAAGTGTCTCCGGGCATTTTATTCACCAGCGAGCCCTTGCCGTGTACAACCTCGTCATGGGAAAGCGCCAGAATATATTTTTCGGAATATGCGTAGACCATACTGAAGGTCAAATTATGGTGATGATGCTTGCGGTGGACGCTGTCCTTGGCCATGTATTCAAGGAAATCGTTCATCCAGCCCATGTTCCATTTTAGGCTAAAGCCCAGGCCGTCGTGTTCTGCCGGCCGGGTAACGCCCGTCCAGGCGGTGGATTCCTCGGCAATCATCAACACATGGGGATGAGCTCCCAGCAAAACAGAATTCATATGCTTCATAAATTCCACGGCATCGATGTTTTCGCGGCCGCCGTATTTATTGGGCACCCACTGGCCATACTCCTTGCCATAATCGAGATACAGCATTGAGGCCACGGCGTCAACCCGCAGGCCGTCTATGTGATACTGGTTTATCCAGAAAAGAGCGTTGGCAATCAGAAAATTTTTGACCTCGTTGCGGCCGTAATTAAAAATCAATGTGCCCCAATCGGGATGCTCGCCCTGCTTGGGGTCGTCGTGCTCATAGAGGCGCGTACCGTCGAACCAAGCCAGTCCGTGGGCGTCCTTTGGAAAATGAGCGGGCACCCAGTCCATAATCACGCCGATATCGTTTTGATGGCAGGCATCAACAAAGTCCATGAATTCCTTGGGGTTGCCGTAGCGGCTGGTGGTGGCGTAATATCCCGTCACTTGATAACCCCAGGAGCCGTCGAAGGGATGCTCCACCACGGGCATAAGCTCGATGTGGGTGTAGCCCATGTCCTTTACATATGGAATCAGCTCTTTGGTGATTTCCGGCCAACTCATAAAACGCCAGCCGTCCTCCGCCACTTTGCGCCAGCTACCTGCGTGGAATTCATATATGTTCACCGGCCCGTCAAGGGGATTCTTTTTATTGCGTTTTTCCATCCAGTGATAGTCGCCCCATGCATAACCGCTGATGTCATAGACCATAGAGGACGTGTCCGGGCGAAGCTCCGCGAAAAAGGCATATGGGTCGGATTTGTGAAAAAATCCGCCGGTGTGGGATGAAATTTCAAATTTATAGCGGTCATAGTTCTTCAGCCCCGGGATAAACAGCTCCCACACGCCGGAGCTGCCCAGCGAGCGCATGGGATTGCGCAGGCCGTTCCAGTCGTTAAAGTCCCCCACCACACTAATGCGCTTCGCGTTGGGTGCCCACACGCCAAAAAGCACACCCTTCACACCGTCTAAAGTCATGGGTGTCGCGCCCAGCTTGTTGTAAATTTCATAATGCGTGCCCTGCCCAAACAAATGCAGGTCCATTTCGGAGATTGCCGGGGCAAAGCTGTACGAGTCCCAAGCCTCCCATACATTGCCGTCGTGGCCCGTGAAGCGCAATTTATAACGATAATGCTTCTGCCGGGGCAAAACCACCGTAAAGAAGCCCATTTTATGCTCCAGCTCCATAGTGTAAAGCTCATTGGGCTTTTCGGGATTAAATACCTCCACAGCCGCCGCCGAGGGGTTAAACACACGCACCACGGTAAGCTCTTCCTTTTCGAAGGTTACATCGTGCATCCCAAGCACATGATGCGGGTCGGCGTGCTCCCCGCTTACGATTTGCATCAACTCATGCATGTTAGTGGTTATCATAAAAAGCCTCCTTTTCCAAGATGTGTGCCAAGTCTAGCATAATTGTACAAATTATGGAAGCAACACGCCCGAAAAAGCAGGGCAACAGCATTTAAATTAAATAATGTTGCCCCCATCCGCCAACATTATTATAATGGAAAAAACATGATTGCAAGGAGCATTTTAGAGTGATAAAACCAAAGCTGGTAATATTCGACATGGACGGGACACTGCTGGACACGGAGAGGCTGTCCCTTGAGGGAATGATTGAAGCCGCAAGGATAATGGGTTACGAGATGCGGCGCGAGCTTTTTGAGAAAGTGATGGGGCGCAACATGGCTTTCGCCCGGGAGTTGATTTTATCGCACTACGGGGCGGATTTTGACTTTGACAAAGCCAATATGCTTCACATAAAGCATATCGACGCCCACTTCGAAAAGCATGGCGTTCCGGTAAAGGCGGGCGTGGAAGCCCTCTTGGACAAACTGGAAGCTCTGAACATAAAAAAATGCGTGGCCACTTCCACAGACCGTGAAAGAGCCACGCACAAGCTGACACTGGCTAATATAGCACATCGTTTTGAAGTAATCGTGGGCGGGGACGAAGTAAAGCAAAGCAAACCCGACCCGGAAATTTTTTTAAAGGCCGCGGCCTATTGCGTCACCAACCCGACGGACTGCCTCGTGCTTGAGGACACAATCGCCGGCACGGAGGGCGCGTTTCGCGCCGGAATGCCCGTAATAATCATCCCCGACATCGCCCCCCTGACTGAGGAAACCCGCGCCAAGGCCCTGAAAATCTGCCACGACATGCACGAAGTCGCAAGATTAATACAAACGTCCTTTATTCCTTAAAAATATGGACTGTTTCTCTTTTTCTGTCCCAAACCACATTTGCGCCAAGCATTTCGTATACATGGCATAGCGGCACAAAAATCCTACCCTGTATTATTGGAAGGCTGTCGTTTACGGCCAGAATGATTTGCTTTTCGTCCAGTGAAATGTGGGCGGCTTTTGTGGCATTGTCCCAGCTTACATATGCGCCAAGGCTTTCCGCTATGGCTCTAAGCGGCACAAACGCGAGCCCTTCTTCGATAAACGGGGCTACATCGTTTTGAATTGCCGCGCCATTTTTTGTGAAATACACGTTGCCCACCGAGAAGCTGAGACCGGTTAATTGCACATTTGACATGACGCCAAAAGTGCCAAACCGGTCTGTTTGGAACGAGAAGGTGCCGTTTTCCAATGTTCCGCCAAGGAAACTGTATCCGATACCGGGCTCGTAGAGGAAGCCCGAAAGGCCGTTGGTTTCGTCAAGCCCCGTAATATCAATGCTTATGGTGAATAAGCCGTCAGAAAATGCAACCGGCATACCATCTGCAAGGACTTTTGCTTCAATAACACGGATAAGGTTTTCCGAATCGCGCCCGCCCGCTTCCATGGTTGCTTTCAGGCTTGAAATTGTGTCATCGGAAACAGATGCCAGCGAGAATTCAATCGTTTCTCCGGACTGTGCCGAAAAGCTTTCCAGTAGATATGCAGCGAATAATATATTCGCACCGGCTTGGGAAATTAATAATCCGGCACCGGACTCTATTATTTCAAAAATTGTTTTGGCATAAAATACGGCAAGGCTCGCGTTGCCCGGAAGGTTTAGCGCGACAATTGCTTCGCCTTGCGCAAGCGCGGCTTCCGCTATTGCTTCGGTGGTGTGCCCGTCAATGACATAGCCGCCGCCGATTATCGTAAGGCTTGGAGCGGGTTCTTCCACCAATACAATTTCGGGCGGAGAAATTTCAGACGGAGCAGCTTCATCCGGAGTAATGTTCACTGACGGCTCATCCGGTTGCAGCGAAGGAGGTTGTACTCCTGTGCCCGGTGGGTCGTCTCCTGTGCCCGGTGGGTCGTCTCCTGTGCCCGGTGGGTCGTTTCCTGTGCCCGGTGGGTCGTCTCCTGTGCCCGGGGGGTCGTCTCCTGTGCCCGGGGGGTCGTCTCCTGTGCCTGGTGGGTCGTCTCCTGTGCCTGGTGGGTCGTCTCCTGTGCCTGGTGGGTCGTCTCCTGTGCCCGGGGGGATATCCGTGCATTCTATTGTGATTAACGCTTCAATGTCATTGACCGGGAATGACTGCCCGCCGGCATTAAACACTCCAAAATTCCGCAATGTAATAAGCGTACCGCCTGCATCGGCATCGGAGTTTACCTGAAATCTTACTGTTGCCAGCAATCCGGTTGCGGAAACATTAGCAAAACCCGCCGCCTCAAAAGAGAACCTTAAATTCCCGTGAATCTGTGGGGGAACGGGCAAGGATAAAATCGAACCAGGCGTAAATGGTGCATTTGGTGCAATGGCGACGGGAAATAACAAGTCCCCGTCATAGTCCAAGGTGAACGCCAAGCCCCATATGCCGGGGTTTTCGTTTAAATGAATCTGCACATCTACATAGTCGCCGGGCTCTGCGGAAATATCCGCAACGGAAATGCAAACATTTCCGCCTGAAAACGCGGCAAAGGCCGCACCGACAATATCGGGCGGCCCAAGCGTAACATTCCAGCCGGCAAGATATTGCCGAAGCAGAAGCACGTCAAGCGCGTTAATCACGCCGTCGCCGTTTACGTCCGCAGCAGCACCCACACTAATACCTGTCCAGCCTGCCAAATATTGCCTTAGCATCAGCAAGTCCATAGGGTCTATTGTGCCGTTTCCGTCAACGTCCCCAAACATAACGGTAAGCTCAAGGGTTATGCCTCCGCCCACTCTCGCAAACGGCCCTACGCTCCCTTGCAGGGAAAAAGCAACTATGTCGCCGAATATTACAATTTCCGTAAAGCCCTCCGGCATTTCGTCCCTTACATAGAAATCCAGCGTAAGAAGAACCCCGTCATCCTCGGCGTTATTTGACACACATCCATCCAAGAAAAACCTAGCCGGATTATTTGTAAGGTATTGCGGCGGGGTAACGGTTTCAAGTACATCCCCAATACTATAACCCACAAGCGTCAAATAATCGCTGTTGTAACTCACATCAAGCCTGATAGAAAAAAGACCGGGGTTGTGGGTTATTTTTATCGGAACGCTGACAATTTCGCCCCTTGCGTTTGCAGTTACGGTTGCGACTGTTATAACCGGGTCATATGGGTCATATGGGTCATACGGGTCATACGGGTCATACGGGTCATACGGGTCATATGGGTCATATGGGTCATATGGGTCTTGAGGAACGGTGACGATGGCTACTCCAAAAACAGTGTTATCTGTCCTAGACCTTGCTATGACCGTTAGAGTGGTTGCCGTTTCGTCTGCGGCTACCGTTAAAGTGGTTGCCTCCACGGTAACAGGGGTACACAAAATGGTAGTTCCCGTGCTTGAATTGCCCTCAACCTCCCATCTTACCCAGTAGTACGGCACATTAGGATTGGGATTAAACCCCGTAACGACGGCGGCAAATACTTGTGTGCTGCCCGGGTATACCGTTACGGTTGAAGGGTTTACGTAAACCGCTGTGACAAAAGCTCCCCCCGGGGGCGCATCAAATACAAAAACATCATGACCCGTAAAGGCATGACCTATAGCCGTGTTGCTTACCTGTCCCGGCTGAATAAGCGGGAAAAGGGCAACCAAATCATCACGCCTTGTGAGCTGACCTGCTGTGTTGCCGGAGAAAACGGCTGCTGGTTCTATTCGCACATTATGCGCGTTTACAGACGCAACAAAAAGCCCGCCCGCTTCAATGCCTGTGTTGTTTGCAATCCGCCCGCCCGTCATGTTGAAAAAACCAAAGCGGTTCATCCCTACATCGCTGCCAACGGTTACGCCACCGCCAAAGCCGGAATTGCCTGTGTTATTTATAATTTCTCCGCCAAACATGTTAAAGGTACCGCCTCGGTTTATGTTGACACCACCGGCCCGAAGGGACGGGGATGTCGCGCCGTTGTGTCTGATTGTCACGCCGTTGTTCATTGTGAGGGTATGGGAATGCGTAATCCGTACACCAGATTCCCTGTTGTGTTCAATAACACCGCCGTTAAGATTTATCTGCGTGTTTGAGACAGACGAAGGGGCGTCTATTCCAATGTGATGGCCACGGATTGTGCCTCCGCTCATTGTGAACCGCGCATTGCTTGCGTTTAATTGAACCCCGTGGGAAACCGCTGTTACCGCTCCGGACCTGTTGATTGTAGGCCCGTTAAGGGTCAGATGCCCCCCACCGCCTATTAAAAATGTCGCGTTGGCATTCGTAAACGTAATCGTGCCTGTGCCCTCAAGGGTAACGGCACGGTTTACGCTAAGCGATGTGGCTCCTGTAAGGTTTCCCGTTACCGTTATTGCGGAAACATTCGCATTACTCAAAAGGCTGACAAGGTCGGCAAAGGTCGCAGCTTCATTTGTGGCAAAGGGCATAGCAACCGACAACGCCGCAGGTGAAGTTTTATCGTGCAATACCACTTCCGTCCACCCCGGCATTGCCCCCTCCACGTGTTCCACAAAGGCAAAAGATGCAACAGACAGAGCAAGCAAAAATGCCAATCCTAAGGCAATAAATTTTTTCAGTCCTTCTTCCATAAAGGAGCCTCCTTTAAACTCTGTTTAATTTGAGAACAATATTAGACTTCTTGCGCAGCAAGACGCGCCGCTTTCGCTAAGCCCTCTCCGAAAATTTCGAAGTTGTGCAAGAAGTCTATTAGATATATGTCGGATTAAATTTCCAAAGTGTTTATAGCAGATTTGCTTTCGGTATGTAAAATTTACGTAAAATTGCTATATGAAAACGAAAATTGCTATAGCGGCAATCTCAAGTGGTTATCAAAAAAACCGATGTCTGCCTAAGGTTATCACCTTCGCAAACACTCGGTTTTTATCCGACGGACTGTGCCAGACGGGAAGAATACAGTATGGGAACGCTAAACCCCAAGGCCCTCCAATGCCATCTTGGCCGCCGCTTGTTCGGCGGTTTTTTTACTGCCGCCTACCCCGGTGCCAAGGATTTTACCCTGATGGGATGCCTGGGCGGTAAAGGTCTTCAGATGGGGCGGCCCCTCCTCGCGTATGATTTCATAAGCGGCTGTTTCATGGCTGTTTCTTTGTAAGATTTCCTGCAAGGTAGATTTATGGTCTTTGACCTGTTTTGCGGACTTATCTGCTATCGGTTCAAATAAACTTAAAATTACATGCCTGACTTCCTCCAAGCCGCCATCGAGAAAAACCGCGCCAAAAATGGATTCCAGTGCGTCGGAGAGAATAGAGTCCTTTTCGCGGCCGCCCTCCTGAGCCTCACCCTGCCCCAGCAACAGAAAATTCCCAAGCTTTAGGCCACGCGCCAAGCCCGCGAGGCTTGGTTCGCACACTAAGCTTGCCCTGCGCTTGGTCAAATCGCCCTCGGGCATATCGGGATAACGGTGATACAAAAAATCGCTGATGCATAGCTCCAGCACGGCGTCGCCCAAAAATTCCAGGCGTTCGTTAGACTCGGAGGTGCTCAGTTTTTGCTCGTGTACAAAAGAGGCGTGAGTTATCGCGTGGCGCAAGAGATTGTGACGCTTAAATGTATACCCCAGACGGGTTTGCAGTTCATCGCTCATGAGTTCAGGGCTTTTTTCACGTATTCGGCGGCGTCGCCCACCGTAACGATGCTTTCCGCATCTCCGTCGTCAAACTCCATACCAAAGACCTCTTCCAAATCCGATATTATTTGAAAGATATCCAAAGAGTCCGCGTTGAGGTCCTCCCGGAAGGTTGTTTCCGGTGCAATTGAGCTTTTGGGGATGCTCATTTGTTCCGCGATAATGTCGCGGATTTTTTCGAATTCCATAATCATTTTCCTTTCTCGAACACTATACATTGCCGAATGGCGTTTTTAATGGCCAGCGCGTCCGACGAGCCATGGGCTTTGATTACGATATGATTTAGGCCAAGGAACGGTGCGCCGCCGACTTCGCGGTAATCGAAGCGTTTTTTAAGCTTACGGAACGCGCCTTTGGCCAACATTCCGCCTATGGAGGATATAGGCGAGGACGTGATTTCTTCCTTTATCATGCCCATCATGGTTTTGGCAAAGCCCTCCATAAATTTGAGAATAACATTGCCTGTAAAGCCGTCGCATACGGCCACGTCCACAGCACCGGCGGGAATCTCGCGCCCTTCGATGTTTCCGATGAAATTCAGTCCGGATTCCTTTAACAAAAGAAACGCTTCCTTGGCGGCGGCATTGCCTTTTTCTTCCTCGGAGCCCACGTTAATAAGCCCCACGCGAGGGTTTGTGACCCCCATACACCGCTGCATGTACTCCGCGCCCATTTCGCCAAACTGCTTCAACCAAGACGGCTTTGCGTCCATGTTCGCGCCGCTGTCCATCAGCAATGTAAAGCCCTTTGGCGTAGGCAGAAGCGTACCCAACGCGGGCCGCTCAATGCCCTGTTGCCTGCCGATAAGCACCGTCGCGCCCGTTAATAACGCGCCGGTGGAGCCCGCCGATACAAAACCGCCCGCATGGCCGTCTTTTACGTGCTTAAGGCCCACCACAATAGAGGATTCCTTCTTGCGCCGAAACGCCAGTGTGGGGCTCTCGCTTGGCAAAATAACATCCGGCGCGTGCAGAATTTCGATGCGTCCGGTATGGGAATGCTTTTTTAACAAACCGGCAAGCTCATCTTCCGGCCCTACAAGGACTAAATGCACATTGCCGAATTCCTCCACCGCCCGAACCGCACCCTCGACCGCGGCTTCCGCCCCCAAGTCTCCGCCCATAGTGTCCACCGCTATGGTTAATCTATTCATATGCAAGCTCCTTGCTTCCAAACACAAAAAAACACGGACTCCGGCATACGCTTCCTTTACGCCCTTAAGTCCGTGTTTAACTATTCAGCTTTTTTCAAGATTTCGCGCCTGTTATAAGAACCGCAGCTTTTGCACACACGATGAGATGGCGCAAGCTCACCGCATTTGCTGCATGGCGAAAGGGTTGGCTTGGCGATTTTCCAAGTTTGTGCGCGCCTTTTATCGCGTCTTGCCTTGGATGTTCTTCTTTTTGGGACAATCATTTAAAATACTCCTTCCGAGACAATGGAAAAATTACTACCACCGGGGAATTATACAAAGTCCGCATGAACATGTCAAACTATTCTTTTAAAAGTCTAAGCTCATACATCGGCCGGCCTATTCCGGCTTTGCTTAGGAACGATTCTTCCGTTTCAACTACCGTGAAGGTATCTATTCCATCCAGATGCTTTTTGAAAATTTCTGGGGCGTCGTTTATTTTGCTGCTTTCGTCATGCCGGAAAAAATAATTTCCGGCGGGGATTTTTATGGTGTTCCCAAAGCCCCATTTTTCTAAAACCTCCGCATAGGCATAGTAACGGATACCCTCTGGTGAATATTGGCACATATACCCAAAATCCCGCGTTGATGCAACCTCATCAGGCTCGTCATGCTCTGTTATGCGGTTAAAATTCTCGCCGAACAGCTCATGTGCCATATTATAAAGCATTTCAAGCCAGCTTGAGCTTTTTATCGGCTTCTCGCAAGGCTTCAAATAATAAAACTTCTCTGAAAATTCCCGTGAATATATCTTCCGGGGAATGCATGACTTTCCAAATTCCATCTTTTTTAGTATGTCATTGTACGCGATTACAACCGCGTTTAATATAGCGGCCTTCCTCTCGGCAACGGCTTTGTTCCGTTCAATAAAGGCTTGCAGCTTGTCCATATTGTCCAAGCCGCGCAACTCGTCCAGAGGTATTTCCAACGAAACACAGTTTTGTATTAAATTTAAAAAATATGTCTGGTCCCATGAATAGTAACGATAACCCGTATCCGGGTCCACATAAGACGGCTTAAGAATATTTATGCGGTCGTAATAACGCAGGGCCTGTATTCCAGCATTGGTTAATTTAGAGATTTCCCCAATGGAAAGCAAATCATTTCTTTTACCCATAAAAATTTCTCCTTTGGCTGCTCCCCTGAACACGTCAGTCTAATTTGGGGTGTGCGGCGGTTGGGTGTGGCACTCAGATGTGGATTGCGGAATGACTGCGAAGCCAAGCGGTGCATTACAGCGGTCAGAAAAACGAGCGTTC
>Ga0209755_10000649_pt1 | contig 61438 bp, 67 predicted proteins | sample TergutCo191P1_FD_187301 | JGI IMG/M metagenome (GOLD analysis project Ga0209755, IMG submission 187301) | Cornitermes sp. P1 segment gut microbial communities from Petit-Saut dam, French Guiana - Co191P1 (SPAdes) (version 2) | ecosystem: Host-associated > Arthropoda: Insects > Digestive system...
CGCGGTTACCCGCGTCAGTTTTTTTCGTTCTTTCAAGGTCAGCTCCATGGGTTATGCTCCGGCAGCTTGGGATGCCGGTATTGTCTGCCATTCCCATGGTTTGATTTTTCACGTGAGGCATCGCCTCGCTAGGGTTTGATTTTACTTGAGGCAATGCGTATCCTTGAAACAATCCTCGTTTTGCACTACCTTTCATACAGGATGAGCATCAATGAGAATCTTCAAAAACACATGGTTTGATAGACAGCGAACTTGCCAAAGCTATTGGTGTCGGTGAGTTAATCGAAATCTAGGAGACCAGTATGAAGAAATACCAAAGCGAGGCATTGATGGTTAGCCACCAGTCGGCCGAATCTTTGTTTAGGTTGGGTATTATCGACGCGGACGAAATGCGGGAATTTGACGAGATGTGTCTTGCCCAGGAAACCGAAACGGATGAGGCCGAAAAACCCATGGCGATTGGCTAACTAAAAATCGTGACTGTCAGCCACACCCCGCGCCGTGGAAACCCTATATCTGCGAGAAATTCGATATCCTCACGTTCCCGTCTGGGAACTTGGCGACAATTTCAAGATCTCCGCCCATCGCCCTTATGTGGCTTCGCAGAGTGGAAATGTACATGTCCGTTCGTTTTTCCAATTTCGCCACCGCCGGCTGTTGGATGCGCAGGGTTTCGGCAAGCATCTTTTGGGAAAGGCCACGGGCGTTCCGCAATTCGTTGAGCGGCATTTCGGCCAGGGTTTTGGCGACTTCCTGTTTGACCCATTCCCTTGACTCGGGACTCATTTTCGCTTCGAGTTCGGCAAACTTTCTAGCCATTGTTTTCCTCCTGTATTTCCTTTAAATGTTCGCCGTAGATTTTGTCGGCCTTGGGAACCATCTCGTCATAAAACCTATCGTCTCCCGTCTTATCCCCACCAATAAGCAGGATCGCGGTGCGCCTGGGATCAAAGGCGTAAAAGGTTCGCAAAGGCCGTCCTTCGCATTGGCTGCGCAATTCTCGCATATTTCCATACATAGATTCCTTTACTTCGCTGCTGTGCGGAAAGGAGAGTGCCGGCCCAGCCTCGCGCAACAGGTTGACCGAATACGATATTCGTTTGTGTTCGGCCTCGCCCATAGTTTCCCACCAGTCGTTAAACTCATCGGTGTACTCGACTTCCCACATACATGCATTATATTCCCTGCATGGAATGCCGTCAAGCTGGCGGAATCGGCGATTGCCACCCTTGGTATGGTCGAAATGCAAGAATTTGACAAGGGTTGTCTTGCCCAGGAAACCGAAACGGATGAAGCCGAAAAACCCATGGCGATGGAGCCTGTTACTGCCTAGCTCCAATTTATTGGACTCGCAAAAAATCCCAGCCAAAGTAACCATCCGTCTTGAAACCATCCTGGCTTTACGTTATCTTTCATACAGGATGAGCATCAATGAGAATCTTCAAAAACACGTGGTTTGATAGGTTTGCCAGCAAGGAAGGCATTGCAGACAGGGAACTACGGGACATGGTGGACCAGCTTGAGGACGACCAGGCCGATGCAAAAATAAATTTTTCGTTAACCGATGAGCAGATTAGAGACCGATTGAGACGGAGAACATTGGTCGAGGTTTTGGAGGGTGGGCAATGAGATACAAAAGCGAGATTTATGAAGTTGTACATCAGGATGCAATCGCAAATTTCGAAGTGGGGGCAGTTTCAGAAGACGAAATGCGGGAATTTGACGAGATGTGTCTTGCCCAGGAACTAGAAACCGATGAAACCGATGAAACCGAAAAACCCATGGCGATGGAGCCTGTTACCGCCTAGCTCCAACTTATTGGACTCGCAAAAAATCCCAATCCAAGCACCTTGCCCTCGGGCGCATTCACTTGTATTATTTGCCTGGTGAATGGAGGATCCAAATGAGCGACAAACCTTTGGCCTATGTCTCCCTTGTAAAATCCCTAGAGCCTATAGAGGGCAAGGATCGAATCGAGCTGGCAAAGTTCGAGAACCACGCATGGCAGGTCATCGTGCAGAAGGGGCAGTTTGCGCCTGGAGACAAGGCGGTGTACATCGAAACCGGAGCCGTGCTTCCAATCAGGGAGGAATTCAAGTTTCTTGAAAGTCGGTGCTTTTCGACCAAGTATGATGGGTACAAAATCAAGACCATCAAGATGGGTGGGGTCTACTCCGAGGGAATTGTGTTTACCATGGATTCCCTGGGGATTCCGCAGGGCCGTCCCGTTGACCACAACCTGACAAAGGAGCTTGCCATTAGGGCTGTCGAGGACGAAATCCTTCCGGTTACCGTCATCGAAAATACGTGGTGGCGAAAGCTGCTGTCAAAATTATTTGGCATCGAATTCGGAAAATGGGGCTTCGTGAAGGGCGGCTTTCCCAGTTACCTTGCAAGGACGGACGAAACCCAGGCGGCGTCGATTCCCGAACTGTTCGAGAACATGACGGGAATGAACGTATATGTGTCTATAAAGCTGGACGGGCAATCCCTGACATTTGCCGTCCACGACGGAATCTTCACGATATGCACCCGAAACCAGACGGTGTACCGAAACAAAACCAAAAGGACGATGAAGGAGCTGGCCCCGACCACCGCATCCAAGTACAAATCGCTCTCACCCCAGGCATACGTAGCGGCGCAACTTAATGCGCCAAAAAACCTGGCAAAGCTTGAGGGAATAGCGGTTCAGGGCGAGCTATGCGGCCCGAAGATACAGAAAAACAAGATGGGCTTTGACGACTACAGGCTTTTCGTGTTCAACGTTTTCGACATCGCCAAGAGGCGTTATTACTCCCTCACGGAAACAGCGAAATTCTGCAACGACAATGGCTTTTCGATGGTTCCAATCGTGGAAAAAAGGAAGTTCGACTTTGGGGACATGGGGAAGCTTCAGGAATACGCCAACACGTTCGACTACGAAAACGGAAACCCGGCCGAAGGTATCGTTATAAGGGGCGAGGACGATTCGCCGTATGCTCCCGAGCCTTTGGAGAAAATGCACGGCATGATGTCGTTCAAGGTCATTAACCAACGGTTCAAGGTCAAGTACCAGGGGGACGAGTAAAGGGCCAGCTATCACGCTAAGCTCAAGGAAGCAGAACATGAATCAACTTGGAATATCAAATATAGCAGCATCCGACTTTGGCCGTGCCAGGGGCAAGGCAATACTTTCGGAAATTCAGCATTTCATGAACACCGACAAGAACAGGCTGCTTTCCTTCCACGACGTGAAGGATATCCTTAAGCCGAAAAACCAGGTGTACCTTGGAATGCAGACCGTGCCGATTAAGCTAATCGCCGGCAGCGAGGGCCGTTACAGGGACTTTAACCGGTATTTTCTTCCCAAGGCGGAACACCTTCGCAGTCGCTGGATACGGGTGGACGAGGCCCACTTGCAGGACATCATCCTTCCCTCCGTTCAGCTTTACGAGATTGGGGGCGTGTACTTTGTCCGGGATGGCAACCACCGTGTTTCGGTGGCGAAGGCACAGAACGTCGAATTCATCGATGCGGAGGTGATTGGCCTTGCCTCGGAGATAAACATCCAGCCGGATATGACCATCGACCAAATGCGTGAGGTACTCATTGCCTACGAAAAAAACATCTTTTACGAAAACACGGGGTTCGGCGAGCTTACGGGCGATACCTCGCTCGACTTTAGCGCACCAGGTCGCTACGACGTTATCTACAACCATATCCTGGTGCACAAGTATTTTCTGAACGAGTCGCAGGAGAAGGAAATCCCGTTTTCCGATGCCCTGGTTTCGTGGTACCAAAACGTGTACGGCCCGACTATCGAGGTAATCCGCAAGCAGTGGCTTAAGCCCAACTTTCCCGGCAGAACCGAAAGCGACCTTTACGTCTGGATTGTCAAGCACTGGGATTTTCTGAAAAAGAAATACCATGGCTATTCGCTGAGTGCCGCCGCAGGTGACTTTTCACGGAAGTATGGTCATAGCGGAGGAAGGTTCTTTCGGCTTCTCGCACTGCTGTTGGGGCGCATTTTTGCCAAGGTGTCTTAGGGACATCGTGAACGGGGAACCATGGTGGTTCGTACCCTGTTGATAAAACGGCGTAAAAATCCCATATTTACATAGGTATGCGAGATCCAGACCCAAAAGGAGAGAATTGATGGCTGTTTTGTCGATACAGTCCCATGTTGTGTACGGCTATGCTGGGAACACGGCGGCGGTTTTCCCAATGCAGAAGCTGGGCCGTGAGGTATGGGCCATCAACACGGTTGAGTTTTCCAACCACACTGGCTACGGCGCATGGCGAGGGAAGATCCTTGGTGGGGAGCTTGCCGAGGAGCTTGTTACGGGTCTTGAGGAAAGGGGCGTGCTTTCGGACTGCGAGGCGGTGCTTTCCGGCTACATGGGGGATGCTGCCGTTGCGAGGGCGATCAGCGGTGCCGTGCGTCGGGTTCGTTCCGTCTCGCCCAAGGCCCTGTACTGCTGCGATCCCGTCATGGGCGACATTGGCAGGGGCATTTACGTCAAGCCTGACATTCCCGATATGTTCAAAAACGAGCTTGTCCCCTTGGCGGACATCGTTACCCCCAACGAGTTCGAGCTTGAAACCCTTACGGGCATCAACATACAAGGCATTGACGACGCCCGCCGTGCCATTGACGTGCTTCACGAAAAAGGCCCGGGCATAGTGCTTGTTACCAGTTACCGTGGCGGCAACCCTGCCCCAGTAACCGAGGGAACGCAGATAGGGATGCTTGCCTCGGACAGAAACGGGATCTACAGGATAGAGACCCCCGAATTGCCGATCACCACCGCCGTGGCAGGATCTGGCGACATCACCGCATCCGTGTTTCTTTCCCGATACCTTGAAACGGGCGATGTCAAAAAGGCGCTGGAACTCTGCACGGCCTCGATATTCGGTATTATGGAGGCAAGCTGGAAAGCCTTTTGCGCCGGGGAAAATTCGGCAGGGTCATCGGCAAAATTGATGGAGCTGCGAATCATCCAGGCACAGAGGGAACTCGACAGCCCGTCGCACTTTTTCGAAGCGCAAAGGATATAACCATGATGAAGGCTGGCGACAAAACCGATTGGACGGCGCAAAGGCCCTACGACCGTTTTTTTGATTTTATCGCCCCAGATGCCGACCGTTTTACCGTGCTTTTCGAGCATGTTCAGAGCCTAGACATCAATACCCTGGTTGTCTCTATAGAAGGAAACCGCCACTTCTTCATTTTTCCAAACGGAATCAACCTGAAACTGCCCCCCGGTAGCGCCTTTCCTTTTCGTGGCGGAAACCCCGTCGTTCTTACCGCCCATTACGATAGGGTGGACGGAAGCCCTGGCGCAAACGACAACAGTGCCTCGGTCTTTATGCTGCTCAAGGCCGCGTTGCGGCTTGGTGAATTGGACATTGGCCACTGGATAATCATTTTTACCGACAAAGAGGAACTGCGCATCGGTGAGGGGATTCAGGAGCAGGGGTCGTACAGCCTGGCAAGGAAGCTCTGCCAACTGGGCCTGGAAAATGCCCGTGTCTTTAACTTCGATGCCTGCGGAACCGGCGAAACCTTGGTCGTTTCCAGCACCGCCGACTATCTTTTGGAAAAAAACAACAAACCGAGCTTCTGGAAGACGGGCCAGCGGATAAAGGCCCTGCGAGAAAAGGTGTTTGACACAGCTCGCAACCTTCACATAAGCCACGTACTTTCCGTTCCCACGCCGTTTTCCGACGATGCCGGCTTTCTGCAGGGGGGCATACCCTCCCAAACCATCACCATGCTTCCGTCCAGCGAGGCCGCGCCTTTCGCCTCTTTGCTTCGAAACCGTCCCAGTTTTGCCGATAAATTCATAGTCGGTCTGGCAAGGGATTCCCCCGACCGCCGGCTTATCCCGGAGACATGGCGTTGCATAAACGGCCCTTTGGACAGCTATTTGCGGCTTACGCCGGAAAATTTCGAGATGATCGTTCGGTTTGCGGTGGAACTTTGCAAGGGATGAGGTAAGAATTTGCTTTTCATCCCTCCAGGTAAGAGGTGCCATCTGCATTTTTTATTGTTCCTGTTCCCATTGGTGGAACATTATTGTATAATGTAAGTAAGTAGCCTGGCTTTGGAAAACAAAAGTGCTTGGAGGTCGCCTCATGAGCAGGAAAACAGCTTATTTGGATTGCAATAGTAAGTTTAAGGTGAAGATCCCTACCCTGATTGTCGCCATGGTTGCAGTAATCGGCTTTTTGATTATTGGATGTGCCGAAACTCTGGAGGTTGTAGATGACAGCGAAGGCACTCCAGGGCTTGTATTTGTCAGACATTATCGAATATTCGAATGCGAAGTCGGTGAATATGAAATTACTATAATTACATACGAAGTCACGGGTTATAGAGGTTCGGGGAGAAATGTGGTTATACCCGTTGCTCGCAATGGCTACCCAGTGGTTCGCATAGGGAATAGGGCATTTGAGGATAATCGACTCACCAGCGTAAACATTCCACATGGCGTTGCGACTATCGGGGACTTGGCCTTTGCGAACAACCAACTCACCAACGTTACCATTCCAGGTAGTGTTACAAGCATCGGTCGTTCTGCATTTGAGCGAAACCAACTTGTCAGTGTGGACATTCCAAACAGCGTCACGAGCATCGGGAATTTGGCATTCTCGAACAACCGACTCACCAACGTGAACGTTCCAAGCGGTATTACGAGTATCGAGCGTTTGACATTTTCGAATAACCGACTCACTAGCGTTACCATTCCGGACGGCGTTACGTACATCGGGTACCATGCATTTGCGGACAACCGAATCGCCAACGTTACCATTCCAAACAGCGTAACCCACATCGGGCATCGGGCGTTTGCGAATAACCAACTAGTCAACGTAGCCATTCCAGGAAGCGTTAGGAGCATAGGGCAATCGGCATTTGAGCGGAACCACCTTGCCAGCATTACCATTGGCAACGGTGTTACTTCCATCGGCGATAGGGCGTTTGCGCAGAACCAGCTCACTGGCGTAACGATTCCCGGCAGCGTTGTCGCCGTCGGGCGTTGGGCATTTGCGTGGAACCCAACACTTGAAACCATACACATCCCGTTTGCCACCAGAACCATAGCCGACCGAGCATGGAGACCAGGCTGGCGATCGGAAGTAGGTATCACCGTTGCTGTTATCAATCATGTGGGTGTGCTTGTAACTGATTAAGGCCCACTACGATTAGTTAACCGGTTAATCCTATCCGTGGCAGGCATGGCATGCAGAAGGCGAGGCGGCAAGAAACAAAGCCACGGGGATTAATCACCAGGACAAATGATAGGCTTACGTTTAGATTTGATTTTTCGTAAAGATAGGAACAAGGACTTGTGGGTTCAGGTAGGAAGTTGGCAGGATTTATGTGGTTGTGTAGGCTGACCTACTTACAGCGATTTTTGTTTATAAATTGCCGAAAAACACAACTAGAGTAATAGTTGAAAGTATAACCGATAACAGCGGCGCAACCTCGCGAGCCCAAAAAAACACACTGTTTGTCCTAGCGTGAATAATCGTTTCTGGACCTATAGGCTCGTTTGGATCCAGCCGCCTTCCGTCCATGTCCGTTATGATAACTCTACCGCAGACATTACGACTCGGATGAAACCCCCCAGCCATGGCAATATAGTATTCCCAGCCACGGTCTGGAATAAAAGGAAGACGGCCCGGACGCACAACCCCACCTGCAACTGTAACAAAGAATTGCCTGAATGGAATGATAAGCGTATCGTTATTTTGAATAAGAATTTCACTACGATAGGAAGCATCGAAAAGCGCATTATTTAGGTTTATCGGTATTTCCTCACCACACTGTCGCACAATACGGGCATTTTCAGCATCTGACACCGAAGAAAACCATGCTCTATTCCGACGAACTATGGAAGCATATGTTTCACCAGTGTGAAATTGCACTGTTATCCGGTTTGATGCAAACAGCTCTTCGCCATGAAAGAATCTAGGCCTATTATCAATATCAACCGCACCTTCTACTATCAAAACTGGCCTTAAATCACTAACTGCAGGAACAATTATCGTATCATAATTTTCCAGTACAAAATTATTTTCCAAGTCGTCCAATGTCAAAAACAATCTGTTTCCAGAAACATCCTCGCTGTTTAAGTGTCGCACAATTTCCATTCTGGTCGAATCCGCAAGTGGTGTAAAGCCACCCCCATAGAATTCTATTAATTCCCTTATATTCTCCCCATCCAATAACTGGTAGGGTCCTGGACGTTCCACTTCACCTTGAATAACAACACGTCGTCTAATCTGACTAAAGGTAACCGTATCTCCAGGCCGAAGATAAGGGTTCTGACTCTGATCACCGAAACGCCAAAACTGGAAGAGGTCAAATACTTGCATCTGCCCATTGGTAGATCTTATTGAAATATCACGGATAGACGCAAACCTGGTTAAATTATCGTCTATCAGGGAAGACAACCTGGTCAAAGCCCAAGCGGAATGTTCTCCCGCCCTATGTACCTCACCATCGACAAATATTCTAAATATAGACGGTTGGGCCAACGTCAATTGTGGACCACTCAATGGAATGTTATTTGCAACAATAGCCTCGACTCGGTTTCTTACCTGTGCAAAGGTTTGCCCTGCCCCGTTCACTATCCCCAGGTTTGCAACACGGATACGATAAGCAGTATCTACCACTACCGTGTGCGAAACAATCTCACCGTTAAACGAAAAAGTCAAAATGTACACATCCCCTGGCGTTACTCTAAAATTAGGATCGGAACGGGCCAACATAAGTACATCCGCACCGCTGGCTAACCCTACTCCTTCCAGGGTAAATCCATAAAATCCAGAGCCTATCCAAAAGATAAAGGTCACTAAGAAAAAAACACGTTTATACATTTTTTCTCCTTCTTAATTTTGCCATAGCCACAGGATCTTTTCTAATGTTAGAAATGCCTTCTAAGATAAAGGCCAAAAACACCGCAAAGACACACGCAACAAGAGTAACGATAATGCACAACATAATCCGCCTTGGTCCCGATCTATGAGTCGGTACTTCTGCAAATTCCAGAATTTGAAGCATAGGAATTTCAGCCGCAATGTTTGCCCGTAACACTTCATGCTGTACCCTAAGTTGGGTATATACCTGCCGCATTGCTTCAGATTCCATAGTTGCTCTGCTAATATCAGCCATAATAGCTGGAAGATTACCACCGACCAAAGGAATAAAGGCAACCGACTGTTCGAGCCTACGTCTTTCCTCATCAAGCAAAAGAATATTTTGGAAAACCTCGGCAAGATGTAATTCCAGTCTTTCCTGTTCAGCTCTGCGTCTGTCAACACCAAGTTCGGAAAAGCGTCTATCTAGGTGGATAACAGTAAGATTCACAATATCCCGTGCAAAGACAGGATCCGTATGGGTAAAACTAATACTTAAAACACCGTTACTTCCATTATGATTTGGGCCCAAACCACCTCTAAGCATTCCACGAGTTAACCCTATTTGTAACCCGTTATACCCATCTCTTCCAATCATAGCAAAATCATCTATCACCGAATCAAGCAATGTATTGCTATTTAGTAAAAACAAGGCTAGGTTAGCGTATGTTTGGCCTCTTCCAACAACCCCATATCTTAGAAGTGTTTCACGCTCCCCCGCTGGTGCCCTAGCTTCGGTTATAAGCATATAGGCTCTAGAAGTATATAGATTCGGAAGAGGTGATGTTTCAGGCGGCAACCGAAGAGAAATAATTGAAAAAATCACAACACCGACCATGGCAAACACACTGAAGATAAGTATCATTATTTTTCGATGCCATAATGCGGCAAAAAGATCGATGAGTTCATGCGAATCATCATCTTTTTGTTTCATTTCATCGTTCATCACAAAACTCCATTTCTATTCAACTTCAAAATAATTTCTCATAGCATTAGTTACACATTTTTCATAAAAGTATGTAGCAAAAAAATAATTTTACTCTGTATAAAAGAGATGATCATTCACTTTATCAATAAATTCATATCGTATTGTCTTTCTCAATCCCTCAATTAAAGTGATCGGTGCATTAAACTCTATTTTTTTTATGCCTGTCGCTTCAAACATTGAGTTTGAACAAAATTTTTTCACTCTAATTGAACTAATTTTTAATTTTTTACATAATATTTTTGACAAAAAATCAAAACACAAACCTCCAAAATATCCAACACAGTAAGGTACCCTAAATACTTTTTTTTGCTTGTTAAATATTTTATTTATTTCATTCACAAGTGTATTCATATCAAAGTCTGGCTTATCAATGTAATTATACATATGTTCCCCAGAACTATTATTCAAACTATATTCAATAAATGCAGCTACATTTTCAACATATGCCATTGATTTGATATTTTTCCCATTGCCAATCATTATGAATTTACCATTTGCGATTTGACTCAGCAAATTATACACATTTCCTCGATTTTGTTCCCCAAAAACTACTGTTGACCTAATAATCGTCAGAGAATTTTTTGGATCTAAACTTAGCCATTGACGGTACTCTTCTTCTGCAAACCATTTAGTACGTCCATAATCATTGAAAAAATTAATTTCACCAGTTTCATCAGTTCCCTTTGGAGCAAACCCGTAAACAGCCACAGAACTAACAAAAACAATTTTTTTGATACCAAATTCTGTACAAACATTACATACATTTTTTGCACCAATTACATTAACATTATCATATAATATTTTTGGTGTAACATCGTCACGATGTTCTGCTGCAAGATTTATTACAATATCCGAGCCAACAAGCGTATCTTTTAAGTTATCCAGATTACAGACATCGGCATATAGATGAAGCTGTGGATACTTATAACTATTGTTTATATCAACAATTTTTATTCTATGCCCAGTAGCAAGCAAACGTGTTGTTAAACGAGTTCCAATAAAACCAGAACCCCCAATAATAGTTATGTTCACTTTTCCTCACAATACAACATATTCTTTGTCATCAGATACATTTTCAATTGTGTTTAACCCACAACATTCATCATTATAAATATCCATATACTTATCGACCATATTTTTTACCGATAAGTCCACATGAAAACGTTTTAATGCTTTTTTTGACAAACTTTCATAAACATCATCATTTTCAAGAACATATTTTATTTTTTTTGCAAAATTTTTCTCATCATTTTCAACAACATACCCATTTTCCCCATTAACCACTATTTCACTTACACCTCCAACATTAGAAGCAACTACTGGTTTTCCATAGCCCATTGCCTCAATAATAACAACTGGCAACCCCTCATAATTCGTTGGGAGCATAAAGATATCCGCAAGCTGAATATATCGACCTGCATTTGGGATACTCCCTAGACAGAAAACATTTTCTGGAACATTCAGAACTGGTTCTTGATTACCAATCCACAAAAAAGCATATTGCGGTAGAATTTTTGCCGTTTCTAGAAAAATATCAAAACGTTTTTGTTTTGATATCCTCGCAATACATAGTATATTTTTTTTATAACGATTAGATGATCTGGGATGCCCAATTCCATTGTATATGCACTTCACATTACGAGTAATATTTTCTGAATACAAATTATCTCTGTCATATTGACTAACCGCAATAATCATTCTACAATAATTTTGCATATATCTTTCAATGGGTAAATATTTTTTGTATGCCAAACGAATAGAATCAAAACCGTGTACAGTATATACTGTTTTCTTTTTTGGAAAGGCTATGCGACCCAATATACCAGCTTTTGACGAATGGAGATGAATTATATCTGGTTTGAATTTTAAATACAAATATACAAAATGAAAAATTGTTAATACTTCATTAATTGGAGAAATGTTTCGCCTTAATGAATTAATTCTTCTATATTTTATGCCTGTTTCTAGCATTTGAAACAACTGACCGTCTCCATCTCCCGCAATGACAATAATCTCATGCTCCTTTGAAAGTGTATTCGCCAAATTCACAAGCACAGACTGTGCTCCCCCCAGTTCAGATAACGTAACGATTTGAAATATCCGCATAGTTATTTTCCCCCTATTTCTAGCCTTTTTGTGTACGCAGACGCAATTTTTTCCCAATCAAATAATATTTTTGCCTTTGGCCATATAAATACAACAATAAAACTATAAATAAAAAAATAAAATTGGTACGGTACCTAATTGCCGCACCTGGATTAAATATTCCAAAGGGGTAATGTATAAAACAAATTCCAATAAAAATTATAAGGTAACTTATCGTTACTACTGGCGAAAACCTAAAATTAAAGAAACCGTCTGCATAGGTATACTTCAACAAATATAAAAATAGAAATATGATAGATAAGCTTTCTATCCCAGCAATAACATGCAAGGGACTGTCCCTCATTTCGCCAAGCGTTGGTCCAAAAAAAGCAACAAACATTCCACGGGGAAGATGTCTAAAAAAATCATAGTCTTCTAAAAATATATTTTCTCTGGTTCCTGCCCCATAAAAAACAAAATACCCATGCATTCTTCCTGCGTACATATTTACAGTATCCCTTATTATATATAAAAATAAAATATTAGTTAACAAGATAGTCAAACCTAATATGACTTGCTCTATAGTTTTTCTATTCATATATTCACGGGCAATATAAATAAAAATTAACCCTTGCAAAATAAACGGGAGATATTGAGGCTTAAACACTAGGCATATATACATACCCACTATATCTATTATTTTTATTTCATATTTCCCATTTAAAAAATTAATTATCGTTACGACAATGATGGAAGAAAAAACCAATCCAAACACCTCTTTTGACCAAACAGACGTCCAGATAGAAAAATTTGGAAGGCTTATCATTGCCATCAGAAATACATTATTAACACGCTTCCTTAGTTCTAATTTTTCTATTACCCATTTTGTGATGAAAAATGAAATAAGCATAGCTGGAATACTAGAAAGAAGCAGGTTTCGTCTAAAGATAGCACCTATAACACCCCCAAAAAAATGCATAAAATATGTTGAATTATGAAATGTCATTAATGAAAACGGGCGTTGTCCTCCAGCTAAATACCATTCTGTATCACCAAGCGTTGTCAACCTTGCAAAAATTTGGGTAGCAAATAAGAGATAGAACAGGCGAATGAAAAAATAACACAGCCAGAAACTGCTGATTTTATGGCGATATACAGACATCATTTTCACCTATCAACATAGAAGTTATCATTTCAGTAATCCATATATTTTTGGTAGCAATACCTTACAGTATTCAATAAACCATACGATTTTATCCTTTTCATTACCAATAAAAAAATGATAATAGTTCTTGAAAATATATTATCACCAAAATTAGAACAAATCCATTTACGCAATTCAACACGTTGCATATCTTCTTCAGAAAGCCAGCTCCCTGCATAATGATGAATACAATATGTATTTTTTGTTATAGTAATTATTCTCGTTTTGCAAGGCATTGGGCAAAAATATTCTGTAGGGTATGATGTAAAAACACCTAGATCTTGGTAAGCATTATTTTGCTTAAGGCCATATTTCAATAAAATATTCGTAAAAATTTTTGGTGACGGCGTAAGGTTCAGGTCTCCATTTTCCTGTATAAAATTATAAGATGCATAAAAATCCATTAATTCCTTAGCGATAGCACATTCTTTTATCCCAGCGAATATTAAACCTGGGGCAAGATATTTTTTATTTTCAAACCCACTAAAACAAACGTTTTGTAAAATATCATCAGTGAAGGGCTTTAATAATTCAACATCTGTATCTAAATATATTCCACCGTAATTATAAACAGCATACGCACGAATATAATCGACAATAAATCCCCACTTTTTTGCTTTTGCAACTTGCGCTGTAAAGGGCACCATGTTTATATCAAAATTATCTTCATTCCAAAGGAATAACCTATAATCTGGACAATATCTCTCCCAGCTAGCTATACACTTTTTAGCTAATTCTGGTAACGGACTATCACCAAACCAACAATAGTGGATTATTTTTGGTATCATTTGCAAATGTCCCTTCGATTAGGATTCATTTAAAAAAATCAAATAATTTTTGTTATATTAAGCGTATTTAGAATTTGTTTATCGGGTCGCAAATAGTATTTATAATATTTTTCATTTTCCATTTTTTGCGAATATACTTGTTCAGGATTTTTCATTAGTAATGAAACAGCCTCTATGCATTCATCGTGAGTTTCAAAAGGAAGATAATTCTTATATGGCGCAAAGGAGAATGGAACTTCATAATGCAGTTTTTCATTAACTATTGCCCTAGCCGCAACAACGTACTCCGCTGTTTTTCCTCCAATAGATTCATGCAAACCCATTGTCCCAATGCATATATCACTTCTTTTCATTAATTCCAAATAATTGAAGCGATTCGTCATCTTTGCGGGCAGAATCAATTCTTTGCACTTTTTTCTTGCAAAACCAGAACTCTCTATGCCTCCTATAAAATTATTTGGATACAACCGTTTTAGGCTTTTTATTATTTGTATTCTTTCGTTATTTACATATTCTCTTTCTGCTTTTTTTTCCTCGTTCCAAACATCTTTTCCCAAAGGATTCCATAAACGAGCCATAAAAAGGATTTTTAGGTTTTTCGCTTCGGTATAATTAGCGGACGCTTCAAACTTATCCATCGTAAAATACCTATTCAACTTATATGGGTAAAAGAAGTATTTCGCCATATGTTTTATATATTCAATATAAATTGATTTTTCAATAATGTCGATGGGATTGTTTTCTATGGAAACACGAAAGAAAAGACCTAATGGATGTATTTTGTTTCTGTTTTTCTCCGATAAATCCATGTTTTTACTTGCTAAATAACTCCTTTTAAAATAAAAATCAATTCCATCCATTAATGATTCCATAGAAAAAATATCTTTCCATTTTTCTTTTTCCCAATCTGACGCCGTCCAATCACACAAATCCCAACAATCATAAACAAGCAATTTATTGTTTACAACCGCTTCAAGGATATGAGGGTGTGGGTATTTTTTTTTATCCTCGTAACAGGGAATTATTTTTAGTTTTATATATCCCTGATTTTTGAGCATCATAAAACCCACTATAACCATACTTATATGTGGGCTTTTAGAGTATAAACGTAATTCTATTGTTTCCATCCAAAACAGCCTGAACAAAAATATATAAAATACATTACACTTGACAAATGTAATTAATAACAGGCATCATAGTAATAGACATATCACAATGTTTTTCCGCAAATCGCCTGATATCGTGAGTTATATAGCTTATATCTTTTTTTTCCAATAAATCAAAATAAAATTGCACGACGCTTTGTATATCAATTGGACTGTCATTTTCTGGAACGTATAGACAATATTTAAAACCATCTGGTAAAACATCAATTTTAGTTGAAGAAACCATGGGAATACCTCGTGCAAGATATTCCTTACTTTTCAATGCACTTGTCAAATGAATATTTATTCTATGAGAACCGAGAGAAGACACTGCAATATCGGTTTTATTATACACATTATCCAGCTCTTCTCCTAATAAAATTCCATAAAAAATAACATATTCAGACAATTCGTATTCACTCACTAATTTTTTGTAAAAATCCAATTCTGCTCCGTTGCCAACAAAGTGCAGATGTATTTTTAATATATTTCTTTGCTCATAATATTTCTTTAATCCTTCTAACAAACGATCATATCCGTGCCATTTGTGATAGTTTGCAACAGCAATTAAGTTAAGGGGGGCTACTTTACTAATGGCTTTTTTTATTATAGGTATCTTTGATATATCAATTCCATTTATAATTTTTATAGTGCGTATACCAAAGATTACATCATCCACAGAGAAGGTCGTAATTATATCAACATATTTTTTTAATTGGCCTATAAATATTCTGTTAATTAACCTCCTTATTTTTGAAAAACCGCTTTGACCTTCCTTAAGGGATGGATATGTAGGTATTTCAAAAATAACCTTATTTCTTTTATATTGCTTGATTTTTTTCAGAAGTCCTAGCAAGGGAATAATATCGGCACCAGAATAACGAAAATAATAGAAATCATTTGAAAAAAAATTATTTGAAATAGTTCTTACTATGGAACTCGGACTAAATGCCTTTATTATTTTACTGAAATAATTTCTTGCATAACAATTACAGGTTAAGATTTTTGTTTCAAGACCAGCTGCATTAAATGCTTTTACCTGTGCTTGAATTTTATTATATACTCCACTTTCAAAGTCAGATAGTGGATAAAGCAAGACATAATATCCTGTCACAGCTTGAATACCTTCCCATCCTCAATCGCCACATGTTTCACCACATTCCGCATATCAACTATTAATTTCGCTTTTTCAGTTATCCGTTTGGCATCAAAACAAGTATGGTTAGTCGTAAACACGACACAATCCACGCTTTCGATCAACCCATCTGTTAATTCCGATCCAATATAATGATTGCCGTGATCATCTGTAACTTCATGAATATATGGATCATGAAATAAAACACTAGCTCCCTTTCTTGCGAGTTGTTCCATTACCAACAATGCGGGACTTTCACGAGCATCATCAATATCAGGTTTATATGCGATCCCAAGAAAAAGAACGGTTGAACCATTCATTGCTTTTTGGTGTCGATTCAGCGTGAATGAAATTTTATTCATCATACGATGGGGCATCCTGTCATTAATGGCACCTGCAGCGTGTATCATGGATAGTTCAAAATTATAATTCTTTGCAATGTGCTCAAGATAAAATGGATCAAGAGGAATACAATGCCCACCGATTCCAGGGCCTGGGTAAAAAGCCTGGAACCCGTAGGGTTTGGTTTTTGCCGCTTCAATTGCTTCCCAAATGTTGATATCCATCTTGCCAGAAAGCAAGGCAAGTTCGTTAATCAGTGAAATGTTAACGAGTCTATAAGTGTTTTCAAGAATCTTAACCATTTCAGCTACACGCGGCGAAGATACTATATGTAGATGTTTTATAGCAAGACTATATAACGCAATGGCAATCTGCTTTGCCTCCTCTCCAAGAGCACCGACTACCTTCGGCGTGTTTTCCGTTTTGTAGACCTTATTCCCTGGATCAACCCGTTCAGGACTATAACATAGCCAGAAGTCCTTGCCTTCCTGCAATCCCGACTCACGTTCAATGATCGGCTTCATGAAGTCTTCGGTTGTAGTAGGGTATGTCGTACTTTCAAGACTAACAAACGTTCCCACTCTCATATTCCTGCCAATATCAATACAAGCCCGTTCAATATAACTCATATCTGGCTTTTTGAACTTATCAAGAGGTGTCGGCACACAGATAAGTACTGCGCCACATTCTCTTATTAGGGAAAAATCAGCTATGGCTGAAAGCTTCTTGGTCTCCAACACCACTTTAGATAAATCAGCATCTGTTATATCGCCGATATAATTTTGTGCAGCATTTACCGCTTCAATTTTTTTTTCGCTTTTTTCAAAGCCCAAAACCTCAACATCATTTCGCGCAAATGCAACCGCAAGAGGGAGCCCCACATAGCCAAGGCCTATAACGCCAACTTTAACAGTCCCATCAGAAATTTTTTGTTTGAGCATATCAAAATCGGACATATTACCTTCTTTCTTCAAAACAGGAAATAATTTTCTCGGAACAACGTCCGTTACCATACAACAAGGGGTAATTTTCGGGTGTATGTATTTTTTTTATGGCCACAATAATCTTATCCGTATCCGCTCCCGTGAGCGTATTCCACCCTGTCTCTACCAATTCAACCCATTCCGTAGAATCCCGCATAGTAATACAAGGTTTACGGAAAAAAAACGCTTCTTTTTGTACACCACCAGAATCAGTTAAGACAGCGATACAAGCCGCCTCATAAGCCAACATTTCAAAATAACCTACCGGTTCAACCATTTTAACATGAGAAGCGAATCTAAGGTTTTGCTGCTCAAGAATCTTTCTAGTTCTTGGATGAACGGGAAAAATAAACCGATAATCAGTTAAATTATTGACTGCCTTTACAATACATTCAATTCGAACAGGCTCATCGGTATTTTCAGCACGATGAAGAGTCATAAGTATAAAATCAGTTTCGCTAACATGAATAGTCCTCTTTTCACGATAATACAGCGATGCCTCATACATAATATCACCTGTTATTGTCACCCGTTTTTTATCAGCACTCGGATCAATTAGAGAGACAACATCGGTTATACCCTCTTGCTTTAAATTGTCAACAGCCGTTTTAGTTGGGCAAAATAACCAAGTCGAAAGATGGTCAGTTATCCGTCGATTTTGCTCCTCTGGCATGGCCATCATAAAAGAACGAAGCCCCGCTTCCACATGTGCAAGCGGAACACGAAGTTTGCTCGCCGCCAAAGCCCCTGCAAGCGTAGTGTTGGTATCACCGTACACTAATACCGCATCTGGTTTTCGTTCAAGAATTTCATTTTCAATCCGCTCTAGCATCAGCCCCGTGGTTTTTCCATGGTTACCTGAACCTACATATAGATTTTTATCAGGCCTAGGTATATCCATCTCTTTGAAGAAAATATCGCTCATATTTTGATCATAATGCTGACCCGTATGTAAAATTGTTTCCGTAACACCAGAGGAAATATTATTACGGATATACCGACTTAATACAGCGGCTTTAATAAACTGAGGTCGCGTACCGACAATCGTAAGGATATTCATGTTGTCAATTTTTTCGACTCTAGCTTTGGTTAATCTAATTGATAATGATCTATTACCATTTTAATCAGTTTATCTGGATCATGAAATTCATTGACGTACTCGTACCCCTTTTCACCCATCCTATTTAGGGCCATCCTATCTCCTAAAATATTGTCCAATTTTTCTTCAATTGTATCTGGGTTTACGTTAATTACCGATTCACCTAACGCAACCCGCATATCATGGGGTACATACACTAAATCATTTTCATTTATATAGACTGCAACAGGAATGCCCATTTTCATTGATTCGAGGGCAAATGCACCATACCAACCCAGTCGCACTTGATCAATTACCAAGTCTGCCCTAGCATATATCTTCAACGCCTCTTCTTGAGATAAATTTTCTATCAAAATAAACTCTATCGAATGCCTTCTTTTGAGGTTTTCTACAGCATTCACGATAAAATCTGTACCCTTAATTTTACGATCCGTTGGCGCATGTACTATTGTTGTAGTCTTATCTAAAAAAACGGCAGATTTTTTTTTGATATTAAACCATGTTGCTTTTATATAAGGAATAAAGGAACACACATCTTGAGGCAAAAATCTCATCAAATCTGGATTGACAACAAAACAATGATCTACGTTTTTCACGATTTTATCAACTCTTTTACGTATTTTTTTCTCGGAATTAATTTTCATGAAACCATTTTGAGAGTTAAAATACGGATTAATTTCAGGCACCACTAGTTGACGCAAATCACTTCCATTGAATGTCATAAATTTCCGCCCTTGATAAAAAGGCAAATCCAACAAGTCAATATTTCTCCCTGGAAAATCTATGATTGATTGTCCAAAATTAAAATGATATACATCATAACACTTATATATCTTCCTAAAAAGATTGAATAATTGAGATACATTTACAACTTTATTTGAACTCAATTTAACTATTATATCCGAATTAAAGCCAAATTTATTTACACCTATCCCTAACGATTTGCTATTAATACCTTGCCTTCTTTCAACTAGAGCAAGATTATATCCATGGTTTCCAACATATGATGGCAAATGCAAAACTTTCAATTTTGTGATACTTCCAGACAAAATAATATCTAATATTTTTTTATCAAATTTCTAAATTTAACTTTGTATTTTCAAATTTTCAATGAATTCGTCAAGTGCACTTTGCAATGTACACCAAAAATCCTTTTCGAATACAATTTTCAAATCATTTCTAATTTTAGCATTTGAAACATCAAAATACATAATGTCGCCAACCAACGGCTTATCGTATATAATATCGACAGAAGAAGCGAATATTTCCCTCATTTTTTTTGCAAGTTCATTGATCGTTACGCTTATTCCAGAAGCAACATTATAAACTTGACCCACAGCTTTTTGATTAATACCCGCCTCAAGATTAGAATTGACCAAATCTTTCACCCATGTAAACGATCTTTCCTGCAAACCATCACCAAAAATCACCAATGGCCTATTTTCCAATATATTTCGCATAAATATTGAAACTACACCACCAAATTCATTTGACTCCTGCCTTGTTCCATACACATGAAAGTACCGTAAAATTGTTGTATCTAATCCATATAACTTATGAAAAACATCAACATACCTTTCACCAGCAAGTTTGGATACACCATAATAAGAAACTGGTCTTAAGGGATGTTCTTCAGTGCTAGGAAAAATTATAGGCTCACCGTATACAGAACCCGTAGATGCATGCACAAATTTCCTTATTTTATGTTTCATGGAAAACTCTAGCAAATTATATATCCCTTCCGCATTTACTTTCAAGTCTTTTTTCGGATCAATCAGGCATATATTTTTTTTTGAGGCTGCATTATTAAAAATAATATCAACACCATCAAATAATTCATCCATCCCCTCTGTATCGGTGATGCTTTTATTTATCGATTTAAAATTATTAAAATCTTGAAGAAAAGCAATATTACCTTCTTTCCCAGCAGAAAAATCATCGAGCGAAATTACATAAGCCTTAAGTTGTACCAGTTTTTCACACAAATGTGATCCAATAAACCCCGCACCGCCAGTAACTATTACCTTTTTATTTTCATAATAAGTAAAGTCATTCATAATTGAACTCCAAATTCTGTTTTTTCATGTTTAAATACCAAAAAATCTTTATTTTCAAAAACTTTATCCCAAAATTTTTCCATAATTTCTATTTTCAACCGAGATTTTTCTATCAAAAAATATTCGATATTATATCGAGACATCATTTCAAAAAACATTGCTATATTACTATCATTTATCTGACGACCATTATTATAAACATTGATGTAATCCTGTTTTTTTTGCCCACTTTTTGGAACACTGGCTAAAAAAAATAGTATTAGGTGGCTTGTTTCATATGCAATAGGAATAGTCCACCTTGCAGAAACCGCAAAAACCGAAGAAGTTTCGATATTTTTGAAAAACATTATGGCATCTCTTATTCCATTTAATTTCAAATTCATTTTCAAATGTTGTCTAATAAAAATGCACAAATTAATAATAGAAACAAACAAATAAATAACAAATGTTATTATGATGGGGAAATATGCTCCTCGAAACAAAATGATCATGCTTAAAAAACTCGGGACTACAAAATAGTCTAAATATCGCTCAGCCTCACCAAGAAAGCGAAATTTATTTAACGTAACAATAAAAAAAACCACGATTATCGCTATCGATAGTGAAAGTAATATCCAATAATTTCTGACCGTACCAGTTGATATAAATAAACTCGCTACAAATATCAGAATTCCTGGGCAAAACATTATACCCCGTACAAGTGGAATACGATGTATACTTTGTATTATGCCTTTTATATCGAAACAAAAAATAGCACGCAATAATTTTTTCCAATCTCCAAAAGTAATTTTTGGGGTTGTCGGATAATTATCCATAAACTTAGCAAATCCAGAAAGATGACCAATATGATGGGATATCATACCTGTTTTCAACATTGGTATAAATATCACAACAAAGAAAAGGACTAAAGTTATTATCATCTCTATATTTAAAGTAGCAATTCCCCAAAAAAAGGATATAAAAACAATAGCCTGTAAAGAAAACAAACCTGTAAATGCAGCGACCAAAAATCCTATAAAAGAAACCAAAAGTGGCAAAAATGTCTTTGAAACAACAAAATAATATATCAGCGACAAAAAGAAAATATTACCAAATAAGAAACCAATATTTCTTCCTGAAAAAAAACAGGGGCGACCTATATTGCTCCAGAACAAAGGGCAGAACATAAATAAAAAACAAATCACCAAAGCCCAAAGCCCTGGATTATTGATATCATAATGCCGTAACACAGACATACAAAATATATAAATTACAATCACATTCAACGAGTCAATAACTATATTAAAAAAGGGTTCTATTTTTTCCATTACGTGCTTTGGAATATATGATAATATCCAATACAAAAGTCTTGGCCCCCTTTCACACCCTCCATCTAAAAAAAATCGTTGGGTACTCCCAGTCAATCTATGTCCGTTTTTTCTTATTTCGTCAATAAGGAGCATATAGCCCATTCCATCTCCGCTATATCCACTTAAACTAAAATTTTTTCCCGTTATCAGATATCGGAGGTACACTCTAAAGATAAAATAGAATAATAACAATAAGAAAAATGAGAGCAAAATCACAAAATTATTCACTCCTCTTGTTTTTGTTTACGATTTACATAATTCAAAAAATCAACCTATATCTTCTTGGAACTTAGAATACTCAAGAAAAGAAAAATCTTGTTTTATATTTTCATGAAAGCATCTTCGTATATATTCTACCCCACAAGAAAAAAACGAATCCAGTGCTGAAATATTTGGTACAAAAACATTTGTATGTTCTTGAGGATAAATGGGACATGTATAATTTTGAACTAACAACTCAATACCTGCTTTTTCGAACTTTTCACAATTCAAAAAATGTGGTGAATATCCTGTTCCAGTTATATATAATGTCGCTCCCATTGAAAAACACATATTCAAAACCTCTTGATTACGACGAACATCTTTATCTATTATGGGATCAACTTTCGAATAATTCAGATCACTTTGAAAAAAAATAGGTGTATTTATATCTAACATTTTATTAATCGAAAATATAGAGTCAACGAGTACATCCAATAAATAAATATATTTTTTTTCAAAAATAGGCCGAATGAAATCCAACACTTCCTGTTTGTATTTCGAACGTCTATATGTATCCCGAAAAAAATTCAAGTGTTGCATTTGCCACTTATCACACTCGCATATTTTTATATCACGAATTTTTTTATTTATTCTATCTTTTTTCTCGGTGTACACAGTCAATATTTTTGGAATTCCACGAACATCTATAAACGTATTACGACATTCAATAGATTTCGACAAAAATTGGACATCATCCATAATAAGAAATTTATCAACCTTTGCTATTTTATCAAAATAACCTAGCCAAGGAAAATATTGAGGTTGATGTATTGCAACTTTCATGTAAAATTCCTTTTAATTGAATATCTATACATATTTATACTTTGTCCTTGTATTTCTATTGTTGCCATATGGTCTAGAATTTTTACCATACCACAACGTTGTGCTACTTTTTCAGATCTCCTATTTCCTTGCATAATATCCGCAAATATTTCCCCTATTTTTAATGTATGAAAAATTACTCTAATAACAGCTTGTATTGCCTCCGTCATATAACCCTTGCCACTAAATGTGGCATTAATTATATAGGATATCATGCAAGTATCCGCTTCAAAATCAATATCATATATTCTCATAGACCCTATTAGCTTTCCAATGTCAGGATCCCCACTATTTGATAACTCAATCCCCCATGAAATATCTGACGGATTATCATATTTTTCAATATTCTCACATATAAAATTTTCGGCTTGGCTTATATCCGTATGCGCATCTCTGGCAATATAATTCCAATTATCCTTATCACTTGTATATTCAAACATATCCGCAACATCGCCAAGTGAAAATTTACGCAAACATAACCTTTCAGTTTTTATCCCTTTTTCAAGTAAATTTTTAATAATCTTACCGTTATTTAACATTCTCTCTACCCATTTCCAATAATAATGTATCATAAAAATTATGCTGATATTCTTGCCGTCCATTAATAGCTCTGGACACTCTTTCTCTTGGACTCATTTGCTCGGGCACCCACCAGACTGGATGTGTCAGTATTTGCAAATGCGGTTCATCAGCTTTCTGCAAAATATCTTCCAATCTATTAAAACGCCAATAACCATTAGAATCGGAACAATAAGTATATTTATTTTTTATTGTCTTAGAATACACATTTATCATTCCCGAAATATGGTCATCATCAACTTTAAGCCAATTTCCAACATCTGGATTATGAAAGGAAAAAGACATTATCTGTTTATGAAATATTTTCTCCAAAATTTGTTTTTCAAATTCTATATATGCTAATATCCCTTCACTATGCAAATCACTGTTTAATGCATAAAAATTAGGATCAAAATGGAGTCCTATATTATGTCCATAATCAATAATCTCAAAAATACATTTAGCGAGTCCTGCCTCAAAAACATTATAAAATTCACTGTGTAAATGAATAAAATAAGTGGATTTGACGTTTTCTTCATTTTCAATTATAGCAAGCTTTTTTGCACGATGCACAGAAAAGTCTACATCATGTCTCCATAATACATTTTTTCCACTATCCAGATAATTTTCATAAAAAATGAACTTATAATTTTTTTTGCAAAGCTTTATGAGGTTTCTATAATTGTCTTCCGTAAAATCTTCAAAATTATAATTTTTCATAAATTCCCACATGTTTTCGCTGGCGTACCAAATGCCTTTGTATTGCTTGGAATATCCTTATTCACAAAGCTATTCGCTCCAATAACAACACAATTTCCAATATGACATCCCATGGTTATGACAACATTTGGCCCAATATATACATTGCTTCCTATTGTTACAGGGGCCTTGTCCACTTTTGCATTTTTTATCACCCGGTTAACCGTGTTATGCGTGTATATCTGTACGCCGGCACATATATCACAATTGTCGCCTATCGTTAAACCGCCTGAACCGTCAAGAACGGTATATGGCCCAACCCATACGTTCTCTCCTACGGATACATCGCCTAATACAAGGCATGAATCATAAACCGAGCTTCCCTCTCCAAATCCCATTAGTTTGGCTCTTTCCCATCGATCAATAAAATAATCAGGCAAAGACAAAAAACGATCATATTCGCTTTTCTTACGGGCAATTAGCTTAAATATTAATTTTCTAATTAATTTATACAGAAAATCATTCACTATGCTTTTAAAGTTCCTTTCGCCAGTAAATCCTTTAGTATCGCACAAATTTCTCCCAAGTCATTATCCTGCAAGTGCATTCCCATTGGCAATGCCAGCCCCTGCCTGTTTGCAAATACGGCGTTTGGGTAATCATCCTTCGTAAACCCATATTTTCCTGAATAAAATGAAAGAGTGTTAAGGGCATTTGCCCCATAATTGGTTTCTATCTGCCTTTCTCTTAATCGCCCAATCACCATATTACGATCAATTTTACCATCAAGCAAAATGTGATATGTCTGATATACCATTCTACGTTCGGGAAAATCATAGGGCGTTGTAATATTTGCGATGTTGTCCAAAGTATTATTATAGATACTTGCCTGCTTTTCTCGTTCCGCTATCATATCTTCAATAAGATCAAGCTGAGGCAAACATAACGCCGCTTGAAAATCAGTCATCCTGTAATTATAGCCAGCCTTTACAAAATCAATCCTACCATCGCTATTTTCTATCCCGTGGTTTCTTAACACAGTTAAAGAATGTGCTATATTCGCATTATTCGTTACAATGATTCCCCCTTCCCCCGATGTAATCGCCTTTCTCGGATGCAGGCTAAAACAGCCTATGTCGCCAAATAAGCCTACTTTCTGATTGCGGAATTCCGTACCCAGCGCACAGGCGGCATCCTCCACCACTTTCAAATTATGCCTTTTCGCAATCTCCATTATTACATCAATTTGTGCGGCTTGACCAAATTCATGGACTGGCATAATGGCTTTGGTTCTGGACGTAATCACCTTTTCTATCAAAGAAGCGTCGATACAAAAATCATCAAGATTAATATCCACCAACACGGTTTTAGCCCCCACACACTCCACCACATTGGCGGTTGCTGGAAACGTAAATGCCGGTACTATTACCTCATCGTCAGGGCCAATTCCCAATGCCAATAAAGCCAAGTGCATTGCAGCCGTGCCGCTGGAAACGGCAACGGCATATCCCACTTTAAGATAGGTTTTTACCTTGTCTTCCAACGTCCTTACATTCTCGCCCTGAACAAGGTTTCCCGAACGCAAAACATTGACGACATTATTGATGCAGTCTTCCGTTATATATGGTTTTGAAAGCTTAATCACGGCAAATTCCCACGTATCCATTCAGCGGTTCTTAGGATACCCTCATCAACATCCACTTTCGCCTTGAAACCCAGAATATCGAAAGCTTTGTCTACGGCCGGTATTCTCAGCTCCACATCGACAGATAATGCGGGTTTAAAAATTATTTTTGATGAAGAATTCAAAATACGGCACACCGTCTGCGCTAATCCATAAGTCGTTAACACAGTCCGTGAATTACCAATATTAAAAGATTCTCCTATCGCCTTATTGTCTTCAATGCAACGCATCAAGCAATCAACGAAATCATCTACATAACACCACGCTCTTATTTGATTTCCATCTCCATAAATATAGATGTCTTCGTTTTTTAAGGCGCGGTTAATAAAAATTTGCATCGCCCCTTCACCAGTTTGGCCAGGCCCATACACATTGAAAGGCCGTACAGAAGTCACTGGCAAATTAAATTCCCTATAGTAAGCCATGGCCAAGTGTTCACCTGCAAGTTTGCTGACAGCATACACCCAACGTGCTTCGCCCGCACTGCCAGCGACAGTTTCAGAATCCTCAGATGACTTAAATGCGTAGCTTCCAAAAACTTCCGATGTAGAAAAATCAATTATCCTACCCGATATCTTATTTATCCTCGCCGCCTCTAAAACGTTAGCAGTACCAATCATATTAACTCGCATGGTATTGGTTGGGCTTTTTATTACTGTGTCTATCCCAGCAATAGCTGCAGCATGCACCACAACGTCCGTTCCTGCCATAGATTTTTCCAATAAAGCATAGTCCAACACATCACCCTTTATGACGCTCAGATTTTTATGATTATAATGTGTTGTTCGAGTCAATGTATCACGGTGAAAATTATCATAAACAACTATCTTATTTCCATTCACCAAGTTAGCTATCAAACAATTAGCTATAAAGCCTGCACCGCCAGTAATAAAGATGTTATTATTTTCAATCATTTTATCCTCCGAATTTCAATTTGAGTGATGTTTTTTATTCATACCTGAAATATTTTTCGTTTTAAAAAGGCAAATATTTTCACCAATTCATTGTTTCTTAAACCTATTAACATAATAACTACCCCTGTCCATAAAATGCTTGTTATTATATTTACCCATGGATTAATAACAATTATCGAAAAAAACATGTTGATAATAACTAAAGGTGCTAAAGATAGAAGGGAAACAAAAAAAATAGGAACCAGTACCCTTTGAATAAAAAATTTAATCGAAAGGTTTAATAATTTTTTTGCTAAAAAAATATAAATCGGCAAAAACAGGAACAAAACAAGTGGAAGAACCGCAAGTACATACAGTGGAGAATTACTCACCCTCGCCATATAATAAGAAAATATAAGTATAAGCGCAAAAGATAAGAAAGAAAAGCTATACCACGTTTTCAGTTTTCCAGAAGCATTCACAACAGTTACTAAACCAAAAACTAATCCTGTCAACAATGCCTCTATTATTTTTAATCTAACAAATGCTGCCGTATACTCTGGAACATTTCCCAGCCAAAGTTTTAATATAAATTCGGTTTCAAGCAAAAAAGGAACCGAAAAAATAAAAAGCAAAAAATACACCATCCGAGTTCCACGTTCGACAAAATTCCAGGTAGCCACGGTTTGACCCGCAGCACAAGACATTGTTATTTGCGGAGTAATTGCTTGCCTGAAATTCTTGCCGAATGATTGCAGTGCCATACTTACTGCAGTCGCTAATCCCCTAGCTGCATTTACTGCAGGCCCAAAAAACAAATTTAGCATTATGGTTATGCCATTTCCAATCAATACCAAAAAAACAGTATGAATAAATATGAACCCACCAAATGCGCTTAATTCTTTTATCAACATCTTGTCATAGATAAACGAAAACCCTGTTTCTGGATATTTTTTTTTACAATAGAAAAAATAAAACAACCAAACAATGCAGGAAACCACAAAATTAAATAGTGCAAAAAATATTAACTTGTCCGCATCGATAATCACTAGTAAATACACCATGATAAGTCGCATGACAACATCAAAAATACCCATATACCCATATATATGAATATCTTCATGAGCAGTTATCAATGCCTTAAGCGGAGCACTTAGTAACGACAGAACAAAACCAAATATGGCAAACTGGTAAATCCAGTTCGTTGCAACCATTCTCTCCGCTGGAATTACGAGTTTATTATTTACAAACCACAAACCTATTGTCTCGGCAAGAATTACAATAACGACTGCGGCGATACCATGCAAAAAAAAACTTGTAGAAAATATTTTTCTTAAAATACTTACATCGCCACCTTTTCCAAGCTCAACAGAAATAAACCTTTGCGTTATGCTCATCAGCGTGCCGCTTATAAAAGCGAACATCGCCACGACCCCACCAACAACATTATGTATACCGTAATCTGTAACCCCCAAAGTCTGTAAGACAACACGAGATGTAAAGAGTGCTACCACCATTGCAACCACTTGGCGAATATATAAAGCCAAAGTGTTTTTTATTATTCGATGATTATTTTGACTGATATTTGACAAGGATAATTACTCGAGAATTTTCTCTCCCTCTTCGTTTACTTTTCCACGCACCTGTGCAGGATTACCATACGCCAATGCATAAGCAGGCACATCCTTGGTTACCACGCTACCTGCACCAATCAGTGCATACTCTCCGATAGTAGTACCACATAGAACGGTAGCGTTTGCCCCGATGGATACACCTCTTTTTATTATCGTTTTTTTGTATTCGTTTTTCCTCTCGACAAACGCACGAGGGTTTACCACATTGGTAAAAACACAGGAGGGGCCGCAGAATACATCATCTTCGATTATTACATCATCATATACGGAAACATTATTTTGTATTTTCACTCTATCGCCTATCTCAGCACGGGAGCCTACGTTTACGTTTTGCCCCAAGGAACAGTTTTTGCCGATTTTTGCGCCAGGCATGATATGGCAAAAATGCCATATTTTCGTTCCTTCGCCTATTTCGGCACCTTCGTCTACGTAGCTAGATTCATGGACAAAATAGTTTTCTTTCATTTTCAGTGAGTCCTATTTATATTTTTTTCTTCATTGGTTCCAATAATGCTTTCAACCCATTCCAAACACTCTTCTGATATTTTCATGGCATCTAAATATTCTTCGTGAGTAACTTCATCATATTCCCCGGGATACCTTGTTTGAACCGCATAAATTGTCATCTTTGTCGCTTCCTTTATGTTTTCAGGAATATCTGTAAATTTCTTAAGTCGGTTCAACAGTATTTCAATATTATGGGTAAATTCGGGTTCGGTGCCAAAATAAATCAATAGCCCTTTAAACGCTTTCTCAACGGCCTGTTGCGCCTGATAACACAAATCTTCATATTGCAGGTGCTTGATTATCTTTGCCTGTGCCAATTCAAGGCTACTTTTTGCCCGCTCGATCCATCCCTTATATCGAACCATATATAACCTTACCTTCCTCTTTTATCGTTTTATAAACACAACCTATTTCATTGTTTAATTCTATGTATCTGTTATAGTCAACAGTAAGCAAATCTACAGAAACCCCAATATCATTGTCCAAAAAAGCCCTGTAAATTGAACTGACAATTTCACGTCCCTTTTTTAGATCTTTCTTAATTATGAGTAGATCAATATCGCTTTTTTCCGTGTAACTTCCTCTTGCGTATGAGCCAAAAAGTACAATTTGATCTGGTGATGCGATAGTTTGAATAATGGAAATGATTTTGTCGATGTATGGGATACTCTTATCCATTACATCATCGATATACATATACAATTTTTCCCTTTTGTGAAATTGTCCTTTCAAGTATATTTCTTACTTTTCGGGAATTAAAAGTGCTTTCCGTATTAAACAACAAATCAATAAAAAACATTTTTTTGTAACTTAAATCCACCATTATTTTTGTATTCAACTCAGAAAAATTATCCACATTATCAGGTGTCACGACATATATATCTATATCGCTTTCTTTCGTAGGTTCACCATATGCATAGGAGCCAAACAAAAATATATACTTTGCTGGAACGTATTTGAGTATTGATTCTTTAATATTATCTATTTTTTCTGTAAAATTGACCATGGTTAATTATAGTGCAATATACTTTTTTGTCAAGCGAAGTTAATTTAGGAATGAAAATAGTCCGTAAAACAGTAAAATTATCCCTGTTTTCATTTCAGATAAAACCCCTTTACGCTCTCGCACACAAAACAAACCTCATCCTCGGTCAACTCTGGGAACATGGGGAGCGCAAGCACCGTATCGCACAATTTTTCCGAAACGGGGAAATCCCCCTTTTTATAGCCCAGATGCTCAAAGCATTTCTGCAGATGAAGCGGTATTGGGTAATAAATCGTCGTATCTATTTCCTTCGACGAAAGATAATCCTTAAGTGCGTCTCTTTCCTCGACCTGGATACAGAACACGTAGTTTACTTCCTTATTGCCGGCTTTAACCAGTGGCAACCTAATTCTGACGACATCTTTTAGCATTTCCCGATATTGCGCGGCGTGTCTTGCCCGTTTTTGAATCACATCGTCAATATGGGACAGCTTTACCATTAATATCGCCGCCTGCAAAGTATCCAAACGGGAGTTATAGCCGACATGGTCATGATGATATTTTTTCGACGTGCCATGCACACGGTAGCTTTTCGCTTTCCCGTACAGGTCTTCATCGTTGGTAACGATCATCCCACCGTCGCCGTATCCGCCCAGGGTTTTGGTCGGGAAGAATGAGAACACGCCGAAATCGCCGATAAGCCCAGCATGTTTGTGTTCACCTTTGTGCAGTGTCGCCATGCCGAAAGCCTCTGCGGCATCTTCCAGAACCGTTAGGCAGTGTTTTTCTGCAAGCTCCATGCATTTTGCCATATCCGCAGTTTGCAGGAAAAGATGCACTGGCAAAATTCCCCTGGTTTTATCGGTAATGCGGTTTTCCGCATCCGCCATGTCCATGCAAAAGGTGTCTTCGTCAACATCGCAGAATACGGGCACTCCATCAAGTCTGGCTATGCAGGATGCGGACGCAAAAAAGGTAAACGCAGGGGTTATAACCTCGGCGCCATGTTTAAGGCCCAGTATGTCGCTGGCGATTACAAGAGCGTCGCTTCCGTTTGCGACACCGACCGCATACTTTGCGTCCGTATACTCGCAAACAGCTTCCTCAAAGTCTCGCACCTGTTTGCCAAGTATGAACGCGCCGGATTCAACGACATCCGCAATGGCCTTGTCGAATTCCGCTTTGTAAAGCTTGTATTCACGGGTTGCGTCATAAAAGGGTACTTTCATCGATTATGTCCAGCCGCATCGGCGATTCGAATTATTTATTTTCAAGTATATTTTTAATTACTAATTTTTCGTCCACAATCAAACCACTTTGCATGTCTTCAGTAATAAGTGTATCACATTTTGAACATAACGCACTTCCAATGATGATGCTATCCCAAAATGAAAACGAATATCTTTCTCTAACGTGGGATGCCGTCAAAAGTATTTCTTTTGTAAGTTCTTGCAATGTACATACTTTTAGCAAATAATTAATGCTTTCCCTTATTTCTGCTTCCGTAAATTTTTTCTTCAACAGAATATTCGAAACCTCGTTTATTACCTGATACGAGGAAATAAAAATCGAATTCAAATTATTACTCATAAAATATTGTTCTGTCATTTTATACTTCTCATCATTATCTTGCAGAAACAGATAAAGCCAAATGTTGCTGTCTACAAAGGTTTTACTCCGCATAACATTCATCTCGGGTAAATTTATAGTTTTTCACAACTTTTCTTTTTGAAGAGGCAAAATCAAGAAACGCCTTTAGGTTACGTTCTTTGTCACGCATAGTAACAAAATCAATAATTTCAGACAGTTCTTCTTCACTGTCTGTCTTTACTATTATTGTCCTTGGGTCTATAGCTATGGTTTCATACATACCTGCCTCCACACTCATTAACTATATGCCCATGCCAGGAGAAAATCAATCCCAAAACCAGATGTTCTATGACAGCGAACACCTTACGACCGAAATCAATGTTTACGGCTACATTGGGATCTGCGGGCATTCGTCAATATCGGTCAAAATACCCTTTCATCTCGCCAGTGGAAAAATCACAGGGCAGGTCAACGGCCTTGCCTGTTTTTTGGGATTTATATATGGCAAGGATTATCTCCAACGCCTTTTTCCCACGCTCGCCCGAAATCACCGGTTCATAGTCAAATTCAATCGCTTCGACAAAATCCTTGAACAACGGCGTGTGACCAAAACCATACACCGTGGGTGGGTCTTTTTCGTTTAGCTTTAATATTTCCTCTTCGGTGTCATCGGGGGAAGTTACATCCGCAAAACGCCACGTATCGATCCTGTTTACCGCAAGCCCACCGACCACCGCCGAACCCTTTTCCCCAAAAACCGAAAGGGTTTCGTTCAGGTTTGTCGGAAAAATATTCGCGCTTCCCTCTATCATCCCCACTGCACCGCTGCCGAATTCCACGATGGCTGCCCCGAAATCCTCCGCCTCGATTGGACGCATGAAACGGCGAGTTTGGGCCTGTACACGCACGGCATCCTCACCCATCATCCACTGCAAAAGATCAATGCCGTGGGTGCATTGATTCATCAATGTCCCACCGTCCTGTTCCCAGGTCCCCCTCCACGGCGCTTCCGCATAATATGCTTCGCTTCGGTTCCAGCGAATCTGGATCATGCCATGCAACATCCTGCCAAAACGCCCAGTTTCAATAGCGTTCCGCACCCTTAGTATCGGAGGGTTATACCTGTTTTGAAAGCATACGGCAAGTTTGCGCCCGTTCCCTTTTGCGGAGGCGATCATTGCATCCGCGTCTTCGGTAGACAAAGCCATCGGCTTTTCGCATATTACGTGAGCCCCTGCATCGAAACAATCCAATGCAATGGCCTTGTGCTTGCCCGATTCGGTTGCGATTGTAACTATATCGGGTTTTTGCTCGGACAGCATTTTCCGATAGTCGGTGTAAATGCCGATCTCTGCGCTAGGTACGCTTTTCTTGTATTCCCTTTCTTTTTCCTCGGCACGATCCCTTATTACATCGCATATGGCTACCAGTTTTAACGAATTGACGTTATCGACAAAGCCCTCGATGTGTTTAAAGCTGATTCTGCCGCAACCTATTAGTGCTACTGTATGCATTTCTATTAAACCTGTAATTTGCTTGTGAATTCTGTAATATCCGCAATACAGTCAATGATATCTATCAGGAACGATAAGTCATTTTCATTAAGCGGCATATATTATTTCCCGTGTTGCCAGTATTTTGTCTTTTCGTATAGGGTTTTTCAGGGATTCCTTTTCCAGCTCGATTATGTCAAATAATGTTATTTCCGTACCACCTTCAAATGAAACAAGAAAATCCACGTCACTATCTTGGGCAAAATCATCCCGAATCGATGAGCCGAATATTGACAGCTCAATTATGTTGTATTTTTTGCATAGCTGGATTATATCGCTGTAATTAATAAAAACACCATTTTTTTGTAGTTTATCTATTACATCATCAGCATTCATAAGCTAAAAATACCACCTGCTATTTTTATGGCAAGCCAAAATTAATTCCAAAATGGAAGTTAAGTCCAAAAACAATAAAATACACTGCCTTATTTCTGTTTCAAATGACACAGAGGGTTTTCATAAAAAACCTGACCAACCCTACGAATATGCTCGACAAGATTTTCATTTTTGATATGCGCAAGTACCGACAAATCGCACATATACGGGATAGGCAAATCATCAATAAGGCCTGCGATATGCATTTTATCCTCGACGGAAATATCGCCGACTATCGTTAAATCTATATCGGATCCACTTTTACAATCACCCCTTGCCCTGGAACCGTAAATAAGAACTTTTTCTATTTTGGGATACCCTGAAAAAACCTCGTTTATTAGCCTTATCGTCTCCCCCGGGAGCCCGAACATCAGTCCCACCTTCTTTCTTAGTTCTTCGAAGGTTGATCTAAAACGCTTAAATTCCTTTATGTACTTGCTTGAAACAACAAGGGATACGGCCTGCGCCACTTCCCCATCGTATGCGCAGGAGGTGTTGTTCCGTTTCTTTATCATATCGAACCAAATCTCGCCGTCTTCTATAAGGCTAACACGAAAGGCCAGGCGTATCGCATCACGCGAACCATAAATTTGCGAGTGTCCGCTTTCATGCAGAAAGTCTTTCAGCACATTCCAGGCGCACTCGAACACTAATTCAAACGCCTTGATTACCGCAAATTCCTCCGCGGTGGACAAGGGGCGAGTCTCCGTTGTTGCGACAAAGTCCTCCAAATGTCGCAGCACGTTCAAATAGTTATCAAACCGCTGTATCCATCTCTTTTCGGGCAAAATCAAACCCCACTCATCATATCAAACACGATCTTATTGATGTCCTCACAAAACACATTCCATTCTGGTTTCTTAACCCAGGCAATTGTTTCAAATTCGCTTTGGGGCATACCTGTTAAAATTTCGGAAACATACGTTAATTCTCAAAGTCGTCGGAATAACGGTGATTATAATAAGCCCGGCTAAGCGCTGTGCCCCTGGTTAGAAAAAAATCTGTGTCGCTCCGACTTAAAATACACATCACCCCATCTTGCAGGGGGTAAAGGCTCTCTTCGTAATACCGCGAGGGCGAAATCAAAATGATACCTCCTGTCCTTGGGCCAGATGCGCCCGGCTATTTCAGGCGTGTACAATTCCTTTATCGTTTCAACTCCCCATAGGGCCACAACATAATGCCAAGGAAGACGCTCCAATGAGCGCACGAAAAGCTTGTCTCTTGTGAATGCTCCCGACGACTCAAGACTGCCTTCGATAACCGCAAGCATATCTTCATACTTGTCCAAATAATCCCAGTTAAGAGAAGACATAAGCTTTAGTTTTTCGTCATGGCTTAAACGCATCATCACTAAACCCCATCTACCAAGTACTTTTCGCAGTACTTGTTCACGTTTTTGGGAACCGAAAAGCCAAAGCTTGGCGGTGGGGTCGATGGTTTTTACCGCCTCAACTATGACACTTTTCTCGTGTTCCGTTATCCGCATCTATGACTACCATACTTATCGGGTATCTTTTGCGCAATCGGGTTATATCATCATCCCTGAAAAAACACCATTTTATTTAAGACAAACTCCCACCGTTCCCCGTAATCGGAAGGCGTTTTTCTAGAGACACATGGGAAAAACCTTGCCGCCGCCGAAACAGGCTGGTTTGGTTGCACGATAACAGATGTACGTAACTTAAAAATACTATTGAAAAACAGAACACAAACCTGCGGTTTCCTAACCACCTGTTTCAATCGTACTGTTTTTTTAGAGTGTTTTCAAGACCTTTCCGAGTATTTTATGTTATTCGCCCTTCAAGTTCCCACAGGTGAAACTAATTCCTGATAAGTTGCAGTCGAAGATGTCATACAGACATTCAATAGTCTATGGTGTTTCGATTTCTGAGCCAGTGTAAAATATGTATAACCGTCCATAGTACACGTTTATCAAATATTTCTTAAACCTGCAAATCCGGCAAGCCTTCAAGAAGATCCCCACTTATCTCCCGATCCTTGTTGGAGCAGCCAAGCTTTCGATTCGGCCAGGTGCTTCCGTGAAAGTCGCTTCCCTCGGTGATGTATAGGCCAAGGGCCTTTCCAAGTTCCTCCAGGCGACGGCAGGACTTTGGCTTGGTGGTGGGGTGCCATGTCTCCAGGCCCATGAGGCCACGATCCTGCAAAGCTTTTATGAGATCGGGGAGACGGCCCCAGGCGACAAAAAGCGACATCGGGTGGGCAAGGACTGGGATACCGCCAGATTCACGGATAAGGGCGGTGGCTTCCGCAAAGGCAAGGCCGACTTTGGGCACATACAGGGGTTTCCCCAAACCTAGGTAACGGGCAAAGGCCTGTTTCTGGTTCCTGACGATTTTCTTGCGGATAAGCAGGCTGGCAAAATGCGGCCTACCGACCGAGTGTCCGCCAGAAAGCTCAAGAAGCTCCTCCCAGGTGGCTTCGATACTCAGCTCGTGCATTCGGTCAAGGATTTCACGGTTTCGGGCCTCCCTACGCTGGGAAAGTTCGGAAATCGCCGCCAGAAAAGCTGGGCTTGGCGAGCGTATGCCCAAACCCAGGAGGTGCATTTCCCCACCCGGGCCAAGCCCAGAGACGTCCCCCGTCCCACTCCAGTGGATGCTGATCTCGATACCAGGAATAAAACCGATGCCTGCGGCCTTTGCCTCGCTCGCTGCGGCTTCCAGGCCGCCCAAAGTGTCGTGATCGGTCAGGGCAAGGGTACTTATGCCCCTTTTTTGGGCCTCCCTAACCAGGTTTTGGGGGCTAAGATCCCCGTCGGAGGCGGTTGAGTGGGTATGCAAGTCGATCATATCCAGATAGTGTAGCATACTGGGGCCTTCCCTGTGGAGTTAGTTCCGCTTCAGGTGGAAAATGCCTCCAAGGGGCATTGATATATGTGTACTTTATGGTAGAATAGAGTAACGCTAATTTTTCCAAATGAGGTGGGATAAGTGGATTATACGTTAATCGGGGGGACGATGGTCTCCCATGGGAAGAAAGCGAAGACCGGCAACCTGGGTATCCAGGGTGAACGCATCGCTTTCCAACAGGGGGCTGTCTCCATCGACTTGGGGGATAAGTCATGCGTGTATCCTTCGTTGATCAACACCCACGATCATTTGCAGGGAAACTACCTTCCGCCGGTAGGCCCCAAACCAGGAACCTTCTATCTTACCTGGCTGCCCTGGGATAAGGATCTCAAGGCTTCGGACACCTTCAAGGAACGTTCCAATTTGGATCGAGAGGATCTGTACGCCCTTTCCGGGTATAAATGCCTTTTTTCCGGCGTAACCACCGTGAACGACCATTTTCCGCACGAGCTGAACGGCAAGATTCTTCCCACCCTGCCGATTAGGGCGATTTCCGAATACTGCCTTTCCCACGAATGCTCGTCGTATGATCTCGGCTGGGGCGATGGGATAGAGATTGAGCACAAACGGGCGGTGGAGAACAAGTGGCCCTTCATTACCCATCTGTGCGAGGGCTTCGAATGGGAGGCGATGCACGGTATCCAGGTGCTCGAAAACTTTGGATGCCTGGACAGGCATTGCCTGCTGATTCACTGCCTGTCGCTTAGTGACGCCGAAATCAAGAAACTGGCAAAAGTGAAGGCAAGCGTTTCGTGGTGCGCACGTTCGAATATGCGCATGTTCAATGTCACTGCAAAAATCCGCAAGTTAATCAAGGCCGGGGTAAACGTTACAATCGGGACGGATTCCTCGGCGACTGGATCGGTAAACCTGCTTGCGGAGATCAAATATGCCAGGGAACTGTACCGCAATATGTACGGCGAGGATCTTCCTGCCAAAAAAATGTTCGAGATGGTAACACACAATGCGGCCAAGGCTTTCCTGATGGAGGATCGTATCGGAACGCTGGACGAAGGCAAACTGGGCGACATTCTGGTGCTGAAAACCAGCCACGACGATCCCTACGAGAATTTCGTGAACGCTTCCATGAAAGACATAGAACTGTTGATTCTGGCAGGTACGCCAATTTACGGCGAGACACGGTTTCTTGACATATTTGGGGGAAAACTGCCGTCCGGCTATTCGCAGATCGAGGTCGGCGGACGGACAATGTTTGTAAAGGGCGATCCCGAGGGCCTGTACACCATGGTACGACAAAAGGTGGGCTTCAAGAAAATGCTGGATTACCTTCCATTCGACCCTATTTTTAACACAGGAGATAACTGATTATGCCAAAGCAAATCCAGTTCGGTGCAAACGCACTCATTTACTGTGTCGGGGACAAAGCGAACAGGGTTTTTGTTCTCCAGCAGGGAAGGATCTGGCTGCAATACACGGATATCGAGACGGGGGAAGAGACATCCGAGGTTATAGGCCCGGGCGAATTCTTCGGGGTAAAACCTGCGCTAGGAAATTTCCCCTACGATGAGAATGCCCTCACGAAGGAGAGCTGTACGGTTCTGGTGTTTACGGTTCCCGAATTCGAGCTGATGTTGGCGTCGAACGGTAGAATCATCATGAAGATGCTCAAGGTGTTTTCGGAACAGTTGCGGTTCGTGCATACCCATATTTCCAACATCACAAACACCAGGTATGTAAAGCCGGACTACGGGTTGTTTGAAATAGGCGAAAAGTATATGAAGCGCAGGTGCTACTCCCACGCAAAATATATTTTTAAGCGATACCTTAAGCTGTATCCCGATGGGGAAAATTCGGAGGAAGTCAAAGAGTACCTTCGGACTCTTGAAAATACCTCGCTGGGCAATGACCAAAGCTATGCCTCTATTGGTACGGTACCGAAGGACAAATCCACCATGGACGAAGGTGGCCTGCAGATCGACACGGACTTCCTTGCCAAGCATTTTCAGCACTTCAAACCCGGCAAAATTATCTTTTCCGAATACGAGCCGGGAAACACTTTTTATCTTATACAGTCGGGTCACGTAAAACTAACGAAGAACGCCGGGCAGCACGAACGCACCCTTGATATTCTGAATTCCAAGGAGATATTCGGCGAGATGGCGATTCTGGATTCCACGCCACGCACCGCCAGTGCCATTGCCATGGACGAAGTAACCGTGCTTGAACTTACCGGAAAAAACTTTGAGACCATGATGCAGGGATATCCGCAAATCGCCATGAAATTATTGAAGGTTTTTTCCAAGCGAATTAATAATTCGAAGCGGCGATTCATGATCCTAACCCTGCCCGATCCCCAGGCAAAAGTCGCCGATGTGTTTCTAATGCTTGATGCGACGATGGGTACTGTTACCAATGAGAAAGCCCTGAACTATACTCGTGAATTTAATGTTACTGTCGAGGACATTGCCCACTGGGCAGGCTTGAGCGTAATGGAAACAAAGGAAGTGCTTGAATATTATATTACCCAACGCCGCTTGACTTTATACCAAAACCGTATGGTGGTGAAAAACATCAAAGATTTTTCGCGTCTTGTTGCTTCACGACGAAACCGTGACTAAAAAATTGTAGGGAAGGCTGAAACTAGGCAAGGAGCAGTAAAGTGTCGTCAGATAAGTTTCAATTAGGCACCGCAAATTATAAACAGGGATCGTATATAGTGGTTGAGGGCAGACAGAAGGCCGACTGCTTTTTCATCATCCAGCAGGGAAGGGTTAGTCTTTCCAGGGAGATCATGAACAGGGAAGAGATACTTGTGCCCGGGGATTTCTTTGGGGTCGTTTCCACCATGTCTTCCAACAGCCATATCGAAACAGCCGTGGCTATGACCGATGTTGTCCTTATCACCGTCCGTCCGCAACAGTACGTGCCGCTTATCCAGAGGAATACCCGTATCGCCGTAAAGATACTCATACAGCTTTCCAGTCGGCTTAGGTTCCTGGACAGAACCCTTACGAAACTTATCCGAAGGGACGACACGGAAACCACCGTCGTGGATTATCCTTCTCGCCTTTTTGGCGTGGCGGAGTATTACTTTAATCAAAAGCAATACAAGCAGGCTTTTTATGCCTATACCAAATACCTAAGGTACTGCCCTCGGGAAGAGAACGGCGACCTTGCCGCAAGCCGACTTAAGGAGCTGGCGAATAACGTTGATGATGTGAAAACGGATTACGGAAAAACCGAGGTGGAGCGAGCCTACTGCAGGGGGGACATGATTTTCGCCGAGGGGGAACCGGGAGACGAGCTTTTTATCATCCAAAGCGGTTCCTTAAAAATCACCAGAATCATTAACAACAGCGAAGTGCTTCTGACGATGCTCAAGTCGGGGGATATATTCGGCGAAATGGCCGCCCTTGAAGGCAAGCCCAGGGCGGCCAGTGCCTTTGCCGTCGAAGACTGTGTGGTAATGGCGGTAAATAAGGCCAACTTCGAGTTTATGATTAGGGATCAGCCCCAGCTTGCCGTTAGAGTTACCACTCTACTTGCGGAGAGAATATGGTTCGTGTCCAAGCAGGTGGAAAATGCCCTCGTGATAAATCCTTTGGGCAAAATATACGGTGCCATGCTTATCCACTTGGAAAAAATTCGGGCTAATCTTGATAGCACCGGCCCCCATGTCTTTAATTTTACCTGGGAAGATTTCGTCAACGCACTGGGATTCGCCGAAAAGGAAGGCTACATTCTAATGGGGGAATTGCAGAAGGACAAAAACGTCCAGGTAAGAAAAGGCAGGATTTACGTTGACTCGGTTCAGGAGTTGGTCAAACAGACCGATTACCACCGCAAAATGGATAAAATAGAAAAGGCCAAGCATGAAAGCCGGTCTAAACTTCAGGCCGAATCGGAAAACGCCTGACCCATCATGCTTTTACGATGAACGGGTGCCTTTGGAAGATCGGTATACCTTAAAGTAATCGAAAAACGACGATACCGAAATCAGCACGGATGCGGCGAAAACGGCGACGGAGGCAATTCTAAAGGCAGGATGCAGAAACTCAAGTATGTTGAGCCTGGTTAAGCTGACATAGACCAAGGCGGTGGAGCAGGCAACGATGTAGCCCACGGTTTTGACCTTGCCGCTCATCCTGGCCCCCATGGTAATGCCTTCTTTCAGCATGAGGTTGCGGATAAAAAGTATGCCGAATTCGCGGTATATTACCACGAGAAACAAGGCGGCGGGGAAAATCCCGTCGATAACAAAGCAGAGGAAAAATGTAAGCTGTGCGAGGGTATCGGCAAAAGGATCGAAAAGCCTGCCAAAGTCACTGGTCTGGTTAAGCCTGCGAGCCGCCAAGCCATCCAAGCCATCGGTTACCTCGGCGACAATAAAAATGACCCAAAGCAACACGATAATCCAGATTGGGTTGACCGCTGCCCATATGGGGCATCCTTCGGGAACAAGGTACAGGGCAAAGAATATCGGCGCAAGAATAATCCGAAGGAGGGTTATTCGATTGGCTAAAATCATAGCTCAGTCTGAAACATAGACCGCAAAAAGTCAATGAGGCATTTCGTCGTTACGAGTGCAGGCATTAATCCATAAATAGCCTGGCGATTTCTTTTGCCGCATCTTTGTCGGCGGTGGTTGTAATGATAATTGAGTAATCGCCTTTCAACAGCCTTGCCCACCCCTTCTGGTTACGTGATCGCCCCTCTGCTCGCTTATCGTGTACCCGATTTTCTCCAGCCTGCGCTGTAGGCACCCCCGGCAATGCGCCGCCTCGTCCCTGGTGCAGGCCTTGTTGTCATACAGCTGATATTTCTCGCGGACGCGCAAGGGCGAAAGGTTCGGCATCACGACATTCGCCCCGGCCAGAACCCCTTTTTCACGCCCGGTTGGATGGATTGTCGCAAGAGCCGTCGTCGCCGGTATCAACCCGTCGGGATGCATAAGCCTAAAGATTGCGATCAAACGAATCGTTAATTCCACGCTTCCTGCCTTTTGATCCCTGAAAGGCGTGTCCTTGCTTGGCAGGTACGGGCCGATTCCTATCATCTCCGGTTGCAGTTCGGCCAGGAAGTACAGGTCGTCTATGATATTGTCAATCGTCTGATAGGGGGAGCCAACCATAATTCCACTGCCCGTCTGAAAGCCGATCTCCTTTAGCGTGTGCAGGCATTCTTTCCGTGTTTCGATTTCCATTCCTGGTGGATGCAGTTGCCGATAATGTTCCGGCGAGATCGTCTCGTGGCGCAGCAGGAAGCGGTTTGCCCCTGCCTCGTAATATGCACGGTAGGTGTCCTTGTCTTTTTCGCCTACGCTAACCGTTATGGCGCAGTCGGGATATTTGGTGCGTATGGCGTGGATTATCTCCACCATGTGTTCCTTCGTGTAATATTCGTCCTCGCCCGACTGCAAGACAAAGGTGCGGAAACCCAGGCCATACCCTTCCTCGCAGCATTCCAGAATTTCCTCTTTGGTTAAACGGTACCTTTCCAGATTGAGGTTGTCCTGACGCAATCCGCAATACAAACAGTTCTGCTTGCAGTAATTGGAAAACTCAATCAAACCACGAAGGTAAATCTCTTTCCCGAAATGCTCAATCGCCGTGTCCCTGGCGCAGGAAAATAGGTATTCGTCTACATCGTTATCGTCGAGGGTCAGCAACGTTCTGAAGTCTTCTCTTGATAGGGTTTTGTTTTTTTTCAGTGTGTCTACCAAATGTCGCATGGTGTCATGTTATTGAATAAGTGATGCAGTGTCAATTAGCGCACGGTCTCATCAACAATGCTATTCCTTTTTTCCACCCACAATGATACCCTTAACCGACATGAAAGCCTACCATGACCTAGTGGAAAAAATTCTCTCGCAAGGCTTCCGCAAAGCGAACCGTACCGGAACCGATGCCCTAACCCTTGCCGGAATGATGTTCGAGCATGACATGGCGGAAGGTTTCCCCCTGCTTACCACGAAAAAAGTCCCCTTTAAGCTGGTGGCCTCGGAACTGGAATTTTTTATCCGTGGGGTCACCGACAAGGAATGGCTTCAAACACGCAAGAACCATATCTGGGACGAATGGTGTTCGCCGGATGCGGTTCCCTATGCCACAGACGGCGAAACCAAGGCCCGAATGATGGTCGAACGTGAAATGGGCCCGATTTACGGCTGGCAGTGGCGAAACTTCGGGGCGAGATACACCAAGCACGACAGTCCACCAGAAGGCGAAGGCGTGGATCAGCTTGGGGTGCTGGTAAAAACGTTGAAGGAGGACGGTGACAGCCGCCGCATGATAGTAAGCGCATGGAATCCCGTGGATCTTCCACGCATGGCCTTGCCCCCCTGCCATTACTCGTTTCAGATGACGGTTATCGGCGGCAGGCTGAACCTTTTGTGGAATCAGCGTTCGGTAGATGTCGCCCTGGGCCTGCCCTTCAACATCGCAAGCTACGGCTGCCTTCTGCACCTTTTGGCAAAGGAGGCAGGTCTTGCCGAAGGAAAACTCATCGGCTTTCTGGGGGATACCCACATTTACGTTAACCACCTTGACGGCATTCGCACCCAGATTGCACGGGAACCTCGGCCCTTGCCGAAAATAAGGACGGACAATTTCACTTCGATTTTTAACTGGCATTACACAGACACCATTATCGATGGCTATGATCCCCACCCTGCGATAAAGTTCGACATTGCGGTTTAGGGTAGGCGCATGGAAATAATAATCAGCGTTGCAATGTCGGAAAACCGTGTAATAGGCAAGGACAACACCCTGCCCTGGGCGCTAATGGCGGACATGGCGGATTTCAGGAAGGCGGACTTGGGACGCTTCAAAAAGATGACCACTGGATGGCCGTGCATCATGGGAAGGAAGACCTGGGAGTCCCTGCCTAAACGACCACTTCCCGACAGACCCAACATCGTCATCTCGCAGTCCTTGCCAGACACGCCAGGGGCCACGGTTCTTAGCTCGCTGCAGGAAGCGATACGGTACTGCAAGGAATACCAAAAAGTCTTTGTCTGCGGTGGTGCCTCAATTTACCAGGAGGCGCTTGCCATTGCCGACAAACTAGAGCTTACGCTGATACACCAGCGGTTCGAGGGCGATGTTTTTTTTCCGGAGGTAGACCCTGCCTTGTGGGAAAAAACCAGTGCCACGGACTTTGACGGTTTTTCGTTTATTAGTTATAGTAGGGTATCCACAACGGCCCAATTTTAAGGAGATACGATGAAAGGTGCAACTTTGGTAATGCTTGCGGCAGGCATGGGGAGTCGCTACGGCGGCCTTAAGCAGATGGACAAGCTTGGAAAAAACGGCGAGGTGTTGCTCGACTATTCGGTCTACGATGCCCTTCGGTCTGGTTTTGAAAAAGTGGTGTTTATCATACGCCGTGACATCGAAAAGGATTTTAAGGAAACGGTACTTGCCCGCATGGAATCGAAGGTGCGGTGCGAGCTTGCCTTTCAGGAGATGGACAGCCTTATCCCCCCAGATATTTTCGCCCAGGCGCAGAAGGCCGAAAGAACCAAGCCCTGGGGCACGACCCATGCGCTGCTTTGCGCTGCGGACAAAATAGACGGGCCTTTTGCGGTCATCAATGCCGACGATTTTTACGGATACGAGGCCTTTGCGGTTTTGGGCAAGCATCTTTCCAGCTCCGCAGGAAACGAACCGGTGATCGTGCCCTATCGCCTTGACAAGACACTGAGCTCCCAGGGAACCGTTGCCAGGGGTGTATGCGAAGTCAAGGACGGCTATCTGGTTTCGGTCGATGAACTTACCACCATCGAAAGGAAAGACGGCGAGATAATCAACACCAACCCCGACGGCTCCATACTCAAGCTGGCGGATAACAGCCCCGTGTCGATGAATTTCTGGGGCTTTCCAGCGACCCTTCTTCCCGAATTCCGCAAATATTTTGACGATTTTTTGAAAACCTTCGCCGCAGACGCTCCAGGCCAGATCAAAAGCGAATGCTTTATCCCACGAGCCGCCGATCACTTTATAAAGCATGGCATTGTGGGGATCAAGGCTTTGGCGGCAGATTCGGATTGGTTCGGAGTCACCTACCGTGAAGACCGTGAGGCGGCGATTCAAAGACTGGCAGATTTGACCTTGGCAGGCGTTTACCCGGAACAACTTTGGCAATAATGTTTATGGAAACTAAGCCTTTCCCGTAGACATCGTAAGCCCTGGTGTTGGGCTTACGAGTGCCTGCGAGTATACTAATTTACCCCAGGTGCCAGGGGTGTTTTCGCATCCTGGTTTTCATCCCCGTCCAGCGCCGCTTCCACAATGCATTCCACCGCCCGTTTCTGGTCGGCCTTGGTTACCGTTACTGTAAGGTTATGATATGCAAAGGTGTCGCCTTTCTTGGGAATTTGCTTAAGCATATCGATAATCCAGCCTCCCACCGTGGAGGATTCCGATTCGCCTTCCAAGTCAAAGTATTCATACATTTTGTCAATGGCGGCTGTGCAGATTACCTTGTGTCGGTTATTCCCTAGGGCCACAAACTCTTCGACAATCTCGTCGTTTTCGTCCCAGATATCCCCGACCAACTGTTCCAGGATATCTTCCATGGCCACCAGGCCCTCCGTGCCGCCGTATTCGTCGGCAACGATGGCCATGTGGTTTTTTTCCTTCTGCAACAGTTTAAACAATTCGGGCACCGGGGTTCCCAATGTGGTGTACACTACCGGAGCCATTATGTCATCCAGGGATGTGGTTTCGTTAATGGTGCATTTCAAAAAATCCCGTATATGCACCACGCCTACAATGTTGTCGATGGTTTCATCGTATACGGGCAGACGGGAATATCCGCTCTCCAGAAAGATATTTGCCATGTCCTCGACGCTGGAATTTTTTGAGATGCCGATAATATTTACCCGTGGTGTCAGGATATCCTCGGCCAGCAAATCGTTGAATTCAATGGCGTTGCTAATCCGCAGGGAGTCCTCTTCTGTGATGGTGCCTTCCTGCTCTGCCTCTTCCACCACATAAAGCAACTCCTCCCCACGAAACCCTCGCTGTTCCTCTCCGTTGGGGTCATCTTTTTTCTTGGAAATAAACTTGGCACTAATCTTGGCCTTCCATTTTACCATCAGGAAGTTAATGGGTTTGAGAACAAGCACAAGCAACCGCAAAATCGGCGCGGCAAACAATGCGACTTTCTCCGGGGTTTGTTTTGCCATGCTTTTGGGCAGGTCGTCCGTGAACACCACGACTATAATGGTGATCACAATAGTGGAGACAATTGGCCCAGCCTCTCCGATGAGACGCACGAACAAAAAGGCGGACACCGTTGCCGTGGTAAGGGCCACGCCGTTGTTGCAGATGAGCAGGGTGGAAATAAGCTCGTCGAAGCGTTCATACAGCTTCAATACCAGTTTGGCCCGTTTGTCGCCGTTTTCTGCCATGTGCTTGATACGGGCACGGTTCAAGGAGGCAAAGGCCATTTCGGCGGCGCTGAAAAAGGTACCCATTATTAGTAAAACGATAAGCACTATTAGCGTAAAAATCGTATCCAGATCCATGATTTAAATAAACTCCCCGTATTCCTATTTTACCACATTTTATTGCTACCAAGATTGATGCATAGATGTCCCAGTCATACAAGGCAATTATATCATGCCTTATACGGTAAATCAACTGATGGTTTTTGTTTGAAAGTTTGGTTTAAGAAACGGGCATGATCATCGAGCAACACCTTTAAAAATTTCCAGCGAAAAGGGAGCTTAGACATGTGCCGCTATTGAAAAACACGCAAAAATTGACACCAACATTCTCCTTCACTATGTTCGGGGCGATCCTTGACATGGAGAGTTCGGCTCTATAAAATATCACCTATAACCTTGCTTTACGAGGAGACCGAAAAACGGTTTGCAACGATCAAAACAAATGAACCCATTTCATTTGAGAGACTGTCCGAAATAAGCAGGGAGGCATTCCCTGTTTGATGTGCATGGTTAGCTGTCCTTACACAAAAAAGCATTTGGATCTAAATTTATGGAGGTGAATGGAATGTTTCGTTTGGGAGTAATTGAGGAAAGCTTGGAAAGCCTTGATACCTTGGCATTATTGAAACCTTTCTTTTTCAACCAAAGGATTAGTGGAGTGCCAGAAGAAACACCACCCATCTGGCATATAAACGAGTATCATGTGCCAGATGACAAAATTGCCGATCTATTACCCATCTTGGAGCAACAGGTAAAACCGACATGGTATATACATGCCTTTAATGACGAAAAGCTTATCGTCATCTTGCAAGGAAAATCATTTTTCATTTCCCCACATAAAGATGAAACATGGGATGAGATGATAGCATATGGTGAATCGGTAAACGTGGAAAAGCGTTTTCTTGAAAATATCCCATTGGCAGTGTGAAGGTGATCGGAAAAATTCCTCTTGTCAGTAAGCCAAACACTTGATTTTGTTGAAGTTATTAAACAGAAAATACCATTCCCACTTCAAAGGGACATATCACATCCCCTTATCCGAACTGCTCTCAGCTTTGTTTTTGGAACACTGCGTTTAACACATCTTCAACGATAAAACATTCACCCTCGATAATTTCAATCCCATACGTCTGTTTAATAACAGTATCTGTTTTACTGATTAACTCAACGTATGTTTCATCCATTTTGCGTGGAAATCGTATGGTGGTCAAGTAAAATTTTTTTCGCTTCATCCTTGAATTAGCGGCATACGCTGAAAATTCATCAAGAGTATAGAATTTGTTATGTCCATCGTCTCGCAACTGCATATATGAATCCACAAATCTGTCAGTATCAAGATGATTGGGGGTTGGATCCGACAGGAAAAAACAACCGTCAGGTTTTAGTATCCTCGATACTTCGTTGAAGGTGTATTGAATATCGGGAACATGATGTAACACATATCGAGTAATAACCCAATCAAAAACATTGTTTTCAAATGGCAATATCATTCCATCAAAATCCACAAATTCGAGATTATCAATCCCTTGTTCCAAAGCGAAGTGTCTATTTCGCTTCAATGTCTCTGAAACTATATCCAATCCGACAACGGTGCATTTCGGATATTTTTTTGCAATGGCAAACGCTAAATAACCTGTTCCCGTTCCAAAGTCAAGTATCTTATCACCATTCTTGATTTCTAGCGTATTTAATATAGTTCCTAAATGTTGATCATCTTGAGTTTGCCTGTCATAAAAGCCCTTTTCGGAGAAACTCTTTTCAAATCCCCGTTTTGCTTTTTCGATATTATCCATTTCGCTCTTCCCCAGTCATTGCTTTGTAGATGTTTTCCATTGTAAAATAATGTGAGATTGTTTGTAAAGTATGACTTGCCCACCCCAAAATTTACAGAAAAATTAGCTCTGGTTCAGTCGGGGTGAATTGGACCGATTGAGGCCCCAGATGGATAGGGCGAGATCTGTGGCATGTTTTTCCAAAACGTGCTATATTTATCCCATGCAATTCGGAAATTTCGTTGTTGGTAATGGGAAAGCCACGCCTTTAGGCGCAACTTTGGCCGAGGACGGTGTTAATTTTGCCATTTTTTCACGTAATGCGACCTTAATCACTCTTGTTTTGTTTGAATCCACGGAAAGGGACAGTCCTTATGTGGAAATTCCCCTGGACAAAAGGGGAACCAAGACGGGCGATGTATGGCATTGCCATGTTCAGGGGCTTAAAGTGGGGGCTTGCTATCTGTACAAGGCGGACGGCCCTTACGAGCCTGAACAGGGGCTACGTTTTAACCGACACAAGGCCTTGCTCGACCCTTATGCCAAAGCCCTCCACAATACCGAAAACTGGGACTTCAATAGCTGTACGGGTTTTGACGATGGCTCGGCAACGGGCGATCTTTCCTTTTCCAGCGAGGAAAACCTGGCCTGTCTTCCCAGGTGCATCGTGATCGACGACAACGATTTCGACTGGCAGGGGGACACTCCGCTGAACTACCCCCTGCGTTTCAGTGTGCTGTACGAAACGCACGTCAAAGGCTTGACCGCCCATCCCTCTTCCGGGGTGAAGCATCCAGGAACCTATCTGGGTGTTATCGAGAAAATTCCGTATTTCAAGGAACTGGGGATTACCAGCCTTGAATTCCTGCCCATACAGGAATTCAACGAAAACGAACTGCCACGCAAAAACCCCCGAACTGGCAAGCCGTTGACCAACTACTGGGGCTACTCGACGGTGGCCTTCTTTGCCCCCAAGGAAACCTATGCGGTTGACCGCAGTCCAGGGGGGGCCGTAAGGGAATTCAAAACCATGGTTAGGGAACTGCACAAGGCTGGGATAGAGGTGATACTTGATGTTGTGTTCAATCATACTGGCGAGGGAAACGAAAACGGCCCGACTTTTTCCTTCCGGGGATTGGACAACGCCGTTTATTATATGCTTAACGACAACAAACGATATTACAAAAATTATTCCGGTTGCGGAAACACGGTGAACTGCAATCATCCAGTTGTTCGTTCCTTCATTATGAAGTGTCTTCATTACTGGGTCGTGGAAATGCACGTTGACGGTTTTCGTTTCGATCTTGGATCGATTCTGGGGCGTGACCAGAACGGCAACTTGATGGAATCGCCGCCAATGTTGGAAAGTATAGCCGAGGATCCGGTGCTGCGTTCCACCAAGATAATTGCGGAGGCATGGGATGCCGGGGGAGCATACCAGGTAGGCTGGTTTCCAGGGGGACGCTGGGCGGAATGGAACGACCGCTACCGGGACGATGTGCGCAAGTATTGGCGTGGGGATCCCAAGGAAACAAGGCATCTTGCCACACGGCTTTCGGGCAGTTCCGATCTGTACCTGCGTGACGGTCGTAAGCCTTTCCACTCGATTAATTTTGTTACAAGCCATGACGGCTTTACCCTTAAGGACTTGGTTTCCTACAATGGAAAGCACAACAAGGAAAACGGCGAGGAAAACCGTGACGGGGGAAACCACGACTACAGCTACAACTACGGTTATGAGGGCGTATCGGCCGATCCGGTGTTGGAGGGGATTCGGGAACGGCAATTGAAAAATTTTTTTGCGACACTGCTGGTTTCCCTGGGAACGCCGATGATTCTTGGCGGCGACGAATTCGCCCGTACCCAAGGCGGCAACAACAATGCCTATTGCCAGGACAACGAGATTTCCTGGTACGACTGGTCTCTGCTGGAAAAAAACAAAAACCTATTCCGTTTTGTCAAGGAAATGATAGCCTTTCGGCTGCGGCACCCGGGCTTTATGCGTCCGGAGTTTTACACTGGGCGTGGGGGCAATTACAACGCAACCCCCGACATTACCTGGTATAACGAAAAGGGTGTAAGCCCAGATTGGGATCAGATTGGCTATACCTTTGCCCTGCACATAAACGGCAGGCAGGCGGACATTCTGCGAGACAGGGATGTCAGTGATTTTTTCATCATGTTCAACGCCAGCCCGGATCTGGTGGTTTTTTCCATACCGCCTGCCCACGACTTCAAGCGCTGGTTCATGGCCGTTGACACGAGCCACAATTCCCCTGGGGACGTACTGCCCGAGGGAGGCGAGAAACCGCTTAAGCTTCCGTACAAGTACAAGGTAAACGCCCGTAGCATGGTAATCCTTATCTCAAAGTGTGTGGAGAAATAATCGTGAAAGACGGCACTTTTATTTTTGGCGTTGATTTGGACGGCGTGGTGGGCGACTTCTACGGTTCGATACGTAAGATCGCCGCCGAATGGCTGCACAAGCCCCTGGAAGAGCTTACCACCGAGGTGGGCTTTGGCCTTGAAGAGTGGGGCATCGACGAGTTTGGCGGATACGAGCGCCTTCACCGTTTTGCCGTAACCCAGAGGAACATTTTCGGCGACATGCAGCCCATAAAGAACGCCCCGACAATTCTGCGCAAGCTTTCCAAGAGGGGTATCCGCATTCGCATCATTACCCATCGGCTGTTTCTCAAGTACTCCCATCGCACGACCATCACCCAAACCGTTGACTGGCTGGACAGCTACGACATTCCCTACTGGGACATTTGCTTCATGAAGGACAAGGGAGCCGTGGGTGCCCATGTCTACATCGACGACGCACCGGTAAACGTTATAAGCCTGCGTGAACAGGGTTGTAACACCATCGTTTTCAGCAATTCCACCAACCGAGACCTGCCTGGCCCCCGTGCCGACAACTGGCTTGATGTCGAACATCTAGTCATGGAGGCCAGGGAAGAGTGGAGGACTGGCACGGTGGGGTTGTTTGGATAGCTGTTGTTACGACCAACCTTGGGAATTCTGGTTATATATTTTTTTTCCCCAAATACATTACTCTCCAGCACCCTGCAACTCGAAAATCCGCTTGTAAGACCCGTCCCGTGCAAGAAGCTCCTCGTGCGGGCCAAAATCCTCCACCGTGCCGTCCTTCAGCACAAGGATCTTATCCGCCTGCATCAAGCTTGAAATGCGGTGCGAAATGATTATAACCGTTGCGTCCCTCGAATGCCTGGAAAGGGCGGAGCGAATGCTTGCATCGGTCTCGTTGTCCACTGCGGAAAGGCTGTCGTCGAAAATCATCACTGGGCATTTGCCGGCGAGCATCCGGGCGATGGCAACCCTCTGCCTCTGTCCGCCGGAAAGCGTAACGCCACGCTCACCGATAATCGTGTCGTAGCCCTCGGCAAAGCCCTCGATGGTCCCGTCCACCATCGCCACTTTCGCAAAACCCTTTGTCTCATCAAGCCCAAGGCTGGGGTTCGCCATGGTGATGTTCTCCTCGATCGTTCTGGAAAAAAGAAAAGGCTCCTGCAGACAAAGACCGATGTGCCGACGAATCCACTCACGGGAAATACGGCGAACGTCGATCCCGTCAACCGTTATAGCCCCCTCGCCGTCCTTCAAGTCGTATAGCCGAAGCAAAAGGTGAATCAGCGTGGACTTCCCGGAACCTGTGGAGCCGAGTATAGCCATGGTCTCGCCAGGTTTTAGCTCGAAGGAAACGTTCCGCAGAACCGGCTCCCCTTCCCTGTATCCAAAGGAAACGTCACGAAAGCAAATTCCGCCCTTGATTTCTGGCTTTAGGGCATCCGGCGGATCGGCCTCTGGCTCCTCCTGCAGAACATCCCGAATGCGCCCGGAGGCAATCATCGTCCGGGAGAAATCCGCAAGAATGCGTCCAAGCTGGCGCACCGGCCAGATCATCCAGTTGCAGTAGGTGTAGAACGCAAGGAAAGTCCCCGGCGTAAGCTCGCCCTGCACCACTCGCAGAATCCCGGCACCAATCACAATCAAAAGCTGAAGGTAGGTAAGAAAATCCCCAGTACCCCAGAAAACCCCCAGCATTCCGCCGATGCGAACCCAGACGTTGCGAAAGTCCCTCGTCGTTTTCGAGAACTTCTTCATCTCGTAGGCTTCCCGTCCAAAGGCACGCACCACCTGCACGCTGGTGTAGTTCTCCTGCGCCACCGTGTGCATTGCGCTTTCGGCCTCCTCCGCATTGGCGAACTCCTTGCTGATGCGGCGGAAGTACAGGACGGAAAAAAGCAGCAGGAAAGGAATAAGGAACAGGGCCATAATCGCCATGAACACGTCCATGTAGAACATCATCGCTACAGCAACCGCAAAGACGCAGGTCGCCCGCATAAACTCGCTAAGCTGTTCCTGGATAAAAAAGCGGCTGGTGTCGATGTCCGATGTGCAGCGCTGGATGATGTCCCCCGTCTGGCTGTTTACGTGCCAGTTGTACGGGAGCCTCTGCACATGGGCGTACAGCGTGTTTTGCAGTCTCCAAGCAATCGTCTCGCCAATCTCCAGGCTGGTGTAACGCCGAATCCCATTGCAGAGTGCCGAAGCCAGCGCCGCCAGCAGGACAAGAAGCGCGGGAATCCAGATGTTCCCTCGCAGGACATCCATGCCCCCCATACGCTCCACCAAAGCCAGCACGAAGCCAGGTGCGGCAAGAGGCACCGTTCCAATCACCGAGTCGATGGTATGGCGAATGATTTGAGGGTTCATGAAGGAAAACCCCACGGTCCCAAGGGTCGCCGCGCAACAGACGAAGAATCTTACACGCCTGTCCGCCCCGGCCGCCGCAATCATGGCAAACCGTCCGCCTTTCCAGGGAAGCTCGATGGATGTTTTGTTTATTGTTTTCTCTGCCTTCATAACATGCGGAGCCTACGACCGCTACCACGTCACCAGCGTATCATGATTTGGAAGGGAAGGTAAAGGGGGAAATGGTGGCGAATCACGATTTGCATCAGAAGACGACGATGAAAACCTTCTTGAGGACAGCAGGAACAAGTGAGAAAACAAGGGAACGTGAGTCATGCGATAGGCGTGTAGAGAGACCAGATACTGGTTTCCAAGGTCACGCCCTGGGCAGTCCCCAGAGCGATCCCAAGCTTGGGTAACCGACACTGGCGCATGATCCCACAGTGTTAATCACGGAATTCCGAGCCAAGCTGACCTTAAGCTGTACGGCTATTTTGACTATGACAAAAGGGGCCTGATGGTCACAAGCAGTTATTAGCCTCCCATTTCTTTGCAAGGCAAAATAGCCAGCAAAAAAATCACACAAGTCAATATCATTCAAGAATCCACACAAAATATATGGTATTCTTTCCAAGTGAAGCCACAAGGAGTGTCGGCCAAAATGAAAAATGAAAAGCGGACGGTGCGTTTTGATACCGATCTGAAAATAGAAGCATACCATTTTGAGGGTATCATACAGAAATTCCCCAACCATTTCCATGAGCATTATGTCTTGGGCTTCATGGAAAGCGGGCGGAGGTTTTTGACCTGCAAAAACAAGGAATATACAATCGGCGCGGGGGATTTACTGTTGTTTAACCCCCTCGATAATCATGCCTGTGAACAGGTGGACGATAAGGCATTGGATTGGCGGTGTCTTAACATCAAAAAAGACGTTATGTGCCTTGTGGCGGAAGAAATTACCGGGATAGACCATCAACCGATATTCACATCAACCGTGGTATGCCAAAGCGATGCGGTTCCCGCTTTTAGGGATTTGCACGATATGATCATGAATGGGACGAAGGATTTTAACAAGGAAGAATTGTTCTACCTGCTAATAGAACAGTTGATAACCGATTATTCAAAACCAGTTGCGGAAACACTTTCGCAGATTGGCAAGGACATTCAGGCGGCCTGTCGCTACATGGAGAGCAATTATACCGAAACAATTACATTGGCGGATTTAGGCAAGGCATCTGGCCTTAACAAATACACCCTGATTAGAAACTTTACCATGCAGAGGGGTATAACCCCGTATCAATATCTATCGACTATCCGTGTTAACAAAGCGAAGAAGTTATTGGAGGCCGGGGTATCGCCAATAGAGGCGGCCCTGCAATCCGGCTTTGCGGATCAAAGCCATTTCACGCGGTTTTTTAAGAGCTTTATCGGATTGACACCCAAACTATATCAGGATATATTCAAGAAGGATGGGAACGATTGAAAAGGGGGATTAAGTGAAAGAAACTAACAACGTAACAGGGCATGTGTCGGCCCTTGTTACTATTTTGATATGGGGCACCTCATTTATTTCAACAAAAATTCTGTTGACAGACTTTAGACCCATCGAAATCATTTTTTATCGCTTTGGCATAGGCTTGCTCGTACTTATGATAGCTTATCCGCGCAGGCTGAAAGTGACAAACAGAAAGGAGGAATTGATGTTCGCGGCGGCGGGGTTGTGCGGTATCACCCTGTATTTTCTGCTGGAGAATATCGCCCTTACATATACGGCGGCTTCCAATGTTGGGGTTATTATTTCCGTCGCGCCATTCTTCACGGCCTTGTTGGCAAACTGGCTATTGGACGGCGAAAAGCCGAAAGCCAACTTTTTCATTGGGTTTATAGCCGCGATTATGGGGATTTCCCTTATCAGCTTTAACGGAATCGCCGTGTTGGAGCTGAATCCCGTTGGCGATATACTGGCACTTGCGGCGGCCATTGTTTGGGCGGTGTATTCCATCCTGTTAAGAAAAATAAGCCAATTCGGACACAATACCATACAAACCACCCGCAGGATATTTTGTTATGGCCTGATTATTCTGACTCCCGTTTTGTTCTTGTTCCAATTCGAGTTTGGATTCGAGCGGTTCGCTCGGCCTTCCAATACACTCAATATTCTGTTTCTCGGTTTGGGAGCGTCCGCTTTATGTTTCGCCACTTGGAATTTTGCGGTACGAATATTGGGCGCGGTAAAAACAAGCGTTTATATTTATTTGGTTCCCGTCATTACCGTTGTTGCTTCCGTAATTGTGTTAAGCGAAAGAGTTACTTGGATGTCGGCATTAGGCACGGTATTGACCTTGTCTGGATTGTTTATATCGGGAAGGAAAATCAGGCCTATGGCAAGAAATTCCCGTCTATAACCGTAGCGCTATTCTCAGGGATAAATCGACAAGATTTTTTCTTATCTCTTTCCTGTCTTTCCACTTGCGTAGATCCCATTCGTCACCGCTTAAATCGTCGCCTCCATATAGCATTTGCCCTAAAGTTACGCCTCTGAATTGAGAAACGGCAAAAAAAGCGGCGCATTCCATTTCGACGGTTACGCAACCCTCGGACACCCTCAAAGCGATTTTGTCGTTGGTTTCCCTGAAAATAGCATCGGTCGTCCATGTTTTCGCTTTGATGTAAGGTATGTTTTCCTCTTTTAGTTGGTTTTCAATGACGGACATGGCATGTTCGTTACAGCCAACCTCACGCGAAGGCTCAAGATAATGATACGAAACACCCTCATCCCTAACGGCGGCATAGGGTAGCACCAAATGCCCAACCTGGATATCTTTCCGTAAAACCCCCGCCCCGCCGCAAACGATAAAATTCTCAAAACCCATAGCTATGAGTTCCTCAAGAAGACCCACCGATCCGGCGGCACCGACAAACCCCAATATGATTCCCACACGGGTATTATCGACAAGTGTCTCATAAACGGAAAGTTGCACGGTTTCGCTATTCACTGTCGCTATTTCCGTCAGCAGGTTTTTCTCCAGCTTTTCCTGGATAACCTCCCTGAAAAAAGTTATGACACAGGCTTTGGGCACGTCTTTTTTCTCTATGAAATTCGACGGTTCCAGTTTCGCCGATTTGTTCGGATCAAACTCCAAGATGGGAAATTCTTTTTGCAACATGGTCCTTCCTCCTAAATTCTGGAAAATTAAATCACCTTTCGGTCTGCTCGGTCATCAATTCCCAACGCATACCGAATTTGTCAATTAGGGAAACCATGCAGGAACTGTATGTTGTGTTGCAAATTGGGTAAATAATCGTAGCACCCTCGGATATGATTCCATAGGCAGCTTTAACATTATCGACCGTTTCAAACGTGATGACAAGCGACAAAGAGTTTCCCTTTGACAAATCGTGACCGACATTATCCGACAGCATGATGCGTTGATTTCCAATCATAATTTCGGCATGATAAACGCAATCTTTGATATCATCATTTTTATCTTTCCAATCCTGAGGGTTTGCATCGGAATAACACATCAGCGTCTTAACCTCGGCATTAAAGGCATTTTCGTACAAAGCGATGGCCTGCCTGCACTGTCCGTCAAAATGGAAATTAGGCGTAACTGTAAGCATTATTTTCCCTCCATATCCCTCACCATACCAAAGCCTGTCCCAAATTGCAATACCCAAAATAATCAGTTGTGACCGTTTGCCATGTTTATGGCTTTTATCATAAACATTTTCTGCGGTTGCTGGAATGGCGTATTGTCCAACAAAAGACAACCTTTGTCCACATACCCAAATGTTTGTCCAGCGTGAACCAAAACGGTTTATCGCTTTCGGATACGTACCTAATCCCAAACAAAACCGCTCCCCCTTGGTGCAACCATACGACTCATGAACACATGGAAAGCCAATGCGCTTTGGTTATTCCATAATGAACGATGTCATGGAAAACGCCTTTTATCTTTTCCTCCTGTTTTCCCACGCCTTCAAGTTCCATGCCGCATTTGGCCATAACCCTGCCAGAACTTTCGTTTCCCACGTAATGAGTCGCCTCGACACGGTTCAATTCCAGCTTTTCAAAACACAGCGTTAGCAAGGCGGACAGAGCCTCGGTCATATACCCCTTGCCCCAGTACTGGCGGTTAAGCACGTACCCGAAACTGGCTTTTTCGTGTTCCGGCTCCAAGCGCAAATCTATACAGCCGATGCACTTTCGGTTTGTTTTCAATTCTATCGCAAAAATTCCCGGCCTTGACCAATAGTAGTCAACGATGGCCGCCTTTGCCTCGTCAATGGTTTTGTGCTTCTCCCAAGTCAGAAAAAGCACGGTTTCGTCATCGCTTGCAAATTCAAAAACATCGACGGCATCCTCCTTTTTGAACTTGCGAAGCACAAGGCTTGGAGTGGCAAGCGTTTCGTTGTCGTACAGCACTTCCTTATAGTTTGCAACCATTTTGCTCTCCTCTATGTCGGCGAGGTTATTGCCCATTCTTACTGCCAAAACGATTGGGACAGATTGAACGGCACGTATGGCACTTGAGCGTAAGCTCCTCCCCCGGGTTTGCGTGGAAGGCATGGGAAAAACAGGCACCTTGATTCATTTCCGGATTGCCCAAAGCCTGAACCGGGCAACCGTCCATGCACAGTGAACAGCCGTCTGGACATGGGTTTCCCGGCAGTATTTCATCGGGATCGAGCGTCGCATCCGTCAGCATTGCGTTTAGCCAAACCATATTTCCGTATTCTGGAGTAACAAGCAAAGTGTTTTTACCGATCCTGCCAAGCCCGGAGGCCACGGCACTATGCTTGGCCGATACTATGCTGCGCCAGCGATCGGTTTTTGGATCGTACTGGTTATGGCTGATGGTTCCCGTCGGAACCGCGATGACCTTGTGTTCTTCCATTGCGGCGCAAAATCGAACCGACATTACGTCCAATTCGTTGCTAAGAATATTTCTGGTAATCGTGTATGGCACGGTCGTTCCGCAATGCAACGTCCCGATTGGAAATTTTTTCGCAAACACAATGACGGATTTACACGACGGCAAAACATCGCAGGGATGGAACCCTTCCGGCGCTTCACCAAAACGATCGACGGATGCGATTCCGCACAAATCGGCACCCATATCGTGTAGAATCCGCTTAACCTCGGTTGATTTCAGCACACACACCCTCCTTATCGAATTCCCTGTATATCTTTTCTATTGACAATTGCTGCAACAATTCATCTTCAAAAACCAGTTGGTCTTTAGGCAACGGCTGTATATGTTCGATTTTATTGCCCGCTGAATAGTGGCGCACCAGCTTGTTCAATGAATTCGCCAGTTTGATTTCCGCAAAAACGCCATCCGCGATAGGGCCGAAAGTCCATACCTCGTCCGCCAAGAAAATAAGATTATTATTGCCCCTGACAACCAAATTTCGTTCCACCATGTCTTCCATGAAAAACGACCAGTTGGTAAATGGATTGAGCGGTATACATCCCTTGTTTAAGACATATGCGGAAATCTGCATTTTTGCAAAAAAGAAATGCTTCGAAAAGGCCGTGTAAATCGCTGGCCTTTTTTCAAGAAGGTTCACTTTGTTGTTCCCCCTTTATTGAGATAATCTCCCGAGCCCCTCATCCGAAGGCAAAATGGAATCTGACAAATACCGCTTTCACCTTAGCCTACATTCCCGTACCAAACGTGCTGGGAAAAATTCATATAACCCGACACTCTCAATTCGAGCTTTGACGGATTTGAAATTGTCCGCAATGATGGGGAGTGCCTTCAAAATCGTTTCTGACTCGTCCATTAACAGTGTAGCATGTGCAGACCACGTATGGCAACCATTGCCTTCATCGGGGAAAAAACCGTGGTGCAGTTTTAACAGTTCAAAGTTCATGTTAGGCCCAATGAACAGCACCTTTAGGCCAAACAAACCTATGTGACCAAGATTGATGTCAATACAGGCCGTTTCGGAACATACTTCCATAAGTTTGGATATCAATTGTTTTTCACAATCGGAACCGTATTTTCCCAAAGTGAAATGATAGGGGATATTTTTAGTCTGATTCCCCTCAAAGCCATTTTGGCGAAGAATGTCATAATATCCAGCCAATATGTTCTGTGTTTCATTGTCAAATTGTGCCAGTAAGTAAAGAGTCTTATCATGCATTGGAAACCTCCGTACCATATAATTATATTAATTCAACAAGAAATTGCCAATCTATCAAAAGCTACATTATAGCGATAAGTGTTGATCGGGTACAACTACATCAAAACGTATATATTTTTCTTCTCCCGCTAATTTTCTTGATATGTTACAGATTTTGCAATTACAAAACGGTAATGGACTGAATGAGCCGAAGCTGTTCCCAAAAATGTAATTTTCAAATAGTATTCTCCTTTTACATTGTCAAGTATTTTCATTTTCTAAATACATTACTTCTTTCTTGCATTTTTTTGCATATTCAATTTCTTTCCTTACGGCATTTCCAATGTAACCATTCTTATTTACAACAAATATTGCGTCTGCAATTTCTATCTTTCTGAAATGACCTCTTCCTAGGCAATTTATTTCCTCTTGTGAATATTTTTCTTTTTCCTTCGTAGGATATATAATACTTAATACACAATTCCCCTCTAATTCTATCTTTTCTGCATAATATTTCATTTCCTCTTCAAATTTAAGACTTCCACAGATTGTAATTATCTTCATTACGTTCCCCCTGTTTTATACTTTATGGTGTATTCAATTTTTAGTCAATACCTACAATCCTGTTATGTGTAGTACGGCCTGCTCTTATTATCCTATTAAGCCTTGGGGACACAAACCATGAAGCGATTAGAAACTAAATCGGATTGAATGCCACTAACAATAATATCGACATGTTTCCATGATTTTTCTTCTAACAGAAAAGGCACTACTAAGGAATCCCACCAATCGGCAAATTGCGTGACGGACTCTAATGTTCCGCCGTTTTCTCCATTGGTAATGTCTCTTTGTATAACTCGATTTCTGGCAATCTCTGGCTCTGCATCTACCCAAATGGAGAATGTCGCAATTGCACGCAACGTTTTTCTGCTTGCACCCATACCCTCAATAATGAGTGCTTTATTTGGGTCAACATCAATGGAACCTGGGCGGTTCTCTTTAATCCAGCCTGTTGGTCTATAAGCGACATTTTTTTTATCGAGCCAAGGATTTACAATACCATCAAACATTTCAACATCCCAATGGATAGGGTCAGCACACCAACCTACATCATCTGAATGAACTAAATTTGCGTTTAATATACCAGCAATTTTTACGGATAATGTTGTCTTACCTGATCCAGCAATCCCATCAATAAGCACAAGAGGTTTGGAAACAATATTTAAGATATTTGTTGCAAGGCTGGGTAGAGATTCTTCTGTCCATGAGTTAATTTCAAGTGATGGGAACATTGTTGGTACCATATCTAAAAGGCTCCTTTTGTGGTTTCGCTAATATATCATATTTTAACCAGCATTTACAGAAATGTCTATTGTTCTTTAAAAACCAATTTCAGATCGTATTGCACATACCGTTGTTATGTGCAGCTTTTTTCCTTTTCATTCCATACTAAACCTAACTCTAACTTTTGCTTCCTGTAGTAGTATCACCGATAGTTATATAATTTCGATATATTTCAGCATCTCCCGAACTTTGGTAACCCACAATAGCGACAGAGATTTCAAATAATTTTCCAAGTTTCATTCCTATTTTTTCCCAGGTTTTAAAATGTTCGGAAACTGGAACAATTCCTTTACTGCGTTTATTTGCACGAATACTCCAATATTCCTTAAATGGTTGGTTTTCCTTGATGGAAGGCCGATTTACAATAATATCCCTTTCGTAAAGATAATACTTTTCTCCGTCAATATTTACAATATTATCTGGTAAATTATTGACAAAATAATTATTTTGATCGCAGCTTTCCACAATGAAAAAAACTATCAACGGATCAACTGTCCATCCGTAAATACCTCGCCATGGATCACATTTTGAGCTATGGGTAAAACCGTAATCAATATTAATTGGCCCGAATTGTGAATATGTTTTTGTTTCGTCAAAATATTTACCTGTGCGAAAATTAATATAGTTAGTATTATTCCATTTGCATTTTAACAGTCCATCTCCCTTTAATAACATACTGTTATTACCTATTTGCTTATCTTGCCAAAGTTCATACCTAAAGTTGTTTTGATTCACTTTTTTATTATTATCCAGCAGAAGAGACGGGATTTCTGTTATCATTTTATTTGTTTTTCGTAAATTACCAGGGGTGATTCCCAATTCTTTTTTAAAAGCTCTTATATAAGATTGTTCATGTTCAAATCCGTATTCCAAAGCAATATCCAGAATGTTCAGCTCTGTGTTTTTTAATTCTGCTATGCTCGCGGCAAGTTTACGGGAACGTATATAAGAACCTATATTTTGCCTAAATTCGTATTTAAAAAGGCGTTGTAAATGAGTTCTGGATATTGAATACTTATCTGCCAATGTTTCTGTTCGAATTTCATCTTTCAACCCATTTTCAATATCCTTTAAGATACCTTCGTAAAAATTATAATAGTCTCTCATAAAACACCTTAATCCCTCTGACTTATGTTAGATTATAATTTATCTAGATAATGAACATTTTTTGCCATTACAAAAATTATACTGTATAATTTTGTATCCACCCTTCCCCCGGGATTGCCTTCCGGGAAACCTCATCCCGGTTTGACTGCCCTATGGCGATCGATATTCCAGCGCACATGGTCGCGCAACGCCTCGGTGGCATCGAAGGACAGTCCGAACAGGCGTTCCAGCTTGTCCACTTTGTAGCGGTACGTGGGTGGTGCCTCCGGCTCCAAAATCAGTTCCGCGGTTGACTCGGGCACCTGCTCAAGAGCCATGCGGGCAATATCGGCCCATGTGGTGTATCGGTTTCCCAGCGCGAAAATAATTTCCTCGTTCAAATCGCTTTCAACAAGTTTGAGGTACACTTGCGCGATTTGCTGTGACGACAAAA
>Ga0209755_10000650_pt1 | contig 61413 bp, 63 predicted proteins | sample TergutCo191P1_FD_187301 | JGI IMG/M metagenome (GOLD analysis project Ga0209755, IMG submission 187301) | Cornitermes sp. P1 segment gut microbial communities from Petit-Saut dam, French Guiana - Co191P1 (SPAdes) (version 2) | ecosystem: Host-associated > Arthropoda: Insects > Digestive system...
CGGTATTTGTATTCCGGTAGAACCGGGAAATCCTGAATTTGAATATGTAATCGGAATTGAAGTTAAAGAGGGCGCAGATATTCCTGAAGAATATCATGTATGTACTATACCGGAAACTATGTATGCCGTCTTTAAAACAAAGCCAACTGACAATAAAGATTTTTCTAATGTAATAGAAAGAACATGGGTAAAAATTATTATGGACTGGCTTCCGGCAGCAAGATATGAATATATCGACAGCAAGGCTGATTTTTGTTTTTACGACGCTCGTTATAATAATAAAAAATCAAGCGTTTGTGAGATATATCTTCCTGTTATAAAAAAACAGATTGAAAAATCATCATATAATGAAACAGATACAAAGAAATGTAAAAATTGTTTAATAAGGATTCCAGTTCATTATTGCAGATGTCCGTATTGCAGAAGAGATGATTTTCAATTTGATAATAATTAAATGCGTTAATTGAAAAGAAGGATTTATGGAAATAAAACAAGTTTTATACAATGATGAAAACTGGAAAAAGTTAATTGATTTTGTTAAAAGTTCGTCATGGAGCGAAAGCCCGATAATCGCCAAAAATTGGGAAGAATATAATTATCTGGAATGGGAAAGAATATTCGCCGCATTTGAGAATGATAATATTATAGGGCATTGTTCATTTAATAATGTTGATTGCGTTCCAGATGTTGATTATACGCCTTATATTCAATCTGTATTTGTAAATGAAAAATTTCGTGGAAAAAGAGTAAGCGAAAAACTGATAAACACCGCTATTGAATACGCTAAATCTTTAGGGTTCAAAGAGGTATACATTGTCAGCGGTCATATTAATTTTTATGAGAAATACGGATTTATAAAAATGGATGAAAAGAAAGAATATAGAGGTGTACTGCAAGGTATCTATAGGAAGGAAATATAATTGACTGCCATAATAAAAGATATTCCATTCAATTATGAGGAATACGGTACTGGAAAGCCTGTTTTGTGTATACATGGTTATTTGGTAGACCATAGAATGATGAAAAACTGCTTTGAACCTGTTTTTAAATTATTAAAAGGTTATCGTAGGATTTATATTGATTTACCCGGTATGGGACGCACACCTGCGGCAAATTATATTAATACCGCTTATGATACTTTAGAATTGCTTATTGAATTTATAAATCAAGTGATTCCCAATGAAAATGTTTTGCTTGCAGGCGAATCGTTTGGCGGACATCTTTCTTTAGGGCTTATAAATAAAATACCTGATAAAATAGACGGCGTGTTTCTGCTCTGTCCGCATATTGATTCATTAATATATAAAAAAGAAAGCACTCTGCCTGAAAAAAGGTCTATTTTTGTATCGGAAATTTTACAAAGAAGAGAAAATGATCCTGATATAAAGAAATTATTAGATACCGCCGTTATCGCTACACCTAAGATATTAAGAGATTATAAAACCAGTATTTTAAAAGGTATAAAAGTTTGCAATAAAAAGTTTTTGTTTAAGCATTTTTCAGGCAATTTCAACCTTAAACTAAAAGAAGATTTAAAAGGCATTAAGTTTGATAAACCGATGTGCATTTTGACAGGACGGCAGGATCATATTGTAGGTTTCAATGACGCTTACGAATTGCTTAATATATTTCCAAGAGCGTCATACTCCGTTATTGACTGCTCAGGGCATAATTTACAGATAGAGAATGTGAAAGTTTTTACAGTGTTTGTAAGGGATTGGATAAAAAGAGTTGAAATGGAGATGGACAGAAATGTTTAGTAATGGATTTTATTTTTATTATAATTATGGTTATATATGAAATTCATATATTATTTTATGTGCAATACTCCCAAAAGAACTGACAAAATTAATTTAAAATAATAAAATGCCTATAGGAGAAAATTATGGAAAACCTAGATATTAAAAAATATGAAACTATTGACCAAGATCAAATAAATATTCTTCATTATTTGTATAATAATAGTTTTGATTTAGTTAAAATGACAAAAGATAATTTTGTAAAAAGACTTTATTGGAATAATATAAAAAAAATATATTATTTAGCAGAAATAAATAATGTAGTAATTGGATACCTAATAATAGTTAATAATTCAATATTATTATTAATAGTAGATGAAAAGCATAAAAACAAAGGTATAGGAAGTAATTTGTTACAAAAAGCAGAAGAAGAAATCAAAAAATATTATGACAAAATAAATTTAGTCGCACCTGATTGTTTTTTATGCGGCGTTCCAATGGATTCAAAATCGAATTATCACAAATGGTTTGAAAAAAAAGGTTTTGTATATGATTGGACACCATTTGATATGACAGTTGATTTAGAAAAATATCTATATAAAGAAGATTATATTTGGTGTAATCTCGACGGAATTGAATTCAAATGGTTGGAAAGAAATAGTAATGAACTTTTTTCTTGTTATAATTCAGCAAATGAAACTGAAAGCGGTTGGGGAGAATATTTTATAAAAGACAATATAGAGGCAATAATTGCAATAAAGGATAATGAAGTAATTGGCGGAGTAATTGTACCATCATATTGTATATTTGATGAGAGTTTGAAAGAAACTGGAAGTTTTGGATTAATATGGGTACATAAAATATTTAGAGATAAAGGTGTTGGAATGAAATTATATCACAAATCATTATATGAACTTAAAAAAAGAGGTTATAAGATATGCCACATAGGATATACTTATTTAGATTCATTTTATTCTACATTAGGAGCAAAAAAATATATAAATTATTGGATAGGAGATAAAAAATTATAGAATGGTATATAAAAAATGAGTGTACTGCACATAACAAACGGTAACTGCTCACCGCTCTATTCGGGCTGGTAAAATATCAGTCTCTTAAGACGTTAGGCGAAATATATGTTGACATTAATTGGAAAAAATAATACAATAACATTATGGTAGGTATAAACGAATGAAATTAATTATTCTAATCGGTAATTCATCTGTTGGAAAAATGACCGTAGGACAGGAATTAACAAAAATAACGGATTTAAAATTATTTTATAATCATATGTCAATTGAACTTGTGTTGGACATTTTTGGTACTTGGGTAAGTACCGCTGATAGACGAATTCGAGAAGTTATTTTTGAAGAATTTGCCAAATCTGAAAATTATGGGTTAATTTTTACTTTTATGTGGGCTTTTGACCAAAAAGCAGATTGGGATTATATAGACCAATTGTGTGATATTTTCAGAAAAGAAAATGCAGAGATTTTTTATATAGAATTGGTTGCTTCACAGGAAATTAGGTTAAAAAGAAATATTACTGAAAACAGGTTAAAAAACAAAGCATCTAAACGTGATATTGAAACATCAAACCAAAGACTTATAAATGATGACAAAAGATACCGTTGTGTTAGTTATGATGGGGAAGTACCTTTTGAAAATTATATGAAGATAGATAATTCAGAATTATCTCCTGAAAAAGTAGCAAGAATGATCAAAGAAAAATATAAGTTATAATATGATATAAAATAATTAAGGAGAATTAAAGTGTTAAAATTGGAAACAGAAAGATTAATTTTAAGAGATTTTGAGATTAATGATATAAAATTGTTCCATGATATGAGCATTGAAGAAAAAATAACAAATTTCCAAAAATGGTTTCTTGGAAAAAATGGATACAAACAATGGGTTGAGGAATCAATTGATCATAATAATAGAATACCTCGTTTTGCTTATAATTTAGTAATTATTTTGAAAAATAATGAAAAGCCCATTGGATGGCTTGGATGGGGAACAGATGATCTCGAAATACGTAAATATGATTTTGGATATGCCTTATTGCCTGAATATTGGAATAAAGGCATTATGGCAGAAGCATTAAAATGTGGTGTAGATTATATGTTTAAACAATTAAAAGCAAGTATTGTTTTGGGGGAATGTGTTAATGAAAATATCGGATCGGCACGTGTAATGGAAAAAGCGGGGTTAAATCTAACAAGGGAATGGGAAGAAATAAATAATGAAACAAAAAAAATTGAAAAAAGGAAAGAATATAGTAAAAAAATATAAAAGCAATATTTACTTCGCCTAACAAACAGTAACCGCTAAGGGCACTGTGCGCCCTCGGTGTTCTAAAAACCGCAGTCGCCTTTGACTTTGTGCGATTTTCTCTCATCCACATTCCAGCCCATCGTAAACATGCGGTTTGCTTTATAAGATGAGCTGGAACGTCGCATACTTAGAACGTTAGGCGTTATTATTTTTGAATTTGTTAGAAATTCAATAAAATAGGTTGAAAAATAATAAATTATGGTTAAAATATTAATATGATAAGAAATATACCGGATTTTTTGACTCGTTATTATTCACCTGATAATGATCCATTTATCTCATTAAATGATCTTCCATTAGAAGAAGCTAATAAAGCTAAAAAACAGCATTGTTTGAAAAACAGTATCGGTGAATTTTATGCAACGGATGAATATTTGATTCATAGACTTGAAATTGAAAAATGGATTTATAATCAACTCATATTAAAAGGCGGGAATCCAAATAATAAAGTACCAATATATATGTGTTTAGGTGAATCTCCAAAAAGTAAATATGATGTAAGAGGTGATATACAAAAAAATGCAATGGAAATAAAAATTCCTTTGGCTTTTTTGGATTTAAAAACAATTACATTTACTTATCCTGATAGTATGTATGATTTCATTTTAGATAAAAATAATAGAATAATTAGAGGAAAACGAACAAATAAGCCTAAAGTTTACTTATATAATGAATTGGACATAGTACTAAAAAAATACAAAGACGGTAATGAAAAAATGGAAGATCATTATATTGAAGCACAAATATGGAACAGAAAGCAATTGTATGAATATTTAGAGAAATGTAGTAAAAGCAAAAATAACTTCGCCTAACAAACGGTAACTGCAAAATGCTCTGTTCAGGTATTTTGGGTTCCATTCGGCTAGGTTGCCTAAAGGCTCCTACGCCACATACCACCATATTTTTTTGTACCCGTAAAACACTGCGCTTTTTTCTTATCGGGTATAAAAAAAAAGTCAGTTACCTAGAACGTTATGTGTAATACGAGCTAAGATGACCAGAATCTATTTTTAATATAATGTATTAAAAATCATACAATAAAAATAACTTAAAAAATAGTCAAAAATGTTCATTTCCATTTTCGTAAATAGTACATTATAAAAATAGAGGTTTAGAACAGTCAAAATGCATAAGTAGAATATTTATAAAATAATGCAAATTTATTTCCCTATAAAAACTAAATATTTGTGATTTATTATTAATAAAAATTTTACACATTAAGGAGTATTTATGTCTGTAAATTTTAGACAATATAAATTATTAGGCGATTTTGATAAAGTTCTTAAGTATTTATCGGATGTTTATAATACTGATACACTTAACGGCTATTTATTACCTCAATTCTTTGAGTATGCTCATACACATCCATCATTTAATCATAAATTAACCCATAGAATTGGTTTATGGGAAGATAATAATGTAATTGTCGGAATGGCATGTTTTGAAATGGATATTGGTGAATGTTTTATAAGTTTCAGGAAAGGTTATAATGAATTATTACCAGAAATAATAAAATATTCTGAAAAAAATCTTTCCAATAATAATTCTTTGTCAATATGGATAATTGATAAGGAAATAGAAAAGAAAAATATATTGGAGAAAATGGAATATAAAAAAGTATATTCAACACCAGTAACAACATTTAATTATGTGTATAATTTTCCGCAATATTCACTTCCAGTTGGTTTTTCAATTATTTCATTAGAAGATGAAAATGATTATAGAAAAATTAATGATTGTTTATGGTATGGCTTTGGTCATGGTCCAGACCCTGATCCTGATAATGATTTAGACTGCAGAATAATAATGCAAAGCGGTCCAAATTACAGAAAAGATTTAACTTTTGTTATTAAAGATCCAAACGGGGAATATGCATGTTTTGCAGAATTTTGGTTTGATAAAATAAATAAATATGCATATTTAGAACCATTAGCAACTATTCCAAAATATAGGGGAATGGGTCTTGCGACAATAGCATTGTTTGAAGGAATGAAAAGGACTAAAGAATTAGGAGCAAAATATTGTTTTGGCGGTGGGATCAACTATTACAAAAAAATTGGTTTTGATGTAATAGCCAATAGAGAATTATGGAAAAAAAAATTATAAAGAAAAGCAAAAAACCAGCGCCTAACAAACGACAAGCACAATATTTATTTGTAGATATAGATTAACAAATCTAATATGGAAAATACTTATGAATAAGAACCAAATAGAAATAATAGAATCATATAATCAATCCTCAAAAGATATTATGGATAAAAACCAGACAATACAATGTATTAAAAACAGTGCTTTAATGTTAATAGATAATGGTTATATATACATTAGTTTTATTGACGGTGATAATGAAGGTTTTGAAAAAACATCTTTTGGCGGAGAAAATAAATTCTATATTTATTATTATAAAAAAGAAAATATCAAAAACATAATAGAAGATAACAGAATAGAGATAATACACGAATATGCTATTGATTATAATGAGAAAGACGGAAGAATTACGAAGGATATAATTTTGATTGGGTAAAATTCGCAAACAATGTAAAATGGACAGAAATGTTCAGTATGGGTTTTAATAAATGATTATACTTGTTAATCATAAAGATAATAAAGATGAATAAAATGATTAAAGTAGGTATTTTAGGAACTGGTTTTGGTAGAAATCATGCGGAGCTATATAAAAAAATAAATGGATTTGATGTTGTCTCAATATTTGGAAGAAATACAGAAAAACTAAAAAATATTAGTAATGAATTAAGCATAAAAACAACGTCAGATATTAATGAAATTATCGAAAACAAAGATATTGATCTTATAGATATATGTTTACCTACAGAAATACACGCTAAATGGGCAATAGAGGGGTTAAAAAATAATAAACACATCTTTTGCGAAACTCCATTAACTTATAAAACAGAAGAAGCGGAGGAAATTAAAAATATATCATTGAAATATGGTAAATATGTTTTTGTAAATATGTTTTTAAAATATTCCACGCCGCATTTTACAGCTTTGAAATATACTAAAGAGGGAAATTTAGGGAAATTAATAAATATACGCACTTACAACAGTACTTCACCTCGTTGGGGTGATTTAGGTTTACAGAAAAATATTGAAACTTTTCATATTCATAATATGGATTTCGTTTGTGAAATTACAGGGTGTCCGAAGAGTGTTCTTGCTTCTGGTTTAGAAAATAATAGAAAATCGATAATTACAACAACTTTCAACATTAACGATATTCATGTTGTTCTTGAAAGCAATTCAAATATGCCTAATTGCTGTCCATTCTCAATTGGATTTGAACTTGTTTTCACAAATGGTTCAATTTGGTATGACGCTAAATATGGGGAATATACAAAAGAAGAATTTATAATATTCAAAAATAATACAAAAACAGAAATATTAAAATTAGATAAAAAAGATGAATATGAAGAAGTATTGAAAGAAATATTAAATTGTATTAATAATAATATGAAAAGTGAAATGCTGGATATTGAATCCGCATTAAACACTGTCAAATTAAAGAATATGATTATTACAGCAATTTAATGCTGAAAATTATATGAGTATTATATACACAATCGGAACATCAATACATACTATTGACGATTTTTTGATGATATTAGAAAAATATAATATTAATGCTGTTGCTGATGTTCGTTCTATTCCATATAGCAAACATACTCCTCAATATAATAGAGAGACAAAGAAAAAGCGGCGGCGAAGCAATTAAAATTTTACTATACGTTTAACAATTTTATTCATACTATTAGTCAATTTGTAAGCCGATTGGATTTATGAAACATCATGCCGCAAGCGGAATGGTTAATAATTTATACCAATTGATTTTAATTGAGAATGAAATGCTGTTTCCTTCTGTACGGAGATTGGAAGAATATGTAATAAAGGCTAAGAATAAACCTTACGATATTGTAGAAAAATACAGAAAATCCATGGACGATTTAACAGATGATAACGCATTATCATTAATTGAAAGTTACAAAAATTGGACATCGTATAATTATCCTAAAGACTTTCAATTTGTAGCAAATAATTTTGATAATCCCTGGGAATTTGATTAGAAAAATATTATTGGAAGAAAGTAAAATCAAAATGGTAAAAAATGTTTAGTATCGAATAAATGAATTATGTAACATTAACATACAAAAACTTAAAAGGAAGGTTTATTATGTTAGAATTACTTAAATTATTATTCTTTGGAAAAACGAACTCTGCATTTTCTGATATTTCTGCTTCTGAAAGCGGAACAATTGAAAAGAAGAAATGTCAAAATTGTCTTAGAAAGATAAATCTTGATTATGTAAGATGTCCGTTTTGCGGCGGTTTTAATTTTTATGAAAAATAAAAAAAATCAAGCGGATAATTTTACAGATTATGACATACTGTTAATAACCGGAAATAATGAAAAATGGACAAAAATGCTTAGTAATGTATTTTATTTTTTTATAATATTTTATTATATATAATATTCATTAATAATATGTTAAGCAAAATATGACCTAGTTGGTAAAATTTTACCGAAAGAATTTATTAACGCAATAAAAACTGGTCAAAAGCCTAAAAGACAAGAATTTATTATAACTGAACGTAAAATGGATGCTCTTGCCATTAAATTTGTTAATAATCTGAAAGTTGATGGGTACAAGAGTATTTCAAAAATTAAATTTGGACTTTTACCCCATAAAACGGTTGCACTTAGAGCTGGATTAGGGTTTATTGGAAAAAATAATCTACTAATTAACGACCTGTTTGGATGTGCAATGGTTCTAGGGAAAGTAATAACTACAGCCCCATTTATAACTATCAAAAGTGTTTCACCAATGAAACCAAAATGTGGTAATTGTAAGATTTGTGTGGATAAATGTCCGACTAAAGCATTACATGGTAAAACATGGAATATAAAAATTACTCGAGATGAAATGTTAGTTAGAAAACTCTGTAATTGCTGTTTAATGGGCATGGTTTGGTGTCCATATACAATAAAATATGCAAAAGATTAAAATTTTCAAATAATATATTTTAAGAATATGGAAATAATTAAATATCTACAAGATAAGAGAGTATTTCATAATATTACTTCAATTAAAAATATAAATAAAGGAGCAGGCGGTGCATTTATATATAAAATCATACGACTTGTGGAATAAAATTATATGTAAACATAGGAATTATTTTGAAAGTAATATTATAGATAATATATTTAAAATGTTAGATTTTATATGTTTAATATTAAATAACGACCCACATTATATTTGTCATGGAGATTTTCATCCTGAAAATATATTAATGAATAACCATGAAATAATAATTTGTGATTGGCAACGTATAAATATTGGAAAAAGCATAAGCGAGATTTTCTTTTTTATTAGTAAGGCATTAGATTTTGGAATAAATATTATTGAAAATGAAATTATAGAATATTATTGTCAAAAATTATCAGAATATAAAATGGAAAATGTGGATAAGTTAAAAATCCAAAAAGAAAAAAATGCATCAATATTATATATAACTTTTATTCATTGGCCATATTTTCTACAAAATAGTAATATCGAACGAATAAATATACATTATAATAATATGGATCAAGCATATAATAATTTAATAAATAATTTGTAAAGGACGTACTTCATATAAAGAACGTAATGTGCAATATGTACTAAAAATAATTTGGATATATTGACAAAAATAAGAGGATTTAATTAGAATAATATATGAACAAAGAAATAACAAAAGTTTTAATTAAAACCAAAAGACTTATAATAAGAAATTTCATGATTAATGATTTTAAGGATTTATTTGAATATTTATCAGATATTGAAATTTATAGATTTGAGCCAGGATCACCAATAAATATCGAAATAGCTAAAAATTTATGTAAAGAAAGATCAAAAGATAATAAATTTTTAGCGGTTGTATTAAAAAATAAGGTTATTGGTCATATATATTTCTCACAAATAGAACCAAAAGAATTAATGACTTGGGAAACAGGCTATATTTTCAATAGAAAATATCAAAAAAATGGTTTTGCCACAGAATCATTAAAAGCTGTTATAGAATATGGATTTAAAAACTTATATATACATAAAATAATAGCACATTGCAGCCCTAAAAATATTTCATCATGGAAATTATTGGAAAGAGTAAATATGAAAAGAGAAGGCAAATTACGAAAAAATATATATTTTAGAAAAGACAATAAAGGAAACCCAATATGGCTTGATACATATGAATATGGAATATTAAAAGAAGATTATCAATAGAAAATATATAGAGAAATAATTAAAATGGACAAAAATGTTCATAAATGATTTAAATTAAAAATTAACATTCACTATACTGTTTTAATTATTTAAGGAAAGAAAATTATGGCTTATACATTGGATATTAAAAATATGTCATAGGTTTAGAATACAGAAAATGAAGTAGATTTTATTATTAAAACAATGGGATTAAAAGGAAATGAAAAAATTCTTGATTTAGGATGTGGATTTGGCCGTCATTCATTATCACTTGCAAAGAGAGGGTTTAATGTTGTTGGAGTTGATTTTACAGAAGTTTTCATTGATGATGCAAAGAATGAAGCGCATAAAAATAATTTAAAAATAGAATTTATTAAAGATGATGTAAGAAATCTAAAATATAATGAGGAATTTGATGTTGTACTTAATCTTGCAAATAATTTATTAGGAACTATGGAAACAGATGAAGAAAATTTATAAAAGATGAAATCGGTGAAATATTAAAAGATAGAAAAATGGAAGTAATAAGTACATATAGTAATTATTATGGAAAAAAGGACTCAAATAAGGAACTGCAATTAATGGTATATTCAAGAAAGATAATAATATAATAAATAATGGAAAGATATGAAAAAATGATTATACCAGATAATATAATTTCCAAAAAATTAAATAATGTTTTTTTTATAATTGGTGGTTCATGTTCTGGCAAAACTACTTCGGCAAAATATCTGAATAAAAAATATGGGATGTATCATTATAGTACTGATAATATTAGAAAAGTATATTATGAAACTGCCTCTATTGATTATCAGCCAACCTTATGTAGAAAAATAAATGATTTTTATGATTTAAATATTAATGAAGTAATAGAATATGAAACAAATGTAATAAAAGAAGTAACACCAATGATTATTACCGATTTAATAAAATTATCCGGAAAATATGAAAAAATAATTTGCGAAGGTGTATATGCAATATTGATTGCTCCATTGATTAGTTATAATAAAATAATACATCTAAGCACTTCAAATGAAATAATAAAGAATGACTTTTTTACGAGACCTTTACAATTACAAATACTAGAAAATATAAATAATAGGATAGATATTTCAGATTCAGAAAAAGAAAGTAGAATAAATCATAGGATTGATATGGCTTGTGGTGTTATTTCTAAAATTGATGAAATCAAAAATCTAAATATAAAACAATATTACAGAAATGAAGGAAGTACAATAAATGAAATGTTAAATATAATAGAAAGTCATTTTGGATTAATTTGAATATTAAAATAAAATATTAACAATAATGTTAAAAATATTATTATGAAATATTTATTTGAATATCTTACAAAAGAATATAATGCACATATTTCTGGATAGGATTTTTCTTAATGTATAGATTTTATATTGTAAAAAAAAATATAAAATACCCCAACTTCGTATAAATTATATTAGGTAAAATTGGGTTTACAGCTTGGTCGGAATATTTAGCAGGAAGTGATTAAAATTATTCATTATAGGAATACATCCAATGAAACAATAGACTGTTTACAAAACAGATATAATTTTGTATACTAAAATCAAATGGAAATATATTATGGCTATCGGTGAATACGTAAAATTTATCCCAAAATTAACTAAAAGAGAGCTTGAAGTAATTGAAGCGGTTCTGGCTGGGGCATTGAGATACAAATCTATTGCTTCATCATTGAATATCTCGATTAATACAGTAAAAACTCACCTTAGGAAGATTTACCAGATTGTTGAGGTCAATAATACAGAAGCCCTTATGTCTCTTTTTCGCGGATATTCCTCGAGTAACACAGACATCACCTCAAAATCACCCCAAATAGGTGATAGGAATCAGCATTTTTATGCCGTTATATTATATAACATCATGCATCTAGGAGGCATAAAAATGCAAAAATTAAAAGATTTAAGAATAAGAACTTTGGCCGGTATCTCATCAGTATTAGTTATCGCTTTGGTTATAGGTTTTATGGCGGTAAGATTAGTTTCAGGAAACTGGCAAACCAATATGGATTTTTGGGTTAACGCTGAAACTGTGCCTGACGGTATTCTGCTAACCTTTAGTAATATCCCAGAAGATACAGTACATATTAATGTTTCACTCCGTGATGTTACAAGAAATGATTACAGAAAAGCATATTTTGACAGTGCTATTGAATTGGAAGGAAACGAATTGGTTAAATTAAAGGAAATAAAAACTTTACTTTGTCCGTTTGTCAAAAATGGGCATGAATATACGATTGTGATTAATTATTGGCACGATGGATGGGATTCAGAAGAGTATAAAGGCGATACACAATTAATAATAAATTCTTTCGCTGGTGGTGGTATTTCTCCAATGAATGATCCTTTATTGTATTTTAACGAAGAAAATAAAGTATTAGTTTTATCTGAAAAACCAATATTTTCTGAAGGTGTTACTTATACCCAAGAATATTCAAAAAATACATCATTGTATTTTTATTTTTGCGTAGGGGTAGAAGATAATATTGTAAAAAAAGGGGATGACAGAATTTATTACGGTAGTATAATTAATCATTCCGATGAGTTAATCTGTGATGTTTCAGATATTTATAATAAATACAATGGAAATGAGAAATTCATTATTTCGGGAATTATGGGTTGTAAAATTAATTATATGAATTTACAATGGGTAGTTGGTATTGCAAATACTGATGAAATTATTGTCTCATTATAAATATTAAAAATGTTCAAAAATGTTTATTTTATTATTAATTATATGTATAATAAAATAAAGAAGAAAATATGGAATTAATAGGTAATGGCGCACAGGCAGAAATTTTCAAAGACAATGATATTGTAATAAAATTATTTAAGAAAAATATATCTAAAGATGATATAGAATATGAAATGAATCTCCAAAAAATGGCTTATGAGCATGGTTTATCAGTTCCTAAAATTTACGAAATTGTTGAAATTAATGGAAAATATGGTATTAAAATGGAATACATTAACGGAGTAACATTTGGTAAAATTATTTTTGATAATATGAATAAATTAAATGAATATTTAAGTAAATCAATTGAAATTCAAATTGGAATACATAAAATAGTTACAAATAATTTTCCATCAATGAAGGAAAAATTAAAAAGGAAAATTAATAGAGTTCAATTAATAACAGATTATGAAAAACAAAATATATTAACATTATTGTATAATGAACATTTCAATAATAATTTATGTCATGGTGATTTTCAATTTATGAATATATTAGAAACAGAAAATGGAAATAAAATTATTGATTGGGTAGATTCAAGTTCTGGAAATATTGAAGCAGATGTGTATAGAACATATTTATTATATAAAGTATATAATGATGAAATAGCAGAATTATATATAAATAATTATTGTAAAATGGCAGATATATCAAAAGAAAATATATTAAAATGGGCTCCTATTATTGCTTCAGCAAGGTTATCAGAAGGTATGGGAAATGATGAAAATGCAATACTATTAAATATAATAAGGAATAATATATAAATAAGGCAAACAACGTAAAATGGACAAAAATGTTAAGCATTAAAATATGGCTTTTTGTAATATCTAAAGCGTGGATATAAAAAGCGACAATTCAACAACAAAAAAGATTTTTACAATCGCATTACCGTTAATTTGGCAGCAAATATTTCTGCAATTACAAATTTATGTAGACAGGGCATTTTTGGGTCGTGTAAACTCAGAATTTTTCTCCGCTATCGGCAATGTTTTAGTTCCCTATTATGCTATTATTTCTACCATTACAGCAATTTGCACAGGGACTACAATTTTAATCGCACATAATATCGGAGCAAAAAATGAAGACATGAGCAAAAAATATGCTGAAAGTTCATATTTAGGAAACAAGATTATTTCTTTAATTATGTTTATCTTTTTCTTTTTCGGCGCAGGTTTTATTTTTAAAATAATGGGAGTTCAGTCTCCCATACTGGAATATAGCATTTCGTATTTGAAAATAATATCCTTTTCCATGATTTTTTTCGGCATTTATACTACTTCTGTTTCTATAATGCAGGGAGTAGGTTTAACGAAAAATATTATGATTACAGGCATTATAAGCAATGCGCTTAATATTTTATTAGATTATTTATTAATTTTCGGAAAATTGGGTTTTCCTAAAATGGGTATAGAAGGAGCTGCTCTGGCATCGGTTATTTCTATTACAACGGCAGTTCCGATAATAACAATTTATGTATTAAAGTGCCGGAGAATGCCCTTTAAAATAAATTTTATCGATGTAATAAAAGCCGAACTTGTAACATTTAAAGAAGTTCTGAAAAAAGGTTTACCAACAGGATTTGAATTCGGGCTTTGGAGTGTCGGCGGTATAATTGTAATTGCTTTTTTAAACAGATTAGACGCTGTATCTGTAGGCGTATATACGCTTGTTTTTTCTATTCAATTAGTGCCGCTTTTCTTTTACACAGGGTTGGCTCAGGCAACTCTTACTTTAGTGGGATTTAAAACAGGGGAAGGCGCGCATAAACAGGCTGTCGGTATCGGTTTTAAGGCGGCTCTTTACTCATTATTGTTCTGCGTTGTTTTTGCCGCTTTGTTTATTCTTTTTCCTAAAAATATTATGGGAATTTTTACAAATGATGTTTCTTTCATTGAAACGGCGTCAAAATACTTTTTAATTGTCGCTGTTACGATGTTTCCGAAAGCGTTAAATATTATCATGGGGCATGGCATAAGAGGTATGGGAGATACCAAATGGATGATGTATACGCAAATTTTCGGCACAATATTTGTTGTTGTATTAGCATATATTCTTTTATTTCATTTTAACTTGGGGCTTATGGGAATATTTATTACTTTCCTTGCGGATGAAACTATAAGGGGATTGATTAATATGTTCAGGTTCTGGCTAGGCAGGGAATTTTACAGGCTTTAACCATTGCCACGATTTGTAACTGCCGCCAAAGGATGTAGGATCAAATATATCGATAGTTGTTCCGTATCTGTCAAAAATGTTGTTTTGATTATTACTCATATAATTATCAATTATGCTGAAAAGTTTTTCCGCGAAAGTTTCATTTAATTCGACATCATCCGGTTTTATGAGCTTAAATCTTGCGCATAATGTTGAAGGAAAAGTAAAACTGCTGAAACCATCCGGTATATTGTCGAATGATTTTACCTGAAGCGACGGCATGAAATACCCATAATCAGCATTTTCAATTTCTGCTTCTGTTGAAATATTAATAATTATTTCCCGGTTTACCGTATCAACGATTTTATTTTTTTCTTCATTAATGAAATTATTAAAATGAAAAGTGGGTAATGATGATAATTCACAATATAACGGCATCTTATATTTTCTCCCGATAACATGAAACTGCGGAACCATTACTATATCAGGACCAAAGAAAGCGCCGTCCGCCATTTTATTACTGTCAAATAAGTGGAGGGGCGGCTTTATTGTTAATATTTTTCCTGTTTTACGAAGATCGCCGGGGGTTATCCCGAATTCACGTTTAAATGATCTTATGTATGTTTGTTCATATTCAAATCCATAAAGTATCGCTATATCTATAATATTAAGGTTTGAGTTTATTATATTGTCTATGCTTGCTGACAATTTTCTGGAACGGATATATGCTCCTATTGTCTGGTTAAAAGCGAATTGAAAAAGACGGCGTAAATGGGTGGCAGACAGGGAATATTCGTCCGCAAGAGTGTCTGTGTCTATATCCTCTGTCAGCCTTTCTTCTATATTGCATAAAAGGCTTTCTAACAGTTCATAGGGTTTGTGCATGGTTATAATATTATATAATAATGGAAATTTTAATAAACATTTTTGTCCATTTTTTTTGTGTATTTAGTATTTAAAAACAAGCCGAAAATTGGGTTTATTAATCATATAAAAATCTTCAACAGTATTTAACGGATTGCCGATAATGTGTTAATTGAGCATTTAGGAGGTAAAATAATGCAAAAATTTTGTACTTTAAGGTTATGCTGCTTTAGCTGCGCAATCTCCTTATTTCTGTGTTTTATTCTGGTTTCTTTTGGCTGTGCCAATGGTAAAAATGTTTCTGACTTTAGTGTAACTGCCGAAGGAACATCGGAAGGTATTGTTTTACAATTTAAAAACATACCGGAAAATACAACAGATATTTCTTTAACTTTTGTAGATATTAACACAAAAGATCAACCTGAAACTGTTGTCATATTGAATTTAAATGTTTTAGATGAAGTAAAAAAGACTGGTAATTTACTTTGTCCGTTTGCAGAAAATGGACGTGAATATTTTATAAGGGTTTACCGGCTTATAGGAACTGAAACAGCAGAAAAAATTGTTACAGGCGCTGTTGCAGGCGGCGGTATTTATCTGATCAATACTCCTTTATTACAATTCATTGATGGAAATAAAACTATTGCTCTATCAGAAATGCCGGCATTTTCTGATAAAGTTGTTTTTTCGACAGATGAATTTCTCAATTATTACACTTATGTAAGAAGAGATAATGGCGGAATTATTGGTATTGGCGGAGAAGCTGCAAATAGCTTAACAAGTTCTGATTCTGTACGTTTAAATGAAGATGTCGCCGGAATGTATTCTTCATTATTAACTGACAATATGCTCATGTATGGAACAGCGCATTGTCTTTTAGAATATGGTAATATGGAATGGAGTGTTCAAGTTGCGCAATCTGAAGATATAATTGTATCATTTTAAAAAAAATTAATCTTGTTATGAATAAATTATTATTTCTCTCAACTTGTTTACTTTTTATTGTTTTATGTTCATGTAATTCAAAAAACAATGAAAATGCTGTTGATAATAATATTCCAATAATAATTAATCAAGATAATATTCAAAAAGTGGAAATGATTTATCCGATTGAATATTATAAAGAGAAAATTATTAATAATTACGCGAATTATCATAATGGAACTATTGATGATTTAAATTTTAATTTATTAAAAATATCATCAATAGTAGAAATAGATAATATTATTCCTAATTTGTTAACTTTTTTTGTTAAATGGTCTGACATAAGAGGTTATACATATATGTTCTATACATTTGATGAAAGTCAAAATATTATTAACAGGCATTTTTGTAATTTTAAGCGATTGCCAAATAATCATAGACAACAATTAATGGAAAAATTAACAGGTACGGTAATTGAAAATGAATTAATTTCCATAGGTGATTTTAATAATGATGGAATAAATGAAATATTATCCTACGCATGGCATCAAAATATTGGCGATGTGTTTACAGTATATGGATATAATATTTATACAAATGAAATTGAACCATTTTGTTTAGTACCTGTGTTTATCAATTATGATGATCCATTTCCATCAGCGGAGTATATTGAAAATGGATTTAAGATTTTAGAAATAATCAATGAAGAAGAAAATGCGTTGGATCTAACATGGAATAATTATATTTGGGATAATAATGTGATGAAATATGTTAAGAGGTAGCGTAATTGTTTCATTATTTGAGCCGCATAGGAAATTGGTTTTATATCTTCAGCAAGATTAATCATATTAACCCCTGTTATTATATGGTACATATTTAAATTATAGAGTCAATGTATATCAATTTTACATTATTTTAGATTTTGTCATTATTTTGTGCCATTTCCCATAACTAGATTTTTATGATAATTTAATATAAAGTCTTATTGCCAAGCGACGGAAGGGACAAAATAGACTTTAAATAATTTGCTTTTATGCTTCATCTTGTGTATAATCAAAATTATGTTAAACACAAACGACTATAAAGTTAAACACGGTTCATCCGTAAAACTGGATTCTATTGAAACGCGTTACAACGGGAAACTCACAAAGGAAGAAATCAATGAGAATCTTCCGTCTCTTATTGAGGAGTTTCAAAAGCTTCAGGAACTTCTATACGCAGACGGCTCGCAGGCGCTTCTTGTTGTGTTTCAGGCAATGGACGCGGCGGGGAAAGACTCGACAATTAAAAATGTGTTCAGCCCCATAAATCCTCAGGGCTGCAAAGTCGTTTCTTTTAAATCACCTAACGACACGGAACTCGCCCACGATTATCTATGGCGCGTCCATCAGAATATTCCGCGAAAAGGCCATATAGGCGTGTTCAACCGCTCACATTACGAAGACGTTCTCATAGTCCGCGTTAAAGAGCTTGCGCCGAAAGAAAAGGTAGATAAACGCTACGATCACATCAACAACTTTGAAACCCTTCTCTGCGATGAAGGAACGCGCATCGTGAAATTTTTTCTGCACATTTCCAACAAGTATCAAAAGGAGCAGCTTCAGGAGAGACTCGACACGCCGGAAAAACTCTGGAAGTTCAGCCCCGCCGACATCCCGGAGAGAATACTCTGGAAAGATTATCAAAAAGCCTATGAACAGGTTTTCGAAAAATGTTCCACTCATGCCGCCCCTTGGTATATCGTACCCGCTGAGCGCAAATGGTTCCGCAATTATCTCGTAATCAAAGTTCTCGTGGAAACCCTTAGTTCAATGGACTTGAAATATCCCAAGGTTAAATTTGATCCGAAGGAAATTAAGATTCCTTGATGTTTGTGTTAAGCACCGCTGCTTGCTCTCTGGTTTTTATTATGTTATATTAATCATATGAGTATAACCCAAACTGTAGAAGTTCCTGCCAGCCATCGGCTGACAATAGATGTGCCTTGCGAAATTCCGGCAGGTCCGGTTATTCTTACATTTACACCCTACAGAAAGAAAAAAGGTGAATTTGAAGAATTACTTTCTGTTTCCAATAGCACGTTGGATTTTTGGGATAATGAAGACGATGAGGTTTGGAATAATGTTTGATCAGGGTGAAATCCTGCTAATCCCTGTTCCGTTTTCCGATTTATCTTCTGTTAAGAAAAGACCTGTGCTGGTGTTGTCCAACTATACGCATAATTTGTCCAACAAAGATATCATTGTAATTGCAATTACATCTAACCTTGTTCAAAAAGGTATTGAAATCTCAAATGTTAATTTAATAGACGGCTTTTTACCAAAGAAGTCTATTATCAAAGTCGATAAAGTGTATACATTAGAAGCCAGTATAGTCATTAAAAAAATCGGTAAAATCAACAACGATGTTTTATTGGAAGTGTATAATGAGTTTGTGAAATTAATCTCTCCGAGAGTCACAAATTTATAAATTCATCCTCTAAATAAGCGCTGCTCTCAAGATAATAGCCGGTTTCCAGATCTTCGATTTTTTGAATAATTCCGTTTTCGATTAGACGCTTTACCGCATCGTTGATACTTAGATTTTCCTTTTGTCTGATGCTTGCGATTAAACTTCCGATTCTAACATATACAAGAAACCTCTGTTTATCTGTCATATTAATTCACTCCTCAAGAATGTCAGACAAGAAAGCGCTTTAGATGTATGGAATGAATATTGGTCATTTAATTTTTTATAAAATAGAGCATTTGGAATTTCAGACATTGGCAAAATACCCATTAAAAAAGTATCAAGAATGGCGGATATATCGTCGTTTGCGACAAACCCGTGTACTAAATCATATTTATTATCATGATTTGATAATAAATCACTGTGATTCGAAAATTCTTTATTTCTGTTATTTATAACAAAGGATGCCCAACGCGAATCTGGTTCAGTGAAATCAAGCATATTTAAACTGTTTATATTTTCATTAAATTCATATACATTGATGACAGGATGTTCTGAATTATATCGTCTTGATACTTTAACAGCCCATTCACGGGACTGCTGCCTGATGGAAGTCATATAGAATCCTTGCCCGAAATCCTTATACTTCGCGCACATTGTTAAATCAATAACTGGAATTTCAATATTACTGCCATGAAACAAAATCATTTAACCGCTCTCTCTGTTTCCATATCGATTAACTCTTCGATAACATCATCATTGGATTGAGTATGCAGAGCTTCGTAACAGTCTTCCAGATAACTTAGTCCGCCGCCGGATAATAACCGTTTAGATGCCTCCGATATGGTTATATCAAGTTTTTTGGAATAGCCGCTGAGAATCATGGCAGTCCAGATTTCCTGCTTGTTTTTCATATTTATAGTTTAATTAGTTTGAGGGGATTGTTCAACAATGGGTAATTTATCCCATCCGCAATCCTGCCCAAAATAATACCACGGCATATTCATTGACTTTATTATTATTTTATGGTAAATAATAGAAAATAAAGTGCGCGTTAACCGTTTTATTGCAAATTGTGGAATTTTTGCTTTCGTTGAAGGCATTAATATAAAAACGTTCATTAAAAGGAGATTAAAATTATGAACAAAAAGAATATTGGTCTGCACATTCTAGCTGTATTTGCCGTACTTGCTTTTGGCGCGCTCGGCCTTGCAAGTACAGCAAGCACTCCTGCTCCCGCTCCTGCTCCCGCTCCCGCTCCCGCCGAGATGCCCGTATCGCCCACATCCACGACTGTTATTACCTTTAACGGCGAAGGCGTATTTGAGTTATATAAAGTCGTGCCGCGCGTCAATTTTACTTCATTGGGGCTGATATTTGTTGAATCGGTAGCCGTTATGGACAGCCGCGGTAATATTATCGAAGGCTCAAGGATAACTCGCGAGATGCTGATGAGGGAAGCGCACAGACTCGGAGCTGATGACATTGTCAATGTTAGAACTGATGAAATTAGCACAATTGTTACAACAGGCGGAGTCAGAAGAATAATGGTCGAGTATAAAGCAAACGCGGTTGCAATAAAATACAATTAAAAAAACCGGCTTGTTTACGATTCAATGAATCTACTGATTCAAAATCTAATGATTCAAAGAATCGTATTCAAACCGGCTTCCCGCCATTTACTCCCACTGTGGCTCGTCTGTTAATGTATTATTAAAACCAATATAAAAATCACTTTCACAGTAAATAACTACTCTCATATAGTACTGCTGTCCGCTTGTCAGCGGTGATATAGAGTTGTGATTGTTGTAATAAGAAGTATATATCGTATTAATATGGTTATTATTATTATCATACAAATAAAGAACAAAATAGCTATCATCAGAATATGAACGAATATGAATATATTGCGTAGTTGATGTTGCAGTAAATTTGAACCTCGAATAATCGTCGTATGATGATACATACTTCCATGTATTATATTTTAATTCCAGTGGCGGCCGCCCCAAGTTGCCGGTATTATAACCTATTGAAAATGTACCGGTATAGCTGTTATAATATGGAGTCACTATTAATATTACAGTATCATTTCTATAAGCATATATTTCATTACCCCACCACCCGTAATCAATACTGGTAAAGATTTCTGTGCCGTCGCTGTAATACGCGCTTACTCTGACATCCAGTGTTTTTGTTCCATCACCGTCTCCAACACCGCCACTGCTGTTGTCATTCCACCAGACAAAGTAATTTTCTCCGCTTACAACATTAAAAGAGTATAAACAGGCGCCGTCCGATGAATTAATGCTTCCATCTTCCCATGTATCTAATGTTAATGGAATTGCCTCAGGCCTTGTACCGCTGGTATTGTAAGCTATAGCGAATGTGCCTGTACTGCCTATGTTTTTGGAAGATACTTTTATAATCACAGTACCATTTATATCAGAATTAAATGATCTGTAGTTTGTATAACCTGCATCAATATTGTAAAAGATTGGTGTGCTGTCACTGTAATACGCGCTGACACTGACATCCAGTGTTTTAGTTCCATCGCCGTCATTGCTGTCATTCCACCAGATATAATAATTATTATCATAGGAAACATCAATCGTATATGAGACAGTACTGCTTGTTGAAGTTACAATGCTTCCATCTGTCCATAAATTCCGGGTTAACGGGATTCCATTTTTTATACCACTTCTGGAACCACTGGTATTATATGCTAAAGCGAATGTCCCGGTACCGCCGGGAGCCGCAGGAGATACTTTTATTAACACCGTATCGCTTCTGTCAGTATAAAAAGACTTGTAGTTTGTATAACCTGAATCAAAATCAGAAAAAATTAGTGTGCCGTCGCTGTAATACGCGCTGACACTTACATCTAATGTTTTAATCCCATCACCGTCATTACTGTCATTCCACCAGACACAGTAAGTTGCACTTTTTGAAACATCAAACGAAAACCATGCGTTATTCGAGGTAATGTTTCCGTCTACCCATGTATTAAAAGGTATCGGAGCCGTCGGTATCGTAACAACAGCAGCCGCGCTTACTTTGTCCAATGGCGCAGCCGCGCGTACGGTAAACCTTGTTCTGGTTTCATCTGCGGCTACTGTAAGAACACCGTTGGCATCAATTGATGTTGACGCGTTATATGAATTAACAGCCGTCGGCATACTGCCGGAATTATTAAACGCGACAGCGAATGTACCTATACTGCCGCTGTTTTTAGGCGACACTTTTATCAATATCGTTTCACTAAAATAAACATATCTAGAGGATGAATAACCTGAATCAGTATTGGAAAAAATCTGCGCGCCGTTACTATAAAAAGCGCTGACAAGAACATCTAAAGTTTTTGAATTATCGCCGTCATTAGCATCATTCCACCAGATATAATGCTCACTGCCGCTTGCAACATTAATCGAGTACCATACAGAGCTGCTAAATTCTGTCGAAGTAATTTCTCCGTTTTCCCATGCGTTATAGGTCAGCGGAAACGGTTCATCCCGGGTACCGGCGCCTTGTTCAAGCGACCAGATTATATTCTGAAAAGGATTGTCGGATCCGGCAATAGAAGCGGAAAAAGACTGCGTTCCGCCTCTCTCAACACTGACATTAGCAGGGCTTATAGTAATAACCGGTTGAATTACGGTAATATCAACTGCCGCCGTTAAATATCTGTCAAAATGAGAAGCCGCCTGTATTGTAAGCGTTCCTCTTGTTTCGTTATTAGCAACGGTAAGAACACCAGCAGAGCTGATGACCGTATTACCGTTACTTGCGCTCGGCTTCGTGCCTGTAGTACTGTACGCAGCGGTGAAAATACCATCGGTGCAGTCTCCGTTATAATTCATATCAAATCGTACCAACACTGTGCCGTTAGTATGAGGAGTAAAAAAAACAGAAGATGTATCAGAATTAACACTGATGCTGCCGCCGCCGTTTGTATAACTTACATATATGTTTGTAGAAGAGCTTGTATAGCTGTCATCCCACCAAATATAATATATATTACCATAGACAACATCGAATGAGTAATAAATATTTCTGGACGTTTTACCATAATTATATCCATATTCATATTCACCTTCTCCGCTTACCCACGTATTCGGAGTTAATATATACGGATCACCGCTATAACCGGTACCGCCGCTATTTTCGGAATCATCGCCGAAAATCGACCATGTGACACCCTGCGGTATATTTGCCATTCCTTCAATGACTGCTGTAAAATTTACAGTTCCGCCTCTTGAGACAGTGCTGCTTGACGCTGACACAGATATGGAAACACTCAGAGATTCCTCAGTACATGAAATAAAAAATATTCCTGTTAACGCGGAAAGAATAATTATTTTAAAAAACCTGAATGTATTCTTCATTAAAACGCCTCCTGTAAATAAACATTTATTACCATGCATAGCCCGCGCCGACACCATATCTAAAGCTTATATTGAACATATCTTCTGGTCCGCCGTCATAATCGATCCAGTTTTTTGCGCCAATCATAATTGGTGCGCTGAAAAACGCGTCCACGAAAAATCCCCTTGTCCTTCTGCCGAAACGTAATCCAACCGACGGGTTTATAATAAAACCGGAAGAGTTGTAACGAAATATATTTTCTCTGGTTTGATCTCCCAATTGATAACTAAGAACTATACTTTTTTCCATATAACCGTAACCCAAACCAAGTTCAAGATAAAATACAGAGTTCCCGGGATAAACTCTGGCAGCTGCCAACACGCCGGCATCAGAAGAACCGTCAAACGACTGCCAGAAACCATTTACACCTAACGCGAATATGTTACCTAAACTCCGTTCATAACGGATGCCTGCGCCCCAAACACTGGCTTCAACCGAAACCCAGTTTACAGGAGGCGGAAGTACAACAACAACAGCCGTGCCGCTTTTTTCTGTATCAAATGTAGAAGTTGCGGTAACAGTTAATGTATCGCCGGTTTCATTCGCGGCGATAAAAAGAGAGCCTCTGGGTGAAATTGTTGTTTCCGAACTGGAAGCTCCGGTAACAGACCATGTGACACCCATCACAATACTACTGGACCCCGATACAACAGCGGTAAAATTTTGCCGCTTGCCTCTATCCAGCGTAATTCTTCCGGGCATAACTGTAACTGATGTTACACTCGCATTTGTTAAGGATACATTAACAGTACTGCTTATATTAGCGTCAACTGTTGATACGGCTGTAACCGCAAGCTCTGTACCGGCTTCATCGGCGGCTACAGTAAGAGTGCCGTCAGAACCGATAAAAGTGCCTGTATTTTCCGAGCCTGTCACCGACCATGTGACGGTACTCGGAGGGTTATTGGTACCGGAAACAGCGGCTGTAAAGCGGCCCGTCGTACCTCTTATGATAATTGCCGCCGCGGGAGTTATTGTAATACCTGTTACTGTAATACTTGTTACTGTCGGACGCTGCGGTAACGCAATAGGATTCCGAAAATTGATAGGCGTGGAATATTCCCTTCTAAGACTGGTATTCGCCGTATCAACGACATGCAAAACAAACCTGTTATCCGCTCCGATACGCCTGATAGTGCCTGTTATAAGCTGCTGTACTTCCAGGGCTTGCCCGATTGCCCTTGCAGACTCATCGGTTAATTTACCTTCTTCGATAAACCTCATCTGCGGAATAATATTCGCAAGCTGATCTTGATCAAGCCTGACAGGCACAACCCTGCGGATCCTTTGCAAAGCGGCATTAAGTTCATTAATCACATATTCATCAAGAGCTTCATATTCATCAGTTTCCATATTCACGCCGATATGCACAACCGCGACAGAAACACCCGCCGGCAGATCCCTGCTGATTCTTGTAGACGAAGTAAAAATTGCCCCGTCTATTGACTGTGACTGCGCATACAGAAAAGCGCCGCAGAAAGTAAGCATTATCAATAACGAGTAATGTTTCATCTTCATTTTACAACTCCAAATAAGCGTTATAATGTTTTAAGCCTTAATAATGCCCAAAAAACAGAAAATATATACTAATAATTAAATTTAAACTAGATTCTGCTCCATAACGATAAATTATTGTACTATATTAAAAATTTTCACATAGTATGTCAATAATAATTTGAGAAAAAGTCCCTAAAATTGATAAATAATTGCTTTTTTTTATTATTAATGATTATATAGTTGTGAACAAATGGGAAAATATGAGAAACTGCTGACAACAATCCTCTCCGGCAGAAGCGACAATTCAATACGGTTTTCTGAACTTACTCATTTATTAATTGCGATGGGCTTTAATGAACGAATCAAAGGCGATCATCACATATTCTATAAAAACGAGATTGAAGAGATATTGAATTTACAGCCAAAAGATTCACAGGCAAAGGCATATCAGGTAAAACAGGTAAGAAATTTGATAATCAGGTATAAACTGGAGGAACCAAAATGAATAACTACGAAATCATCGTATACTGGAGCAGCGATGACAGTGCGTTCATAGCGGAAGTGCCGGAACTTGCTGGCTGTATGGCAGACGGGCAAACTTATATTGAAGCAGTACAAAACGCGGAAACAGCAATAGATGAATGGATCGATACAGCGCGGCTTATGGGGCGATCTATCCCTGTATCGCGGGGTAAACTGGTATACGCGTAATAGAGGTATATTTTAGCAGAATCTGTTTTCCTTTTCATCGCTGATTATAAAGATTAGATATAGCGTACAGCGGGTAAATATCAAATGTGTCTTCTATTGCGAAATTTTCCAGTGATGTTCTTATTCCGCGGTTAATATTTTTTTCCTTTAAAAATATATTAAGGCTTTTCATGCCGCCTTGTGTCCCTGATTTTACTTCAATAGGAATAATAACCGTACCGCGTTGTATCAGATAATCGATCTGAGCGCTGCTTTGAGCTTTCTCCCGGCTCCAGCAGTAAAGCTGCCTTTGCGCGTGTGTGCCGCTGTTTTTAAGAAGTTCAAGACCGGCGTATATTTCAGCTAACGCTCCGTAATTTATGGTCTTTAAATCGTCAGATAATAATATTCTAGTTTTATCAATTCCCAGTATATGGAGAAATATACCGGTATCGCAGGGAATAATGCGGCGGTACTTTGGATTAATTTCAGCGCCAAGAGGGATGCCGTTAGCGGATGTATGTGTAACAGGAATTGCCAATCCTGCCATTATTAACATATCAAGAGCTTGTTTTACTCTCGCGTTTCCGGTTTCAACAGCGGCGCGTTCATAAATGAATTTCCCCTGCGTCTGACGCATTACAGATTCAAAAACTTCATTTAAAACAAGAGAAGGCATCCTTGATTTGTATTTAGAAAAATCATCTCTGAATGTTATAATAATATCTTCAAGAATTTTCTGGCCGCCCAGCAATTCTCCGGTTCGCGCGTAGTCAGCGACAGCTTCCGGCATTCCGCCTACAAGCAGGAATATTTTAAAAATTTCTACAAGCTGCCTGTGAACAGGTTCAGGCAGCGGGTTACCGGGGCTTGATGCCATACATGCTTCGGTTAACATATTTTCACCTAAAGCGTTCAGGAACTCATAAAATGAAAACGGAAACATATACTCCGAGTGTATTCTGCCGACGCCGAAAGACGGAATTTCCGAGAGCGCAAATTCTAAAAGGGAACCTGCCGCGATAATATGCTGCCGCGGATATTTTTCATAAAAATAGCGAAGCGATTTTACCGCATCGGGACAGCTCTGAATCTCATCAAAAAAAAGAAGTGTTTCTCCGGGTGAAATCGGAACACGGGTATAAAGGGAAAGCTGCTTGCACAATCCGGCGGGATCAAGGTTCTTCTTAAAAAAACTATGTACATCACTGTCGCTGTCAAAATTAATCTCCGCGAAATATTTGAACTGTCTGCCGAGCACCCTGACCGCCGATGTTTTACCCGCTTGCCGCATCCCGCGAAGCAATAATGGCTTTCTGCCTTCGTCACACGCCCAATCTTTCAAAACAGAGTCAATATTTCTGTTTAAATAACCATTTTCCATAAAATTATCAATTTATAAGGGTAATAATACTACATTTTCATCAAAATATCAAGGGAAAAATGACCGCAAAACATGAAAATATAAGGGTAATATGACTGTTAAAGGCTTAAACCCGGAATATGGTATTTAATTTCTTTACTTGCTGAAACCCGTTTGTTCTGTTACCATTGATCGATGGTGAACGCTGCCACGTTCCAGAAATATTCCATTTTCGGCGGCCTAATGGAGGAGCAGATCGACAGCATTCTGCCGTTCCTTCAGCAGGAGAGGTTCGAGCCGGATCAATATATAATCACCGAAGGGACGCCTAACGACAAAATCTTCTTTCTAATCGAGGGGCAGGTGTCGGTGTGCAGGAAAGATATGCTGCTTACCAAATTCTGCGAGGGCGAGGCTTTTGGAGAAATGGAAGTGCTTGATGTAATGCCGGCTGTGGCTTCGATAAAAGCGCTTACGCAGGTCACCGCGATGTCGATATCAAATAAAACGTTACGCGAAATTTATAAAAAAGATGTAAAAATATTTTCACTCATCATTATGAATCTTGCTAGGGATCTCTCGCGGCGCCTTCGCAGGATGGACGAGAAACTCGATACGCCTACTTTGATTTAATTGATACAGGAGTACATATGATTTTCAACACAGACGAATGTATGGACAGACAGGCAAGAATGAAAATCCAGCTTGCGGCTTTGAAAAACCTGACGGAGACAGTTTACTCAAAAGTTCCGTACTACCGCGAAAAAATAAAAGCGGCGGGAATAGCTCCGAGGGATATTCACAGCATTACCGATATTGAAAAGCTGCCATTCACCACTAAGGACGATCTCCGCGAAAATTATCCGCACGGTCTCCGCGCCTGTCCGCAGGACAGAATCGTGGAAGTCCACATGAGTACAGGTACAACGGGAAAACCTGTTGTAAACGAATACACCGAAAAAGATCTCAATATATGGCGGCAGTCGATGGCAAGAACTCTCGCCGGCGCGGGCTGCACATGCGATGATATTGTTCAAAACTGTTACGGCTACGGTCTCTTCACAGGAGGCGCGGGCGTACATTACGGCTCTCTCGCGATCGGCGCGGAAGTGCTGCCAATGTCAAGCGGCCTTACGGAAAGGCAGCTTATGATCATGCGCGACTTTGGATCGACAATGCTCACATGCACTCCGTCGTACGCTCTCTATCTTGCCGAAGAAGCCGTCGAAGCCGGTATCGATCTCCGCGCTCTTCCCATCAACAAGGGATGCTTCGGAGCCGAAGCGTGGAGCGAGAGTATGCGCGAAGAAATCGAAGATCGATACAACATGAAAGCATACGACATCTACGGCCTTACGGAAATCATCGGTCCCGGCGTCGCTTTTGAGTGTGAAGCGCAGAACGGCCTCCATGTAAACGAGGATTTTTTCTACCCGGAAATTATCGATCCGCAGACAGGCAAGGCGCTTAAGGCGGGTGAAAAAGGCGAGCTTGTTTTTACAACATTAACAAGAGAAGGAACCCCCATGCTGCGCTATCGTACGCGGGACATTACATACATAATGGAAGAGCCGTGTACCTGCGGGCGCACCACAAGACGTATTCACCGGCTGTTCGGCCGCACCGACGACATGCTCATCATCAGAGGAGTCAATGTCTTCCCAAGCCAGATCGAGCAGGCGCTCATCGAAATTGAAGGAACAGAACCGCAGTATCTGATCATCGTAAGCAGGGGAGAAAGCCATCTGGACGAAATTGAACTGCAGGTCGAAGTCAAAAAAGAACTGTTCAGCGATGAAACGCGCGGCCTTGAAAACCTGCGCACCCGCATCGAAACCGTAATGAGAAGCAAACTGCAGATCAGCGTAAAAGTAAAACTCGTTGAACCAAAAACTATTACCCGCCCGCAAGCCGGGAAGGTACAAAGAGTTATCGACAACAGAAAAATTTAAAGGTATCATGTATGTATGCGCCATTAAAACGGCAAATAAATCGGCGAAGGAGTTTTTATGGGTATTAAACAAATTTCGGTTTTTTTGGAAAATACTACCGGCAGGTTAAGCGAAGTAACAAAAACCCTTGCTAACGCTCAGATAAATCTCCGCGCGATAAGCATCGCTGATACCGCGGATTTTGGCATTCTGCGCGTCATTGTCGACAAGACCGAAAAAGCGGTAGAAACCCTCGGCGCGGCGGGTTTTACCACAAGGTTAACCGATGTTGTCGCTGTTGAAATCGAGGACACACCCGGAAGCCTTGCGAAATTAATGGAATTATTCCGCGGCTCGCAGGTAAATATCGAGTACCTTTACGCGTCGCTAGAAGGCCAAATCGGAAAAGCGGTAGTTATCTTCAAACTGGAAGACCATAGCAAAGGTCTAAAAATACTAAGCGATAATGGTTTAAAAATGTCGGAAATCTTTTAGCGGCGCGGATTTAATGACGATATTAATGTAATGAAGCGGTGAAATTCCGGATCAGCATTATGGAGTTACGGCATGAAGATATTAATGGTGTCAAGCGAAGCGGTTCCTTGGGCGAAAACAGGCGGTCTTGCGGACATGGTAAGCGCTCTTTCGCTCAGTCTTGCGAAACTCGGCCACGAAGTAAAAATTGTAATCCCGCGCTATTATTCCATTGACAAGAGCGCCCTTAAACTGCTGCCGGGAGCGATGGGTACGCCGATGGGCGGCGGCATCGAGGAATGGAGCGCGGTCTACGCCGCCGATATGCCCGGCGCGGCAAAAAAGAATCCTGTAAAAATTTATTTTATCGATCATGAAATTTTCTTCGGCAGGGACGGGATTTACGGAAGCCCGTCGGAAACCGATTTTTTAGACAACCCGCGGCGTTTTACTTTTTTCTGCCGTGCCGTTTTTCAACTTTGCCGGAAAATAAACTGGTACCCCGATGTGCTTCATTCGCATGACTGGCCGGCTGCTGTCGCGCCTGTCTATTTAAAATTCGCGGAGAGAACCGAAGGCAGTTCAGGGGAATTTAAGAATACAATATCTGCTCTTACTATTCATAATCTGGGTTATCAGGGGATTTATCACAAGGATAATTTCGATTACGCGGGTCTTGGATGGGATGTTTTTTACATGGCGGGTTTTGAAGACTGGAGCATGATGAATATGTTAAAGGCCGGTCTTTACAGCTCTGATAAACTGAACACTGTATCGCCCAATTACGCGGAAGAAACAAAAACACTGGAGCATGGTTTCCGTCTGGACGGAGTGCTGCGCTACCGCAGCGCCGATTACAGCGGCATATTAAACGGAATCGACACAAAGGTCTGGAACCCTTCAAAGGACGCCTATATCCCTCAAACCTATTCGGTAAAAGAAATGGAAGGAAAGGCAAAAGCGAAAGAAACCTTGCAGAAGGAATTCGGTTTGCCGCGTGACGCAAAGGTTCCAGTTATCGGAATGGTCACAAGGCTGACGGATCAAAAAGGCGTCGGGGATCTTTTCGGACCCACATACGGATCGATCTGGTCAATCTGCAGGGACATGGATCTTCAAATGATTCTGCTCGGTTCCGGCGAGCACTGGTGCGAAAGTGAAATTATGGGGCTTGCTTCCCGCCTGTCAAACTTTAAAGCGAAAATCGGTTACAGCGAAAACACGAGCCACCTTATCGAAGCGGGCGCGGACTTCTTCCTGATGCCGAGCCGCTACGAGCCGTGCGGCCTTAATCAAATGTACTCGTTAATCTACGGAACCCTTCCCATCGTGCGGAGGACAGGCGGCCTTGCCGATACTGTCGAAAACTTCGATGAAGACACCGGTAACGGCACTGGTTTTATGTTTGACGAGCTTAACCCCTCCTCGATTTACAACACTGTCGGCTGGGCGGTTTGGGCATGGTACAACAGGCGCAAAGACATCGACAAGATGAGAAAGCGCGGGATGACAATGGACTTTTCATGGGAAAGTTCGGCGCAAAAATACATCAATATGTACAACGAAGCGCTGCTGGCTCGCGGTATTAAACTGCCGTCACCGGTATCAGAATAAAGAAGAAAAAATCGCCGACAAAATCGACTGCGGTTTTTTACTTTTAATATTTATATTTCCCAGCAGCACATTCCCCGTTATAACAAGGCATTTCTTGCCGCTCTTTTTGTTCACATTATCCGAGATTGAAACATCACCAAGAATCGGAAGAGCCTTGCAGACAACTTTGACATTATCAGGCACTTGAATATTAATATTTCCAAGAAAGACCGTGCAATTTAAAACAGTTTCATCATTTATAAGATCGGATTCTTCGATAACTATTTTATGATCGCCAAGAATGGCGGTATAATTTCCGCTTGTAATAACGCCTGTTGTTTTTCTGGAAGATAACAGCGTAAAATTATCGGGGTTATCGCCGGTAACTGCCTGACTGTCTGCTCTGGTGGATGCCGTATTCACGTAATCGTTTTTGACTTCGGCGTGTCCTTCAATCAGACTTTCCAGTATTTGCAGTTCTCTGGGAGTTTCAATTTCCTGGCTGTACTTCATCAGCCTTTCGTATTCTTCAATAGAAATTTTATTTAAAGAATAATGTACAGAGAGTTTTTCTACTAATTTTTCTTTTCTTTCTTCCACAGCCGCTTGAGCCGGATTGCTTTGCGCGGATGCCAATGAGAATTTTTCCATGTGTCAGTCTACAGTAATGACAAGAATTCATCAAGGGTTAAAAAAAGGCCGCTCACAACGAGCGGCCTTGCGGTTTATAAAAGTTTTTTACTGAACGATTCCGCCGATGATTGTCAGCCTTCCGTCAAGAGCCGGAGTGATAACGCCGCCCTGCGCTCTTATGTATTCAATTACAGTGTAGGAAAGCAGCAGGGAAGAATTAAACGGCTGTACCGCGTTTGACATTACTGTATATCCGTCGCCACCGCCAAGAATGTAATCGTTGGTGCAGAACCTGTATACCTGCAATGGATCAACAGGCTGCCCTCCGATTGTAAGTTCTGTAATTATGCCGCTGCCGATATTTTTATCAATAGTATAACGCACATCGCTTGAGAACTGCGGGAAACCGCCGTTACCCTGCGGGATAGTCGCGATAAAATTGAATAACTCGATAATCTGCGTACCCGTCATAGTAACAATATGCAGGTAGTTGTCAAAAGGCAGTATGGTTAAAATCTGCTCCCGCGTGATCGGCCCCGCCGGAAGCTCGGCGCGTATGTTGCCGCCGTTGTGGAAAGCAAAATCAATTCTCTGGTTGCTGACATTTCTGAAGTACCAGACATTTGCGTCTGTGATCATGTTGCCTAGTTCAGTCTCCTGATAACGCGTTAAACGGTTTCCGAATACAAAGGTTTGCGATGCCCGCCCGATTACTTCCCTCAATGTCGCGTTCGCGCTCTCAATATACGGGCGGAGCATGGCGGTTACTTCGGCATCCGGGCCGATGTAAACCGGCGCCCATGTAAAATCGGCGAGCCTTCCGTTTTGTATTGTCAATCTTCCAAAGCCGACATACTTTCCCCATTCGTTCGCGCTTACAATCCATGTGCCGCCGTGCCTTTCCGGCATCGGGAAGAATGTGTGCGAGTGGCCGTCAACGATTATGTCTATTCCCTCAACATTTTCCGCAAGTAAAATTGAGGTGATATGATCATCGGTTTCTCTGACATTTCCCATGTGGGTAAGACCGATAACAATATCAACTCTTTCGGTGCGGCGGAGAATATCTACAACTTCGCGCGCCGCGTCAATTTCATTAATAAAAACGATCGAGCTGTCCGGGTTTGCGATTGTGCGGGTACGCAGGGTTGTAATTCCGAAAATGCCTACTTTAAAGCCGTCGTACTCTTTAACAATATATCTGTTACCGCCAAGATAACTGCCGTGGTACATTACATTGGAAGAAACAAAAGGAAATCCCGCCGCGCTGATCTGGGTGTCAAGTTTTGCCTGCGTGCCGTCAAACTCATGATTCCCGAAAGTAACAGCGTCATATCCTATTATGCTCATCGCGCGGATATCAGGCTCGGCGTTGTACATATTTGAAAGAGCGCTGCCGGTGTTAAAATCACCTGCGTCAAGAAGAAGAACATTTGTATTAACAGACCTTACAGCCCTGATGAATGACGCGATTTCCGCGACTCCGCCGCGTCCGTTATTGGGCAGCAAGGTACCGTGCATATCATTTGTATGGAGCAGAACAAGCTCGCCTGTCCCGCCGTGATCCCGGATAGGACCCGCGTAAAGAACACCTGCAAACAAAAAAGTAATAAGTAAAAATAAACCAAATTTTTTCATAATCCTTTACCTCCTGGATTTTATGATAAGCTATAAATGCGGCTTAACTGACAGTTATTTTAACTTCCATCACTCTTTGTTTTATAACCTTAAAAACGTTAATTGTCAAATTTTTCCATGTGAGCATCTCCCCGGCGTGCGGAAGCCTGCCGAGATTCTCCATAATCCAGTTGGCGATTGTGGTATCAGGCACTTCTTCAGGTTCAATACCGGCTGATAACGCGGGTTGATCCTTTTCGTCGTCAGATCCTTTATCGGAGATAAAATCGAGTATGTCTTTGAAACTGACCGTACCAAGCACGATCAAGCTTCCGTCGCTGTTTTTCGTGATCGGCTCAACTACCTCGTCATGCTCATCCCAGATTTCTCCGATAAGCTCTTCGACAATATCCTCGATGGTAACAATTCCCAGAGTCCCGCCGTGTTCATCCACGACAACCGCCATGTGCGACTGTTTTTCCTGCAAGGTCTTCAGGAGCTTTGTAAGTTTGATGGTCTTTGTAACTAACACAACAGGTTTTATTACCTGCGTTAAAGTTTTAGCGCCCTTCACCACCTCGTGATAAAAATCCTTGAATAAAATGATGCCTGTAATATTGTCAATTGACTCGTGATAAACAGGCATCCGGGAAAAACCGGTCTCCATAAATTTTTGATCAATTTCTTCAACAGGACTTGAGTCAGAAACCGCTTCGACATCAACGCGCGGAGTAAAAATGCCGGAAACTTTAAGATCATCAAATTCTATTACCTGGCGGATCATCTGCTCTTCATGAATATTGATAACACCTTCCTGCCTGACTTCTTCCACGTAGGTTAAAAGCTCATCTTCCGTCGTTCCGCGGTCTGCCTTTATCGGGAAAATTTTCATTAGAAATTTTTTCCATAAAGTCATTAAATAATTGACGGGCGTAAGAACAAACATGAAAAAACGCAGAAGCGGCGCCGCCGTCAGAGCGGTCAATTCCGGAACCTCTTTCGCCAGAGCTTTCGGGGATATATCGCCGAAAACTAAAAGCAGCAATGTCATCACAAGGGTCGCGACGCTCACGCCGGACGGTCCAAACAAACTGATAAAAAGCGCTGTTGCGATAGCGGAAGAAGCGATATTAACGGTATTGTTTCCGATAAGCACTGTGGAAAGAATTTTGTCGTATGTCTCAAGCATTTTTAAGGCAAGACGCGCCCTTCTGCTTTTCGCGGCAAGCCCTTTTAATTTAATGCGGTTCAGCGAAGAGTAAGCCATCTCGCATGCGGAAAAGAACGACGAAAAACACAGCAATACCACAAGAAGAACAATCAAGGGAAGATAACTTGATTCAATGGCTTCGTCCATATTAAAAGGCGCCGATCAGAATCGAACTGATGCATAACGGTTTTGCAGACCGCTCCCTTACCGCTTGGGTACGGCGCCATCGTTTAACTGTATACTACAGATCTTATAAAAGTCAAGGTCTGGGTTTACCTACATTAACGGAATCAATAATTGAAATATTTTCATATGTTAATCCCATAAATTTACCTCTTGCAATATTTCCATCATTTCCTGTTTCAACCGGAACCGCTTGCTGGTTTTTCTTTCGCTGCAATAATGCCTTCTCATTACTGTAGATGTATTTTGCTTTCTGTCGTGCGACCACCAGGACTTTGAACCATCGCCATAGGGATGCATCTTTTTTTTCGGGGTAAAGGATGATCTGTCATAACCGTGTCTGTCCTTCGGACGGTCGATCGGCTTCATCGCGCCGCTGTTTGGCGAGTTAAACCATTTATCCCTGAAATGCGTCCTCGGCAGCAAGCCGTGAGAATAATCGTAGTTTCCGTGATCATATGCCATAAAAGTACCGTTGTTTATTATATATCATTTTACACTAATCAAGCAATGGATTCCATGACGGCATATCGTCATCTTCGGTTTCATCGTCTTCATCATTTGGATTAACATGAATTATTGATTCGGTAATAACCGCGGGTTCATTATTAGGCGTGTTCTGCGCGGGAGGCGGCTGCGGAACTGCCGGCGTGGGCACATCATCATCAAGGAACGGGTTACTGAACAATGACGAGTCAGACTGGCGGCGGACTGACGGAGAAACGGTTGATGTTTGCGGCTGTCTTCTATTGCTGCGCGGAGGATCAAAAAGCTCTGAATACAATTCCGGCGGCAATGACGGCATGGGAGAAAGCGAATCCATCAATCTTGAATCGTCAACGCCGAAACGCGTTGTCGTTACAGGTATTCTGGGCTGGAAGGGAGACGACGCTCTGTGAATATCGCAGTATTGATTCGGAACCGTTCCCTCCAGAAACGGGAGAGTCACTTCGCCTTCATTACAGTTCTCTGTTCTTAAACGCCCCGATCTTCTGCACACAGTAATATCCATAATGCCGGAAGATGGTCTTTGGAAACTTCTCTGCGGAAGTCCTCTGTGAATTTCGCGCATCAGATCTCCCCAGACAGGAGCGGCAAGCGCGGCGCCGGTTTGAGACATTCCGAGTGAATTTCCCGGCCTGTCAAAACCGAACCAAACCGCCGTGGTGTAGTACGGCGTGTAACCAATGCTCCACGCGTCACCCCAGTTCTGCGTTGTTCCTGTTTTACCGGCGACAGGTATTCTGAATGTTTTACCGTCTTCATCTCTGAAGGTAAATCTGGTGCCGACGCCGCCCGCAAGAGTTCCCGATGTTCCGGCAAACTCCATCACCCTTGTCATGATGTACGCGTTCTGGGGGCTGACAATCTGCCCGCGGTTTCCCATTCTTTGCTGTTCCTGCCGCACATCTTTTTCAACGTCAAAAACAATTCTGCCGTTACGATCTTCGACAGTACGAATCGCGATCGGAGTTACGACGCGCCCCTGATTTCCGAAAATGGCGAAGGCGCGCGCCATTCGCAGAGGAGATGTTGAAGTAATGCCGAGGCCGAGCGGGAAAACCCTCGGGAAAATTCTACGGATAGCCGATTCATCAGAAATGCCGAGAAGGGACGCGGATCTGTCGATTGCCGCGTCAAAACCGATGGTATCAAGAATTGTCAGCGAAGGTATGTTAAGTGAAAGCGATAACGCGTTGTAAAGCAATACCGAGCCTCTCCATAAATCTCCGTAATTGCTCGGGATATAAGGAGTGTTATCTTCGTTGTAATAAACAATCGGCATATCGTAGATCATTGTCGATGCTGTGAATTTCCGGCTGTCAATCGCCGCTGAATAGTAAAGCGGTTTAAACGCGGAACCTGTCTGGACATTTGCCTGGCTCGCGCGTATCAACTGGTTTGACTCATCGTACCTTGAACCGCCGACAATCGCCGTTATATATCCGGTTTCATTTTCTATCGCTACAAGAGCGCCTTCCACAACATTCTGCTCTGCCCTCTGCCTGAGCATCGCAAAACCGGGACCAGTTATATCTTTCAACTCAGGTATGCCGAACGCGAGAGCCGCCATGTCAACTATCGGATTTATTGTTCTTGTGTAACGTGAAATTGATCTTGATTCATTCTGACCGGATGCGATTTCATGAACCGGCAGCAGATTGAAAGCGAGCGTAATCATATCAACAAGAGGCAAAGTCGAGCGAATTGCCTGCGTGTTGCGGCTTCTGTTTAACGCGGTATATGTCCTGTTGGCACGTTCCAGACCTTCAGCCATAAATCTGTCAGCGGCTTCCTGATGCGCAAGGTTAAGGGTGGTATGAACGGTGTAACCGTCTCTGTAATAATTCAAGGAGCCGTACATCAATACGTCAAGCTCGCGGCGCACATACTCGCTGAACCACGGCGCTTTATCTTCGCGGGTCAGGTACGCCGAAAGAGACGGCCTTGTCCAGTCAAAATTATCCCAATACTCGTTAATCGAATTGTAGGCTTCTTCCTGTTCGGCATAACCAAGCAGAATCATCCGATCCAGAACATGCTGCTGTCTGTTACGCGCAAGGCTCGGATTTCTTAAAGGATCAAAACGCGAAGGCCCGGAAAGAAGCACTGCCAATACCGCGGCTTCGGCAAGGCTTACATCTTTCGCGCCGTGACCGAAAAAATATTTACTCGCGGTTTCCACGCCGTAAGTGCCGGGACCCATCGGCATGTAGTTAAGGTATATTTCAAGGATTTCATTTTTTGTATAACGACGCTCTATTTGAAACGCCCACCAGAGTTCTTTTATTTTGCGCGTGTAAGTGCGCTCGCTTCTGTTTGTATAAAGCGTACCGGCTACCTGCTGCGTAATGGTTGAGCCGCCGCCTGCGTCCCTGCCCGTTATCTGCCCAAGCGCCGCGCGGGCAATGGCGCGGATGCTGAAACCGCGGTGATTGTAAAAATCAGGATCCTCGCGGGCGAGAACCGCGTGAATCAAATGACGCGGCAAATCGCTTAAAGAAACAAGTTCGCGTTTTTCATCGGAAGCGAACTCGGTTATAAGAATTCCATTTATATCAAGAAGCCTGGTCGGAAGCGCGGGGGCGAATTCAATAAAATTTTCCTGATTTCTGATATTCGCGGTCATGGCGAGAGAAATGCCAAGAGCTACACCGATAACAATGACAATTATTACGGTTAAAGCCGCCAAAATTCTTATGACAACGATAGATACAAAGCTGTTACCCATATATTATCAGCTTATAAAACTATAATTTAACAGTCAAGATAGCGCCTGCTGCCCGCCGGGAACTCTTCTCAACTTTCTCAGCTCAAATATGATCATTATGCCTGTAATCAGAAAGGCAAAACCATCGGCGACAGGAGCGGCCGCTACGACTCCCCAAAGCCCCCAAATATTTCCGAAGATGAGTATACATGGAATAAACGCGATGCACTGACGCAGCATGGAAAGAAAGATTGATATTTTCGGGCGTCCTGTAACAACGAATAAATTGGTGGAAACAATCTGGAAACCGGCAAGCGGAAGCATGATCATCATGATACGCATCGCGCGCGGCGCGAACTGCATAAGAGCGGCGCTTCCTTCCGGCGCGAAAATTCCCACAAGCTGAACGGAAAAAATCTGCACGATAATAAAACCCGTAACACATATTGAGGTAGCGGCGGTTATCGCGCCTGTGTATGCACGTAACACACGCTGATACAGTTTCGCGCCGTAGTTGTAACCAAGTATCGGCTGCGCTCCCTGATTAATGCCGAAAACCGGCATGAGTATAAGCATCAATATGGCGCCGTTAATGCTCATTCCCGAAAGCGCGATATCGCCGCCGTTATCAACGCCGAGTGCGGCAGCCCCGTACCAGCCCGCGCTCATGTTGTTTAAAAGCTGAACCGCGGAAATTAAAAACTGAAGCAGGAACTGCGCGGAACCAAAAGCCATTACCTGCGTTACGATTGAAAGATCGGGCTTAAGCATCCTGAAGTTCAGTTTGACAACCGCTTTCTTACTCAGGATAAAACGCAGTATGTATGAAGTTGAAATAAACTGGGAAACAATTGTCGCCCATGCCGCGCCTTCAACGCCCCATTTGAACCATAAAATAAATACCGCGTCAAAAATAATATTACAGACTGCTCCCATGATCATGGCGATCATCGTAACGCCGGGGAAACCCTGCGCTCTGGTGCAGTGAGAAAGACCAAAGCTGACCATAAAGAAAATTGATCCGTAAAGCGTTATGCGAAAATATTCCCTTGCGTAAACAAGCGCTTCGCTTCCCTTCGCGGCGCCCATCATCAAAAGAAGCGGATCAAGAAAAACAAGGCCAAGAGTTGTCATCAGAATGCCGGTGCCGATTAACAAAAAGAAACAATGATCTAGCGCGTTTTCCGCTTCTTCGCGCTTTCCCTGACCAAGCCTCATGGAAATCATGTTCGCCGCCCCGATGCCGAAGAGCATCGCGAACGCCATCCCGATTGTCATCAGCGGCAGGACAAGTGAAAGCCCGCCTAGAGCAATTTCGTTTACACCCTGCCCCACAAAAATACGATCCACAAAATTGTAAAGCGCGTTAACCACCATTCCAGTTATCGCCGGAACAGAAAATTTTAAGAGCAGCTTCCCGATTGGATCCGTGCCAAGCCTGCCCGCTGCATCAGGCCTGCCACCCGCGCCGCGTGAAACCTCAGGCTTACCCGCCGTGTTACGCGAAACACCCGGCGCGTCAACCGCGTTACGCGAAACATCAAGCGCGTCCAACGCGTTACGCGAAACATCAGCCGTGACATCAGAAATCTCAACACCATCTTTTTCATTCATCAAAAATTTATCCCCTAACCCCTATCCCCTAATCCCTAACTATCCCCTATCTCCTAACTAACCCCTATCCCCTAATCCCTAACCCCTACTTAATCATAGCCGCCCAGATACGCAGGCCCTGCGAAGCCCAGTGAACAATCAAGAGGCGCAGGCGGTCGTCATTACAAAGATCGCTGTCAACAACGGCTTTTGCTAAAACCGCCCTGATATAACTTCCGGTTCTGGAATACTCGTCGGGAAACTCGGAAATCCAGCTTGACAAATGCGCTCCGTTTTTGTCAATTACAAATTTTTCGATAGCATCCTGATAATAATCCGTGAACATAGTGATAATTGAAATGTGTTCATTTGATTTCTTTTTCATCAGTGTCTTATTAACAAATTCCTGCGTTGCTTCCGCTTCATCAAGCGCAAGCGTAGACGCAAGAGAATTATCCGCGGAATAGCGCACCAGAATTTTATAAAACTTTTTCTGCGTATCAAGAATCGCGGCGATTGCGAGAATGACTTCATCCCTGAGGTACGGCGGCTGTTTGCCGCCGCGTAAAACATCCAGCAGCACGGGAATTGATTCGCCGCTGCGGTACAATCCAAGAGCTTCCGCGCCCATAATTTTAAGACGAGGGTTCGGCGAATCACGAACCAGATTTTCAATTTCGTGCCGGAACGATTCATCCCTCATCTTCGCGAGAGCTACAACGGCCTCTCCCGCGAGCATATAATCGTCGGAGGCGGCAAGCTTGTGAAGCAGCGGGATTGCCTGCGTATACTTGTGATTTCCCATTATACGCGCGGAGATGTACGCGGTCGTGAAATGATTATTGTGAGCATCGTCCATAAGCGCTTTATGCGCGGCGGGGCTTAGGGTGTGCATTTTTTCAAGCGCTCTTATTGCCTCAAACCGGGTCGCGAGTTTCGGCGAACGCGCTCGTTCAAGTAAGCCGTCAACAGCAAGATGAGAAGGCGTGTTATGCAATTCGCCAAGAAGGTGCTGCTCTTCCTGTGAATCCTCCGCCTTATCCAGTCTATCAAGAAGGCTAATCGCGCGGAGATCCCTGAATGAAAAAATTACTTCCAGTGCGTCTGTAAGCGGAAGAGAACCTAAAGGCTTCATTCTGCCGCGCATCGCCAGTGCAAGAGATGTCAATCCTATCATTATGATAAAGAGGATTTTAAATGAAACAAAAGGAGAAAGCCCGAACATCAACAGAATATCAATTAGAATTCCGGAAAGGAATGTACCGGTCGCGCCGGCGGTACCTAAAATAAAAAAGTATAAGATTCCCATGTCCATCATTTTATCGGACGGGATTAATCCAAAAAAATAAGTTTGAGCAATTCCCTCGGAACCGAGAAAACCAAAGTTCAGCATGAAAAACAGAAAGACCATAAAAAGAATGGAACCTGTCATATTTTCCGCGGCCGACTGCGGAAAAAAAACAGCGGCGATAAGGCAAATAAGGCCGAGCGTTACGCTGACAAGAAAAAGAGGCCTTGCGCCGAGACGATCAACCAGAAATTTTACGATGATGCCCGCCATCAAAAATCCAAGACCGCCGAAAACAGAGTAAAGCGAAATTAAACCGTCATTGTGCATGAACGCTTCGCGCGCGTAGACGACAACAAATGTTCGCGTAACGCCTGACACAAGAACGATAAGAAAGAAGATAAAAATAAAATGGCGGATATGATCCTGAGAAAAGGCTTCTTTAAAAATATCCGCGAGCTTCATCCCGTGCCCGTCTTTGGGGCGCGAAGGCTCGGGAACTTTTTTTATCATGCATCCGCTTATAACGCCCGTAATCACGCCCGCGCTGAGTAAAACGGAAAAAATGATTACAGGCGGTTCCATGCCGAGCGCCATCGCGATTAAAAAACTTCCCGACATCGCTATTGCGCTGTTTGTAATTTGAATCTGCGTCATGTAGCTGCCTCTGTCAGGCCCTGAAGCAAGCAGGCTTAAAACAGGATTGTTTCCTATCATCCCTATTCCGCGGAAAATATGAAACAAAAGCACTCCAATCATGACAAGAAGAAGAGCGATATTTTTATACCCGGCGTAATCAAAAAAAGGAGCGGCCGCGGCAAGCACCATGCAAAGAGACCTTGCGATCCATGTAAAGCTGAATATCCCGATTATAGAAAAACGCCGCGCAAGTAATTTGCCGAACGGCAGCAGAAATAACGCGATGTAAAAAGTCGCGCTCATAAACCCGATATATGTTGACGAGGCTCCAAGCCTGAGAGCGAAAAGCGTGATGATTATTCCTACAAGCAGATTCCACGAGACGGCGTTAAAAACGTTAAAGTAATTATACGCTTCACGGGCCTTGCTTAAACGGTAAGGCGATAGCGGAGTTGCCATATATTCACACTCTACCAATGTGCATAATAAAAAACAAGTATTGACAGTTTCGGCGCGGCAGGTTATAGAGAAACAATGATAAAAGAAGCAATTATGCAGGCGGCAGACAGAAGAAACCTTTCTTATGAATGTGCCGAAGCCGTAATGAACGAGATAATGGAAGGTAAAGCCAGTGAAATTCAAATGGCCGCCTACCTCGCGGCAATGTCCGTAAAAGGTGAAACAATCGACGAAATCACCGCTTCCGCGGCAGAGATGCGCAGACACTGCGTCAGGATTCTGCACAAGATGGACGCGCTTGAGATTGTCGGCACGGGAGGAGATCATTCAAATTCGTTTAACATATCGACAACATCCGCGCTGGTCATTTCCGCCGCCGGGATTCCCGTCGCGAAACACGGAAACCGCGCCGCCACGAGCAGAACCGGCTCCGCTGATGTGCTTGAAGCGCTCGGCGTTGACATAACGATTCCGCCTGAACACAGTTTGTATCTTTTGCAGAATATCAATCTGTGTTTTCTCTTTGCTCAGAATTATCACATATCGATGAAGTATGTCGCGCCCGTCCGGCGTGAACTAGGCATACGCACAATTTTTAACATACTCGGCCCGCTTGTAAATCCCGCCGGCGCCAACATGGAACTTCTCGGCGTTTACGAACCTGAGTTGATAGAACCGATGGCGAAAGTTTTATGCAACCTCGGCGTTCAAAGCGGCATGGTGGTGTACGGCCACGACGGGTTAGACGAAATCTCGCTGGGCGCGCCGACTACAGTCTGCGAACTGCGTAACGGTTTTATAAAAACATATGACATTGAACCTGAACAGTTCGGGCTTGAACGCTGCAAGAAGGATGATCTCGTTGGCGGCACTCCCTCGGAAAACGCGCGGATAACAAGGAGCATCCTTGAAGGCGAAAAAGGTCCAAGACGCAACGCGGTTTTAATAAATTCCGCCGCGGCGATACACATCGCAAAACCGGAAATTGAAATTAAAGACGCCGTCGCCATCGCCGCCAAAGCGATTGATTCGGGCAAAGCGAAAGATCAACTGGAGCGTTTTATAATTCTGTCACAGAAGAAAGACATGAAATTTTAGCTTTATTCGTTCTGTGTGTTTTTTAGTATTTTTTTAACTTCTTTATCAAAATCAGATATTATTTTCTGTGTTTTATTAAATTCGTCGTACTCTGTTTCCGCTTTTTTCTCTGCTTTTTCTTTAGAAATTTTACCTTTACTTGTAAGGATTTTAAATTTTCGAAATGCTAAAAAATCATTAATACTTGCCGCAAATTCTTCCATTGTAAATGTGTTTTCCTGTTCGATTAGATCTTCGATATAATCAAAATAACCGGAAACCGCTCTCTCAAGCCGTCTTATTTCTTTTTCAGATAAATAATTCTTCGCAATAGTAACATCGGACTTTAAGATACGTCCATCCGGCGAATTCTTCCAAGTTGAGAGCCCCATATTTTTTTTGTTTTTATCTGCCTTATCAAATATAATCTCTGCGGCAGTAAAACCGGTTATAGCAAAATGAAATTTGTTTTGTACCATTGCGTAAAAATCATGAGTGGTTTTTGATTTCATGTCGTAGTCGATACTACATTCAGCAAAAATGTCTGTAATCTGCTGCCAAATTCGCCGCTCACTAGCGCGGATAGAGCGTACTCTATCCAACAACTCACGGAAATAATCTACCCCAAATACAGTTTTCCCTTGTTTTAATCTTTCATCATCGAGTACGAAACCTTTAGTGATATATTCTTTTAAAACCTTAGTTGCCCAAATGCGGAAGTGAGTCGCTTTCGCCGAATTTACACGGTAACCTACGGAAATTATTACATCAAGATTGTAGTGTTTGGTTTTGTAGTTTTTTCCATCATTGGCAGTTACCGAGAAATCCTCGGTAACTGAAATCTCGTCTAATTCACCATTTGCAAAAATATTTTTAAGGTGTAACCCTATGTTATCTGTGGAACAATCAAATAAAGCCGCCATAAGTTTTTGGGTTAACCAGATGGTTTCATCTTGTATGCGTACTTCTATTCCGTCTTTGCCTACTTTATTTGTGAAGATGAGGAATTCACTTGTGTTGTTTTTAATCTGCATATTTTATACTATACTATTGTAAAGGGGAAGTCAAGGGCATTAATAAGTTATAATGTAGGATTACCTTGAAGAACAGGGAATAATTTATGGAATATGGATTATCAAATAACACAATTTCCAGTCTATTTTCAATTTTTAATAAATATCCCGGAATAAAACAAGTTGTTCTTTACGGCAGCAGAGCAAAAGGAAATTTTCGCATTGGCTCTGATATCGATCTGATTCTCAAGACAGATAATAATTTTACCCATAAAGACCTTCTTCATATTGCAAACGATTTTGACGATTCCAGAATGCCATATTTTATAGATGTATCAATCTACGATAAACTTACTAATCTTGATTTGAAAGCTCATATCGATAGGGTCGGAAAAGTTTTATATTCTGCATGAAAGGTTGAGAAGATATTATAGGAGAAGAATTTCACGCAAAGACATAGAGGAAATGGAACAATTATTTCTTTAATATTGCGTGTTTTATTGTTTTTTATTTCCCGTTGTCCAAAGTTTTTCGCGTTTAGCTTGCTGACTACCGGTTTGCCTGTGCTTTTTTCAATTTGTTTTAATACCATTTCCAATAGTTTCTTACTTTTTCATAACACAAAGGCAAATAAGATACTTCTGCTGCGAACCATATTTAGATGATATTAAAAATGGTGATAATGATCGTGACGATTACTGTTTGAACTTCCGCTGGCAGCCATGACACTAAGAGCGAACCAGCCAATTAATACAAATACCGCGACAGGCGCAAGAAAGAAGTAAAAACAGGCAATAGGTCCGCCCTTCCATTTGTACACAGCGTAAGTAAGAATAATATGTACTACTAAAATAATAATACTTCCTATTACTTGCATTAAAATTTCATTCGAAAAAATATTATTTAAAAACTCTTCCATAATATTAATTTCCTTAGTAAAAATATCCAGGGGGAATACTTCCCCCTGTAGTTCTGCTTAAATTTTACCTAATTTAGCTTTGTCCAAATTTCAGAACCCGCTTCCCTTGTGTATGTGCCAATGCCTCCGTCTTCAGCTGAATATTTGTCATCTAAATCGCCGGGAAAATTGTCTCTAGCATACAAATAAACAGTTCCTCCCATAAAAGTTACACTGGTAAGACTAGTACAGCCCTCAAAAGCACGAACAAAGCCGATGGATTGCAAACTTTCAGGCAGTGTAATTTCTGTAAGGCTTGTGCAATATTGGAAAGCCTGAGTACCTATGTCCCTCAACCCTTCGGGCAAGTTTATTTCTTCAAGATTCACGCAGCCCCTGAAAGTAGCTTCCGGAATATAAGTAATCCCCTCAGGTATTGTAATTTTTGTTAGATTCGTATATTGGAAGGTATAACGTCCTATATTTGTAAGTCCTTCAGGCAGGGTAATTTCTGTAATACTTGTTCCTTGGAAATCACAGGCGCCAAAGTATGAAATATTTGAAGGAGCCAGAAAGTGAATTGCTGTAATATCCTGATTACCTCGAAAAAGAGTGCCTTCATACCCACCATCACCAGTCCCAGTATGCGTTACGGGCAGGTATTCACTATCGGCGTTTAGACGGTGAAAAGCAGGTATGTACACTTCACCGCTTGTTACTGTGCCAGCTCTAACGACATACGAATTACTATCTTGAATCCCAGAAAAACCAGTAACTAATTCATACTCAAGTCCTGCGGTTCCTGTGGCATATAAGATATTACCTGTAGCGTGATATTCAATATGATTTAAGTTATGGCTGCATTTTCTTTCTTCGTCTCCGCCGTCAGTTGTTTCTGTAGGCTGTATTACTGCCCATTCACTCCAGTCATGCGCAGCCGGATTTATCTCTCCGATATTTTCTTCTTCAGTGTGCGCGGCATTGTGTGTACATTCCCGTATCTGTCTTTCCGGCGAAACGCAGGTAGCGGCGGTTTTTTGTGTCCATTCGCTAAAATCGTGGTTGTCAGAATCAATAGGTATTACTTCTCCTGTAAAATCTTCACCACAGCGATCACAGTGTCCTGTTCCGGTATTACCAGCCGCCATGCAAGTCGCGGCATACGCTCCTGGAAGATTATGCCCGAGAGCGGGATGGCTTCCGGTGCGTTTATCTTTTGCAATACAAGGTGTATTTTTACAGCTTCGGGTATCATAGCTTGGCGCTTCGCAGGTTGCCGGATCCGCATCTTCGACCCAATCAGAATCACTGCCGAAATTGTGTCCGTTTGCGCATGGGTCTATGTTTGGTGTTTTGCCGTCATCACAGGCAAACAATACAAGCTCAATTATTGCAATAAGGGCAATAAACTTAAAAAAATTTACTAGTTTTTTCATACAAATCTCCTAAATTTTGTTTGAAATTCAAAAAAAATCCCTAAAATATTAAATACAATAATGTATATCATCATTTAATGATGTTTTACATTATTTGTCAAGTAAGGAAAGGGTATTATTATGATGTAGAAAGTAATTATATGACTAGTTTAAGGGAAATTTTTGCTCACAATTTAAAGAAAAAACGCAAAAATTGTGGCTTTTCTCAGTCAGAACTGGCTGAAATTTTAAACGTGTCTACCCACCATATTGCTACAATAGAAACTGCTCGAAATTCACCTACATTTGACTTAGTAGAACGAATGGCAAAAGCACTGGATATTGAGATTTATGAACTGTTTATAAACCATCTTTCTCCGCCTGAAGAAATGGAACGTCTTTATCAAACTGTAGTAAAAAATATTGAAAATGTAGTTACCGATGCCGTAAAAAAAGCAATCGCGGAAAACTGCGGGAAAAGCGAGAAATAGGCTCCATGCAGAGGTACAAAATCGACTTTACTTTTCAATATCTATCTGTAATACTTTTAGTCGAGGTGTATATGAATTTTGACATTGAGTTTGAACAGGAAGAAGACGGTCGCTGGATAGCGGAAATTCCGGAAATTCCCGGTGTGCTTGCGTATGGTGTGACACCTCTACAGGCGGGAGAAAAAGCCAGAGCATTGGCTTTAAGAGTTTTAGCAGAACGAATGTAGCCAAACATACAGGACTAAAGCCAAACGATTTGTAACTTATATTCATTAAACTTATTTCCTTCCATCTTATAACCGCTTATCCGAAAAAATTGAAAGATAATTTATCAAAAGCAGAACGAAATGAAATTGCTAAGAAAATTATAAAATTGGAACAAGGTTTTGAAAAGCAAGGAGATTAAAATGAATATTTTTAATAGTATCATGCAGGGTTTAAACGAGGCTGAAGAATATCAACAAGGAAAAATATCTGCAAGAAATAATAAATTATCAATAAAACCTGTTACATTTTTCAATACGGAAGACATTAAACGTATACGCGGGAAAACAGGTCTGAGCCAAGTGATGTTTGCAGGATCAATGGGTGTCTCTGTAAAAACTGTAGAAGCATGGGAAAATGGACGTAACAAACCTGAAGGCGCCTCGCGCCGCTTACTGGAAATTGTCAGAGATGATCCCGGGTTTTTGACACGTTTTCAAGCTTAAAAGCGAAATGAACTAAGATATAGTTTCTATACTACTCCATGTGAAGCAAATAATAAATTCCAAAAATATTTTAACAATGTGAATTAATCCATTCAAGCAGGTTAAATTCGGTAATAGAACTGTCCTCAAGTCCCTAGCCGGGCGTTTCAAGCTCATAATCAGTACATATAAGCGGAAGTTCGTTAATTTCAATCAAGTCACTATGCTAATGCCTCAAAAGAGAAATTAAGCCAAAACCTCTCTTTCTCCACTCTTCCTTGACATCATAAAATAATCTATAATAAATTCTAACCATGAAGAACCCGCCGGCGATACTTGGAAAAATCGCGGAAAGCACGATAAAGCGCGTGGCAAAAGCTAAAGAAGCGTTATCTCCTGAACAAATATACGAGAAGGTACACATATTAAATAATAAATTATCATTCCGCAAAGCTCTCGCCGCACCGGGTTTGTCATTTATCTGTGAGGTGAAGAAAGCGTCTCCTTCCAAAGGCATAATCTCGCAGGATTTTCCGTGGATGGAAATCGCGAAGGATTACGAGGAAAGCGGCGCGGCGGCGATTTCCGTTCTTACAGAACCTGAATTTTTTCTGGGAAGCGATCAGTATTTACGCGAAATATCCGCCGCGGTAAAAATTCCGACGCTGCGGAAAGATTTTATTATAGATCCTTATCAGATTTACGAAGCTAAATTATGGGGAGCGGGCGCGGCGCTTTTAATCTGCGCGTTACTCGAACAGGAAACGCTTTCTTCATATTTACAAACCGCGGAAGAGATTGATCTTGACTGCCTTGTGGAAGTACACAACGAAGAAGAGCTTGAAGAAGCGCTCGCATCGCGGGCGAAGATCATCGGTATTAATAACCGCGACCTTACCACATTCAATGTGGACACATCTCTTACATCCCGCTTAAGAAAAAAAATTCCTTCAGACATAATAGCTGTCGCGGAAAGCGGCATTAAAGACGCCGGTGATATCCGCAGGTTAAAAGACGACGGCATTGACGCTGTTTTAATCGGCGAAAGTTTGATGCGCCGCGCGGACAGAAAAGATTTTTTAAAAGAGTTATTATCAGTTTAATAGATGTTAAAATTTATCCGGAGGAAGCATGAAAAAGGAAATTATTAAACCGCTTATTATTTTTACGGCGTGTGTTATAGCGGCGTTTGCGTTTAACGGTCTTGCCGCTCATGTCAGAAGCGGGTACGGAAGCATAGAAATAACGACAGGCTTCCTTGAACCGGAGGAGAAAGCGAACGGCTATCCTGTCCGTATCGCTTACAGGCTTTACAAACCAAAGACGGCTGCGGACACGAATCCGGCAGCGGCAGTGCTTGCGATGCATGGTTACCAGAGCGATAAAGATACCAATACCGCGTACTGCGTCGAGCTTGCGCGAAGAGGCATGGTTGTCCTTTCGATTGACAGCTACGGTCACGGCGATTCAAATCCCGGAATGCGCGGACGCGGCTGGGCACATTACAATATAAAAAATTTAGATAAAACAATTTCAGGACCTCTTCGCTACATGGTATTGATGACATTCAGTATTCAGGATTTTTTCCGCCGGCCGGTTTCCGACGGACTCTCCGACAGTTCAATGGGCGGCAGAAGCGCATGGCGTTATCTGTCATCGCTTCCGTTTGTCGATTCGGGAAGAATGGCGATGACAGGACATTCAATGGGGACATGGTCGTCATGGTCGGTCGCTTCCGATTTTCCCGAACACCGCGCCATCGTTCTGCAATGCGGCGAAGTCTATCATCAAAACCTGTACGATTCGCAGAATATAAAATTCAACAATGTGCTGCTGCTCCAATCGCTCATCGAAGAGTTCGAGAATATGCGCGATTATCAGCATAATATACGCGGACTCGAAAGAACGCCTCTTCGTTACCGCGATTTTATGGGACAATCCTCTCCCGTTGAATGGAACAGAACATACGGCTCATTCGCGGACGGCAGCGCGAGGCGCATGGAGCTTATCATCACCAATCACCGTCTTGTAACATTCGACAGCGACGCTCTAGCCCCAACGATGAACTGGCTTAAGACCGCGCTTGAAGTAAACACCGATCTCGCGGACACAAGCCATGTGCAATGGCTTAAAGAAACATTAAGCCTGCTCGCGATGTTAGCTGCAATGGTTTCCATGCTTCCTCTTTTTTTAATTCTTATCAAATTTAAATTTTTTAAACCGCTTTCCATTCCGCTCAGCGAAAAACCTAAGATGCTCGCCCGTTCGGATCGAACAGCCAACATTATGACGGCGGTTCTGATAAGCGGAATAACATTTCCGTTTTTAACTCAGCTTGGGCACGGGCTTCTTCCGTTACCTGAAGATATTTTCCGCATGCCCATCGGCAACGGTTTTATTACATGGCTTGGTTTTTTAATGCTTGTAGCGCTTGTCTCGTTATACCTTTGGTGTAAAAAAGGCGGCGGGAAATTAGCCGGGTGGACATTTGCCGATCTTGCGATGGAAGGAACATCAGCGGATTCAAAGTCCGAATACAATTGTAAAAATTTAATCATACGCGCGTGCGCTGCGGCCTTCATCCTGACAGGCGTTATGTACATAATGACATGCGTAAGCGCCGCTGTTTTTCAACTTGACTTCCGTTTTATCTGGCCGTTCTTCAGACCTTTCACTCCATTACGCTTCGGGCAGTTCTTTGTGTACCTGCCTGTCTACGCGGCCTTCTTTACAATCAACGCGGGAATAAAACTTTACGGGCAGCTCAGGCTCCCGGAATATACATTCAAAGGCAAACCATCAGGCGCGCTTACGCAGCTTGTGTGGTGGGGCTACAGCATACTTGTAATGCTCGGAGGATTATTTATAATTGCGCTGATTCAATACGTTCCGTTCTTCATGGGACTAGGTCCAGGAGCCGACATGCTGTTCTCATCATTATTCGGCGGACCGTTCATGTCAATATTAATTCTGCTTGTCCCGCAGTTCGCGGTGTTCTTTTTCTTTTCGACATGGCTGTACAGAAAAAGCGGAACTGTTTACACAGGCTCATTCGTTCTGGCGATTATGGCGTCATGGGTTGTCACAGGCGGATCCGCTGTGTTTTAAAAGGCTGTAGTATTTTGATAAAATATGATAATCTAATTTTATGTTGATAAAAATTTGCGGTCTTTTCCGCGAAGAAGACATTGATTTTGTAAATGAGGCGCGTCCCGATTTCGCGGGTTTTGTATTCGCGAAAAGTCCGAGGCAGATTTCCGCGCCTCTTGCACAGTATCTGCGTTTCCGCTTAAACGACGGCATTATTCCTGTCGGCGTATTTGTAAACGCGCCCATCGCGCTTATCACAGAACTGTACCACAACGGAATAATTTCCATCGCTCAATTGCACGGCAATGAAGATGAGAGCTACATTACAGCGTTGAAAAAAATGAGCGCAACGGCGCTCAGGCAGAAAAAATACGAGCCGATAAAAGTAATAAAAACAATTATCCATGAAGACATAAAACCAAAACTGCGCCTTCCCCACAGCGCCGATTACATTCTTATGGATTCGGGAGCGGGTTCAGGAAAAACATTCGACTGGAATTATTTAAAATTTTTACAAACAAAAAGACCGTGGTTTTTAGCGGGAGGCATCGGTATAAATAATATTGAAAAGGCGGTTTCGATTAATCCGTACGCGGTTGATGTATCAAGCGGCGCGGAAACAAACGGGGTAAAAGACCGTGAGAAAATATTGCAGCTAACGGCAGCGGTAAAGAGAAAGGATTAATTGTTATGGATTATAAAAATACAAATTTATTTTTTTTACAGGAGGATTGCGTTAATATCTTTGGAGAAGATAAGGGTAATAAAATTTTTATCAGATCGGAAGAACTGTTAGATTCAATGCTTGCCAAAGCAGATTTTAAAAACAATGACAGTATTAAGAATCACATGAGCACGAACATGCTTCCTGTTATCGCGTTTTACAAATCTTTGCAGGAAAGCGGCTTCTCAAAAGAAGAAGCGTATAATTTAACCCTGACTGAAACGCAGAAATGGGCGCATGTAAAGGAACAAAGAAATAAAAAGATGCTTAAAATTCCATTTACATACAGTTTTTTCCGGCTTGTGGTTAAATCTTTCATGAAAAAAAGTTTCCCCGTTGAAGGATGGGAAACCGAATGGGTCAGGCGCGACGGTAAAGAAATTCATTTTAATCTTAAACGCTGCATCTATATTGATATAACAAAAGAATGCGACTGCGCCGAATTATGCCAGGTATTTTGCAAAAATGACGATGTCGCTTTTAGAGGCTATGAGCCGAAAATATATTTTCATAGAAACGGCACGCTTGCTAACGGAGATAAATGCTGCGATTTCCATTTTACACGTTCTAAATAACCGCAGCCGCAGGTAGCGGTAAGATAGGTGGGAATATATGATAAAGGAAACTGTTACAAAGAGTGTAGATTCATACATCGAATCCGGTAAAAAATTATTAAAAAAAGGCGACTATCACAGCGCCATTGCAGATTTTAAAAAAGCGCTCTCAATTTTTAACGGCGATTCTTTTTTAATCTACACATTACTTTCAGCCGCATATCGTGAAAAAGGTGAATATAATACTTCGATAGAATATTGCAATAAAAGCATCGAAACATATGAATTGATAGACGCGGATTCTTATGAAGAGGCCATGGCATTTGCATATAACGATCTGGCGCTTACCTATATGGCAAATAATGACAAAGAACAAGCTGTCATTTTCTTTAAACAATCCGCGGATAACGGCGGAAATGAAGCGTTAGAAAATCTTAAGAAATTGGATATTGAATATAAACCTGAGCGTTTCATCCGTAAAGGGCAATACGGTTCTACATTAGTGAGTGTTCCTGATTTTTAATTTATTGAATATATTTTGCCGGTATTACATTTTTAATTAATATGATACTATTACGCCATGAACACCACAGACAGGTTCGCCGGGCGATTCGGCGAATACGGCGGACAATACATTCCGGAAACATTGATGAACGAAATCATCAATCTGGAAAAAGCGTATAATCACTACAAGGAAGACGACGCGTTTAAAAATGAGTTAAACGCTCTTTTAAAAAATTACGCGGGACGCCCTTCTCTATTATACTACGCGGAAAAAATGACGCGCGATCTCGGCGGCGCAAAAATCTACCTTAAGCGCGAGGACATGAATCACACAGGCTCCCACAAGATCAACAATGTGCTTGGGCAGACTTTGCTCGCGAAAAAAATGGGAAAGACAAGAATAATCGCGGAAACAGGCGCAGGCCAGCACGGAGTAGCTGCGGCAACGGCGGCTGCTCTACTTGGAATGGAGTGTGAAATTTTCATGGGCAGGGAAGACACGGAACGCCAGGCGTTAAATGTTTACCGCATGGAACTGTTAGGTGCAAAGGTTCATCCTGTAATGTCAGGAACGCAGACATTAAAAGACGCGGTAAACGAAACAATGCGCGAATGGGTAAGCCGCGTTAATGACACGCATTATGTGTTAGGTTCTGTGATGGGTCCTCATCCCTTCCCGATGATTGTGCGCGATTTTCAGGCTGTAATAAGCAGGGAAGCGAGAGAGCAGATCCTCGCCGCAGAAGGAAAACTACCGGCGGCTGTTATCGCGTGTGTCGGCGGCGGCTCTAACGCGATAGGAATTTTTTACAATTTTATAAATGATAAGGACGTAAAACTTATAGGCTGCGAGGCGGCAGGCTCTGGGATAAATACGGAAAAACACGCGGCGAGTATCGCGAAGGGAACTGTCGGCATTTTCCATGGAATGAAATCCTATTTCTGCCAGAACGATGAAGGCCAGATCGCTCCTGTGTATTCAATTTCCGCAGGGCTTGATTATCCCGGTATAGGGCCGGAACACGCGCATTTAAATGACACCAAACGCGCGGAGTATGTTCCCGTAACGGACGAGGAAGCCGTCTGCGCGTTTGAATATCTTTCGCGTACAGAGGGAATCATCTGCGCGATAGAAAGCGCCCACGCAGTCGCGCACATGCAAAAAATTGCACGTAACTATTCAAGCGGCGAGAGCATCATTATATGTCTTTCAGGCAGAGGCGACAAAGACGCGGCATCTATCGCGCGTTACAGAGGAAAAAAAATAAATGAGTAAGCCGGTACACGAATTACAAAGGAAAATATAAATGAGCAGAATTCAAAACGCCTTTAAAAACGGCAAAGCATTTATCGGTTTTGTAACCGGCGGAGATCCGGCTATTAATAAAACAAAAGAATATATTCTGCAAATGATAAAAGCCGGCGCTGACTTGATAGAAATAGGCATCCCATTTTCTGATCCGATTGCCGAGGGCCCGGTGATTCAGGAAGCGAATAACCGCGCTCTTGCGGCGGGTGCAACTGTAGAAAAATTAATAAATCTTGTATCGGATTTACGCAAAGAAACTGATGTTCCGCTTGTGTTCTTAACTTACGCTAATCCTGTTTTTCACTACGATTTCGCTTCCCGCGCCCCAAACACAACAGGTTATGACGCGTTTTTTAAACGCTGCGCGGACGCTGGACTTGACGGCATCATCATCCCCGACCTTCCGTTCGAAGAACAGCCGCCTGTAAAAGAAGCCGCGCTAAAATACGGCGTAGATTTAATATCGCTAATCGCTCCAACTTCAGAAGCGCGGATAAAAGAGATCGCTAAAAACGCCTGCGGTTTTATCTATCTTGTTTCTTCAATGGGCGTAACGGGCATCCGCAGCGAGATTACAACAGACCTCGCCGCAATAACGGCGGCAATCAAATCCGTTACGCAAGTTCCCGTCGCGATAGGTTTCGGCATTCACACGCCGCAGCAAGCCGAACAGATGGCGCGTATCGCGGACGGCGTAATTGTCGGAAGCGCAATTGTAAAAATAATAGCGAAGTACGGAACAGGAGCCGCCGCGCATATTTACAGCTATGTAAAAGAAATGAAAGAAAAAGTTAAATAGATCAAAATCAGGCTTTTTCAGAATTTCGGCAGTAAAATTTCCGCGGTGATATTTTATTAAAGCAGGTACTTCCTCAGCATATTGAAAAACTCGTCGATATCGAGCGGTTTTCCGATATGATCGTTCATACCGGACGCAAGGCATCTTTCAATGTCTTCGCGGAAAACGTTAGCTGTCATCGCGATTATCGGTATCCGCTTGCGCTGATGCCTTCGGGTTTCACCTTCGGCGAATCCCGCGGAGTTAATTGCAAAATTATCTTCTAATTCGCGGATTTTTCTGGTTGCCTCATATCCGTCCATTTCCGGCATCTGAACATCCATCAAAATTAAATCATATTTATCAGGCGCGTTTGTAAACGCTTTAACCGCTTCAAGCCCGTTTTCGGCGCAGTCAATCTCCAGAGAAGTCGGATCAACTAACGCTTCCACAATCTCGCGGTTAATGTCCACATCTTCAGCTAACAGAACTTTACAGCCTTTAAAAATATCTTTGTTATCCGCGTGTTCTTTCTCCGGTAAATTACTATTTCCAATCGACTCTGTAATCGCGTCCGCGATTGCTGACGGGAACAGCGGCTTTGAAAGGAACTTGTCAACGCCGGCTTTCTTCGCCTCATCCGCGACAGTGCTCCACTCAGCGGCGGAAATCATTATTACGACTGTATGTTTCGGCGATTCAGATCTCGCTTTTAATTCCTTCGCCAGCATTATACCGTCCATATCAGGCATCTTCCAATCGACAAAATGAACGTCATACAAGCCGTGTTCCCCGATAAGCGCCAGCGCTTCCTGTCCGCTCAACGCGGTATCGCAGGTTGTGCCAAAACCCGCAATGACATCTTTGAAATAATCCAGTATTTCCTGATCATCATCTACCGCCATTATTTTAATATTTTCCCAGTTAACTCCGATTTCCGATAAACCCTGCGTTCTTCTGATTCCGCGCTTCGCCTTAAAGGTAAAAGAGAACGATGAACCCTTACCGACTTCCGATTCAAGCTCAATTGTTCCGCCCATAAGCTCAACTATGTTCTTTGAAATGACAAGACCCAATCCGGTGCCGCCGAATCTGCGCGATGTTCCGGACTCAGCCTGCTGGAAAGAGCGGAAAAGCTGCAATTGCTGTTCAGGCGCAATACCTATCCCGGAATCTTTGATAGTAATCATAATCGTATATGTGTCGTCTTCTTTGCCGATAAAACGAGTTTCAAGCCGGACAAAACCTTCCTCGTGGGTAAACTTGACCGCGTTGCCGAGAAGATTTGTAATAACCTGCGCAAGCCTCTGATCATCGCCGACAAGAGTGCGCGGGATGGACTTATCAATATGTATTGTAAGTTTTTGTTTTTTCTCGTCAGCACGGAAAGCGACGATATTGACAACGCGCTGAAGCAGTTTTTCAAAATTAAACTCTTCCTGCGCAAGTTCAAATTTATTAGCCTCGATCTTTGACATATCAAGAATATCGTTAATTACACCTAACAGATGATGAGAAGCGTTCTCAATTTTTTCAAAACAATAATCTTTGCGCGGAAGATCTTCGGCGGATTTTCCGATAACGGTCATACCGATTATCGCGTTAAGCGGAGTGCGTATCTCGTGGCTCATGTTCGCAAGGAACGCGCTCTTTGAACGGTTCCCCTGCTCAGCCTGTTCTCTCGCGGTAATCAATTCAGTTATATCAACCGCGTGCTGAAGGTGAACCTTCTGACCGTTCGGCCAGTCAATATAACAATCGGAATGGCGTATATAGCCGCTTAAAATATCAACATAATCATCCCATACAACGATTTGATCAGGATTTTCTTCAAGCGCGACACATGGACAGAATTCGCATTTTTTATTAAAGCCGCGCAGTACTTTATAACAATGTTCTCCTACAAGGTCATCGCCTTCCTTGCCGAGAATTTTCTTCATGTAATTATTTACAAATAATAACTCACCGGTATTAGGAATGGTGATATAGATGAGAGCGTCAAGACCATTCATGATGCTTTCAAGGGATCTGAGCGCTGTGTTTTTCTGTTTATTCGCTTCGTTCGCTTCTTTTACAGCTCTCTCAAGACGCACGGTAATAGTATTGCGGCTGATTGCATTTACAATTGTCCGGCTTGCGGAACGCAGAATTAATTCTTCATTTTCCGTAAATAAACGTTCCCTGGTGTAATTATCATAACCGATAAATCCCCAGAATTTTTCTTTTATATAAACCGGCATTATAAAAATAGAAATTATACCGCGCGCCGTTAGGTGCTCTTTTAGATTTGACTCCATGTCGCGTACCAGTAAACTGACGCTGTTTCCCTGCGATGCCAGATCTTTTAAGAACGTTTTATCGCTGTATTTTAAGTCTTCCGCGAGAATACCATGTTCAACGTTCGATTTAAAATTACCGTTATCCCACTCGTAAATTTCAGAACAGTAACCTCCGTCGCTGGAATTGTAATTTTTCCATATACAAACACGCTCGACATTTACGGCGGCCGCGATTATATTCACGGCATCCTGAAGAGAATCTTCAAAACACGTTCCCGGTTCAATCAAAGTGGAAGATACATTGTTAAGCGCTTTTAAAAGCTCGTCCTGCTCATGCAAATGATGTGTCAATTTTTTAATATCGCTTAAATCATAAAGGAAACCGATTCCAATAAATTCATCTTCGTCCTGAACCCGCGTAAGCGTAATATCGCAAGGCACGATTTTCCCAGCCGCCGTCTGGTGAGGCCATTCAAATCTGACTGTCTCACCGGCTATAGCGCGGTTAGTGTTTTCATAAGCAACTTCCAGGGCATTGCGTCCATCCGGCAAAAACTCCGGCGAGAAATCTTCGTAGTAACGATCGATAAGCTGCTGCTTCGGAGCGTCAAACATTATTGCGAGTTTATCATTAACATTGGTAACACTCGGAGTGCCGTCAAAGAAAGCCATGCCGATCGGCAGATTATCAATTATAGCCTGATTGATCTTAGCGGCCTTTATAACTTCCTTTTCCATTTTTTTAATGTTACGTAAGTCGTACAGAAACGCCAGTATGATCAATTCATTATCAACACGGACGCATGTCTGCGTAAGCTCGCAAGGAACGCTCACGCCGTCCGCGGTTTTATGAGGCCATTCAATTCTTATAGATTCGCCGACGCTTGCGCGTTCAATAATACTAAGAGCTTCAGAAAGAGCAGGACGTCCATCAGGCAGATAATCCTCGGAAAAATCTTCAAAATAATGATCGATAATTCTCTGCTTTGGAGCATTAAACATTTTTGTCAGTTCAACATTGCAGTCAGTGATCACCGGGGGATTACCGGTAAAGACTGCCATGCCAACCGGCATGGTATCTAATATAGCTTGATTGATCTTCGCCGTTTTGTTGATCTCTTTTTGCATTTTTTTAATATTACTAAGATCATAAGTAAACGCCATCACAGTGTATTTGCCGTCACGCTCTATTGCTGTCACTGTAGTTTCACATGGTTTTATCTCACCATTTTTTGTTTTATGAAGCCATTCAGATGTAATATTCTCGCCTGTATCAATCAGATGTTTTAATATTTTTTGAGTTTTTAATACAGTGTCTTCACCGTCAAATTGATTCAACGGTGAAAATGAATAAAAATTATCGATGTAATCTTGCTTTGTGGTACCGCATATTTTTAATATTTCTTCGTTGCAATCTATAACATTTATATTATCATCAAAGATTGTAAGACCGATCGGCGCGGATTTTATAATAGCTTGATAAAACTTATGCGCTTCAATCAGTTCCTGTTCCAACTCAGTGCGTATAATGGCATTACCGCACAGAAATGACGCGGAACGCAGCATTTCAACGCACTCAGCGTCAAAATATTTTTCATTCCGGTGATCGCTGAAAATTATAAAACCCCAGAAAGCGCCCTTTAAAAAAATCGGCGTAATAAAAACAGAAACCGCGCCGTATTGTTCCAGCAAACGTCCTTCGGGCATAAACCGGACAGGACTGTTAATTGATTCACCCGCGGAAAGCAGTTTGTCCCAACGCGGAAACATATCCTGATAGTAAATATTATGAAGCTTTTCTGTCGGCGGAGTGATTCCCCCTGAAGCCCTGTCCCATCGGTAGATTTGAGAAACAGTTAAACCTGACGGCGTTGATTGATTGCGCCAGATATTCATTCTGTCAAGTTCGGCGGCATCCGCAATCAAACCCATACCAGTTGACATCACATCATCAAAATTATCAGCCGTGTTTGACAGAAAAAACGCCGACATTTTATTAAGCGCATCAGCCATTTTCTTGCTGCGTTCAAGAGATTTTATCCTATCGTTATTATTTTTTACCATTATTATTTACTTATCGGCCATTTATATACTAATATATTAAATTAATGACTGACAGGAAAGAAATTTCACTCAAAAACCGCCGGGTAGTGGTCTATTTGTTAAATTTTTGTATATTAATCAGGTTGATGCATCTGCTTTCAAAAATGACTCATGAAAGCTTTATTCAAACCGGTAAAACCAGAATAATCCAGATTTTACCGGTTATACAATTTACTTTTAATTGAAGCTGTTCCGAAACTTCAGTTTTTGGAACAACCTCAATTTTCTTCCCGGATAAGAGCTTCACGGAAACCCGCGGCGCTGATTAATGCGGCTGTAGAATTAAAGTCAGTCCCGGACACACCAGATACTACCACACGGAAAAAATCAACATTATTCTCGTTTGTAAAACGTTCATACGATGGATTTAAACCGGAGTCCCTGAGCCTTGTAAAAGCGTCCAGCGCGTTTCTTGAGTTTCTGTAAGAGCCGACCTGAAAGCGGTAATTTCTTTCCGGAGTTATGCTGATCTGCGGCACTACCCTTAAACCCGAAAAAGCGGCAGGCAGAGAAACCGCAGGGTTTTGAGGAAGAACAACATCAGCGGTGTTTGCCTGTACTGCCGCTTGCGGCGCTGCGGGTGTGGAATTCTGAGGCGCAATTTGCGCGCCTACAGCCGGAGTTGTTATGTGAACCCTGTCTGTACTGACAACGGTAACAGGAGCGGTACCGGTGACGATCATGTCAAGTTGTTCTGCGGCGGCTCTCGAAATATCAATTATCCTTGCCGGAACAAATGGCCCGCGATCATTTACTCTAACAGTTACGCTTCTGTTGTTATGCTGATTCGTAACGATAAGCATCGTCCCAAATGGCAGACTCGGGTGAGCGGCAGTTAACTGCGAAGAATTGAATATCTCGCCGGAAGCAGTCGGGCGTCCTTCAAACTCCCTGCCGTACCATGATGCGATACCTTCCTGGCGGAAAACCTCAGAAGTCTGAGCCATCAATTGAAACGGAATTAAGATTGATAAAAATAATGCAAACAAGAGAATATTTTTCTTTTTCATATTGATAGTATCGGCAGAAAAAAAGCAGATATGATATATTAAAGAATCATGGATAGATTTGTAAATTGTATCGCCCACCAATCAAGCGAGGGGCAGCTCCTTATCGGCGATAATTATACTGCTCTTTTTGATTGCGGCATGATGTTCTGCGGTGAAAAAACTATTCAAAACGTAAAAAACGCACTTAACGACCGGGCTGTCAACATGAATAATACCCATAAACGCACTTTGGATTATATCTTTTTAACTCATACCCATTATGACCATATCGGAGCGCTTCCATATTTCAGAAAAGAATGGGAAAACGTCCGCGTTGTTACAGGTGAAACAGGAGCGGCTGTCCTTTTGAAAAACACTCCCCGCAGAGTTATCCGCGAACTGTCTCTCGCGGCGACGAGAACCTACAATACTGAACTCAACACGGATTACAACGATGATTTATTTCACGCTGATATAACAATAAAGGATAACGACATTATTTCCCTTGGAGGGATATCTGTTCAAACACTCGAAACTCCGGGACACACGAGAGATTCCCTGTCTTTTTTTATACCTGAATTAAAACTTTTTATTGTAAATGAAACACCCGGAGTACTAATGCCGGACAGAGAAATCTATCCTTGTTACCTTACAGGTTACAAGGACACGGTTCAATCAATTAAAAAATGCAGTCAGATTCCTTTCGAACATTTATCAATGCCCCATCGCGGCATAGCCGGAAAAGAAGAAGCAGATGGTTTTTTTGAAAAAGCTCTTAAGGTCAACGCCGCCTGCCGCGATTTTATTTTAGACATGAAAAATAAAAATTTCACCGAAGATGAAATGCTGAAATCCTACTTTAATAAATACGCGAGTGACACGCTTTTACATTACCAGCCTAAGGAAGCCTTTCTCGCCAACGCAAGAGCGGCTATTTCGTGCACATTGAGGGAATTTCAACAGGTTTAGTAAATTAAAATTTTTATCACAAACTTAAAAAAAAAGAGCCGCGGAATTGATGCGGCTCGCAAAAAACAAAAAAAAGCTTGGCAACGACCTACTTTCCCGCACCTTGGAGATGCAGTATCATCGGCGCAAAGGGGCTTGACTTCCGTGTTCGGAAAGGGAACGGGTATTACACCCCTGCCGTAATCACCAAGCAATAAACACAATTTAAGGAACAATAATATGGTCAAGCCTCA
>Ga0209755_10000651_pt1 | contig 61338 bp, 57 predicted proteins | sample TergutCo191P1_FD_187301 | JGI IMG/M metagenome (GOLD analysis project Ga0209755, IMG submission 187301) | Cornitermes sp. P1 segment gut microbial communities from Petit-Saut dam, French Guiana - Co191P1 (SPAdes) (version 2) | ecosystem: Host-associated > Arthropoda: Insects > Digestive system...
ATTTCTGTTTTCTGCTCTGCAGGGGGTGGTGGGGCGGGGGGGAGGGCCAACTCCTCCAAAATTTGGCCCATGCGCAAAGCCATGGCAGAGGAGCCTGCGAGGAGGAAGTGCTCCTGTGCGCGGGCATATTCTCCTGCTTGGGCCAGGGCGAGCCCCAGGTAGTTATGGGCTTTTGTATTGTCCTGTTGGAGGGCAATGGCTGTCTTAAAGGTATGTATGGCGTGAGAGGTGTCGTTTTGTTTGAGGAAGACGAGGCCGAGGTTAATGTGGAGGGTTGCGTCCTCTGGGTTGTTGCGGACCAAAGCTTCATAAACTTGCGCCGCCTCCTTCCAGAGGTTGAGTTTAAAATAGGTAAGGCCGAGCAAGTTTTGTGTTTTCTCATTATTGGGGCTGAGGCGCAAAGCCTGCTCCAAATGGGTTTTGGCTGCGGCGAAGTCCCCTTGGGAGAGCCCCTCTCCTGCGCGGTAGAATGCTTCAAGGAAGGCTGCCTCGTCTAACACGCCCTGAGCTTTCATGGCTTTGGTTTCTCCTTGCGCTGTGTATTTTTGTATTGGTAGACGAAGTAGAGGGCCAGCACCTTTCGTACATAGTGCTGTGTTTCCGCATATGGAGGAATTTGCCCTCCATATTTTTTGAGGGCATTGGGCCCTGCGTTATAGGCTGCGAGTGTTTGCACCATATTTCCTTCAAACAAGTCCGCAAGCATTCTCAAGTAGCGTGCGCCGGCCTCAATGTTGGCGTTGGCGTCCAGGAGGTTTTCCACGGCGAGTTGCTGGGCTGTTTGAGGCATGAGTTGCATGAGGCCGAGAGCGCCTTTTGGGGAAATGGCTGAAGGCTCAAACGCGGACTCTGCATGCATGACGGCCTTCAGCAAGGCAGCCGGCAGTTGGTATTTTTGGGCACAGGCAAGCACCATTTCCTCGAAAGGCTCATATTTGGATTGGAAAGCAAGGTTTTGCGCTCCCACCGCGCCCGTTTGAGTTGCCTTGGGTATAGCAGAAGTTTTTCCTTTGTCGCGCCCCCTGGGGGCATTGGTGTAAACAATGGTTCCATCTTTTTCGACGTATTTATAAATTTTGCTTTCCTCTGCCGAAGCGACACAAACCCACAGGGCAAGGCCGGCGGGGAGGAGGAGGCATATATAAAACCGGAAGTGAGGCATATGAGGCGAAAAGCGTTGGGGGCTTTTGTAAGGCTTAGCCCAAAATAGAGTGTTTAGCATTTTTCGTTGCCAAAAAAAACAACTCGAGGGAACAAGAGGCATGCGCCTGGAATATGACTTTCTCGTTATTGGAAGTGGAGTAGCGGGCCTGAGTTTTGCCCGTTTTGCAGCCCAACATGGGCGTGTCGCCATTGTAACCAAACGTACGGCAGAGCAGACCAGCACAAGCCAAGCCCAAGGGGGCATAGCCTCCGTGTTGGATGAGAGCGACAGTTTTGAGTTGCACGTGGAAGACAGCTTGGTAGCGGGGGCCGGCCAGTGCCGAGAAAGTGCCGTACGCGTAACGGTGGAGGAGGGCCCGCAAAAGCTTTTGGAGCTTGCGGCCCTGGGTTGCCATTTTGACGCCAAAAGTGACGGCAGCTATGACTTAACACGCGAAGGCGGCCACTCTCGCCGCCGCATTGTGCACGCCGGCGACATAACGGGCAAGGAAGTACAACGTGCTTTGTTGAAGCACTGCCAAAGTTTGCCCCAAATTTCCTTTTTTGAGAACAGTTGTGCCATTGACTTGGTATGCGACAAACGCCTTCCCCTAGGGCAGGGGCGGTGTTTGGGGGCCTATATATTGATGGAGGGGGGGCACATTGAAGCTTTCCACGCCCGGCAAACCGTTTTGGCCACCGGCGGCTCCGGCAAAGCCTACCTTTATACCTCCAACCCGGATGTGGCCACCGGTGACGGGCTGGCCATGGCCTTTCGTGCGGGGGCGCGTATTTGCAACATGGAGTTTTTCCAATTCCACCCCACCTGCCTCTTCCACCCTGAGGCCAAAAATTTCCTCCTTAGTGAGGCCGTACGTGGAGAAGGCGGCATACTCCGCCTGAGGAATGGCCAAAGCTTTATGCCAAATTACCACCACCAGGGGGACTTGGCGCCACGCGACGTGGTGACGCGCGCCATGGACACCGAAATGAAAAAAAGCGGCGACACCCACCTGCTGTTGGACGTCCGCCACCTGGGCCCAGCCTTCCTCGAAGAGCGCTTCCCCACACTCCTGGCCACCTGCCGCTCCTTCGGCATTGACATGACAACCACCCCCATTCCCGTTGTGCCCGCCGCACACTACCAATGCGGCGGTGTGGATACCGACTTGGATGGGCGTACCTCCCTGCCTGGGCTTTTTGCGGTGGGGGAGGTGGCGCATACGGGGCTGCATGGGGCCAACCGCCTGGCCTCCAACTCCCTGCTGGAAGGCCTCGTGTTTGGACACCGCGCCGCCAAAGCCGCCATTGCGACACTCCAAGAAACCCAGCCCAACTTTGAGGCCATTGCGCCGTGGATATATAGGGGCAAGCCCGACAGTTTTGAGGGGGTGTTGGTGCGCCAAAACTGGGAGGACATTCGCCGCCTCATGTGGAACCTCGTCGGCATTGTACGCTCCGACAAGCGCCTCCTGCTGGCCAAACGCAGGTTGGAGCTGCTGCGCGAAGAAATTCGCGCCTTCTATGTGGAATATGTTGTGACGCGCGACGTGCTGGAGCTGCGGAACATTGCGGATGTGGCCTACCTCATTGTGGAGTGCGCACTCTCCCGCAAAGAAAGCCGGGGCTTGCATACAAGCCAGGACTGGCCCAACACCCTCCCAACACCCCAGCCGGACACCTTCATACAAAGAGAGCCATGAGCAACCCCACACCAGAAGCCTTCCCGGACATGCCCATGACGGCCCCCCCTGGGCCCCCTCTCCGGCCCCCCATGCCCTGGGTAAGCTATGGCTATATAGCTGTGTGTATTGCCATTTTTGTGCTCGGCACTTTCATGGGCCTCCACAACGAATGGACACACCGTTTCGCCCTATATGTGCCTCGTATGGTTGAGTTTGGCGAATGGTGGCGCCTCTTCAGTTGCCATTTTCTCCATGGCAATGTTTTGCATATATTTTTCAACATGTGGGTTGCCCAGGGCCTGGGCCGCAACCTTGAAATCACCATTGGCTCCTGGCTTTTTTTGTGGGTTTCTCTGGTGGGGGCTTTGGGGACGGCCCTCTCGTCCATGCTGTTCAGCCCCGACGCGTTGATGGTGGGCGCTTCGGGTGTTATTCTCTCATGGGCAGGCGCCATGCTCCCATTGCTCGCACGCCAGGCGCGCAAAAGCCTGCTCATTTGGTTTATTCAAATCAGCGTTCTGAGTTTGTTGCCGGGCATCAGCCTCGCAGGCCATGCCGGCGGCGCACTCGCAGGTTTTGTGTGTGGCTTGGCTTTGCGTCAACATTCAAGAGGCCACCGAGGCTGGCTGCTTGGGGCCAGCGTCGCTGTTATTGCGCTGTGCGCCTGGGTGCTCCACCACCTCGCTGTCCCCCTCACCTTCCGTTTTTGAAGCACCTGGGGCTTCATTCAGTCCTCCCCTCCTTCGCAAACCCAACGAGCCTCATCGTTCAATTCGTCGGTGAACTGTTTCCTGCACTTAGCGTCGCCCAAGCACCTTGCAGAAAATTCTTGAGACTCATCCTCACATTCGCCGAGAATAAGCGTTGTGGCTTCTTTCAGTCCCACGCAGCGATCAAATTCGTCTTCATTGGTGTATTCAGGCACCTTACATTCCTGAAAGCATTTCTCGCACTCTTTGCATCCGTTGTGCTGGTTGCAAGCTGCTTTTATAGCATTCAGCAAAAAACCGATGAATTTCTCGCAGTCGTTTTTGGAATTAGCCAGTTGCTCGCAGTCGCGCTCTGCACAACCCATCGCCAGGGCGACAAGCAACAACATCCACTTTTTCATATGTCTCTCCACTCAAAAAAACCCAAGGCCTTCTCTTGAGTTCGGTTTTGGAAGCCAAATTCGGGCCTGCAACAAAACGAATTTTTGTGCACCGTTGGAAATTGAAAAAAAACCACGCGAGGCGGGGCTTTTTGAAAACGGTGTGGCCACGAAAGTGGCTAGTTGCAAGTACCCTTTATTTTTTCAGTTGCTCTGTTGGAAAGATTTTCCTTGCACTCGGCGTTGCCCACGCAAGCTTTGGTTGTCTTTTTCGGATCACCCTCACACTCTTCTTCGAGCTCTTCGGCGTCTAGGCAACCAACAAATTGGTTTTGCTCGTCATAGCTAGGTATTTGTCCTTTGCTAATGCAGTCGTCGCAAACCCCGCACCTGCTCTGGCTTTTGCAAGCTGCGCGATAGGCATCCATGATGATGTCGGCAGCTTGCTCACACTCATTCTCATTCTGTCCGCAACCCATTACCATGGCGGCGGCCAACACCATTATCAACTTTTTCATTTGTGTTTGCTCCTTCAAAAAAACTTCTGGGTGCCACAACCCACCATCTGCCGCTTTTTGCGTTTAGTCGTATATTGAGAATAGTCAAAGAATCTTTTGGCACTTTTTCACGTCTGCGTCATTCACAAAAACAATATATTGAAAAAACCCCGCACAAGGCGGGGCTTTTTGAAAACTGCGTGGCCGCGAAAACAACTAGTTGCAAGCCGATTCTATGAAGAGGTTTATATCGTCTTCATATTTTCTCTCGCATTCCGCTTTGTTGTCCAAGCACTCTCTGGCATCCATCAGCTCCTTGCCCTCACACCTCGCATCTGCCTCTGCAATTTTTGAGAAGTTGATGCACCCCAAATATTCTATTCGAAACTCATTATTTCCCGTTTGGGTTTCTTCGAACTCAGGATAGTTGCCTCTGTTGACGCACTCACAAACCTCACACCCGCGCTGAGCTTCGCAAGCTGCGCTGAAGACGTCTAGCCAAAAGTCCGTCTCTTGTTCGCACTCGTTCGGCTGCACCACATCATCGTCACTCCAGCAACCCACCATCGCCATCGCTATGGCCAACATGATTATTTGTTTTTTCATAATATTGTTTTTCTCCTATCAAAAAACACCGGGACTGTCCCTCGAATTCGGCTTTGAAACCGCTCTCAGTCTAAGCCTCAGCGCCTTTGAGGTGAAACCAGAATGGTCTCCCCCCGTCCACTTCAAACAGGGTTTCCTCAGCACCAGGGTGTGCAAGACAAAAAAACCCCGCACGAGGCGGGGCTTTTCAAAACTGTATTTTTCCAAAACTGAAAGGGCAGGCTTGGAAGAGAACGGCTTAGTCACAGACCGCCTTTATACCTGCAACAGCGTCATCCTTGCATTTGGATTCGTTGTCCAAGCATTTTTCAGCATCGGTTAGGGCAGTACCTTCACATTTCACTTCAACATTTGAATCTGAATTAGAAGCCGTAGGGCATCCTTCAGCCTTCGAATTATTGATGCACTTGCAAGCCTCGCAGCTCTTGCCTTTGCAATAAGCCTCTCGCGCATCTGTCCCAACATCCGCAGCCTTCTCACAGTCATCTTTGCAACCGAACATCATCGTCGCCATGGCGACAACCAACAACATCATCAACTTCTTCATTTGTGTTTGCTCCTTAAAAAAAAACTCTGGACAGCATAGCCGACCAGCTGCCGTCGCTTACATCTATCTGCCTTTTGTTGATAGTCAAGGAATTCTTTGGTGCTTCTTTCTTGTGCCATCCATAATATGTTGAAAATAAAAGCCCCACATGTGGTGGGGCCTCTTTGTTTTCGCATTTTCTCAAAAAACGAGGTGTCAGGGGAAATACTCTGAATAGGAGGAGGTTGTTTCACATTTCGTGCAAAAAAAATAAGCTCGCTGCCCAAATGCTCCGCTTGGCGGGCTGGGGGCTTATTTCGGTGGGCTTGAGGTATGTCCTTGGAGGGGGCTGTCGGCATAAAAAACCCCGCACGGGGCGGGGCTTTTGAAAATTTCGAGGCAGTGAAAATCATCTCTTTGGCGTAACATCGCACATTTCGACCAGAGAATCAATCATTGTCTGCTTGCAGGCAGCTTGGTCGGCCAAACACTCTTCGGCCCATGCCAAAGCTTCGCCCTCACATTTTGCCTCTTCCACTGGCTCTTCCACTGGTTCTGGGGCCTTGCAAGAATAGGCCATCTCAAAAGTCTCCATATCCATTGAAACATCCAACGCCTTGTCTTGGTTGTAGCAGTCACAAGGCCAGCACTCATCGCTCTTGCCCTTGCAGAATTCGCCCATCACATCCACCACTTTGCCTGCCTTGGCGCAGTCGTTTTCTTTCTCTCCTGTGTTTCCACCCGGCTTGTCGGTATTGTTGGTGTCTTTGTCGTCATCGCCGCAAGCTGCGAAAGCCAAAGCCAATGCCATTGCCAAAATCATTCCAAGTTTCTTCACAACTCATCTCCTTTGTTTGAAAAAAGCCAAAAAGCTTCCGAAAGGGGCTTCAAACTCGCTTTTCTCCTCAGGCCCTAAAACTTTTTGAGCCTGTTTAAAACAAAAAAACGAGCCCGTGTATTTATTAGGCGTCAGAGAGAGGATATTGTTTCACATTTCGTGCAAAAAAACAAATCCGTTGCCCAAATGCTCCGCTTGGCGGGCTGGGGGCTTATTTCGGTGGGCTTGAGGTATGTCTTTGGGGGTGTTTGTCGGCATAAAAAAACCCCGCCTGCCTTTGGCAAGCGGGGTTTTGAGTCAACTTCGTTCCGTCAAACTTCGCTGCTTCCAACGCGCTGTTTGCCTGTACTTTTCAATGTCGCCTGAGCGCTGGCCAAACGAGCAATGGGCACACGGAATGGGGAGCAACTGACATAGTCGAGGCCAACACTGTCGAAGAAGAAAATGGAGGCCGGGTCTCCACCGTGCTCCCCACAAACCCCCAGCTTCATGCCGGGGCGTGCCTTGCGCCCCCTCTGGCTCGCCATTTCAACCAGCGCGCCTATGCCTTCGGTGTCCAGCGTCTGGAAGGGGTCCTTCTTCACAATGCCGGACGCCTCATAGGCCGGCAAAAACCTTCCGGCATCATCGCGGGAAAGCCCCCAGCCCGTTTGCGTCAAGTCGTTGGTGCCAAAGCTGAAAAACTCGGCCTCCTTCGCAAGGGAGCCGGCACACAACGCCGCACGCGGGAGTTCTATCATCGTCCCATAGAGGTAGGGGAGTTTCAGCCCTTGTTCCGCAAATACTTGGGCGGCCACCTCCTCCACCATCTTCTTGCAAATCTCCAACTCCTGCACCGTCGCCGCCAACGGAATCATTATCTCCGGCACCACCTTCTCCTTCCCCTCCTTCTGCACCAGGCAAGCAGCCTCGAGAATGGCGCGTATTTGCATGGCATAAATTTCAGGGTAGGTAATGGCCAAACGTACACCACGGTGGCCCAACATGGGGTTTTGCTCGTGGCGCTCGTCGGCACGGCGCTTCAAGTCCCCCACCGTCAAACCCGTGGCCTTCGCCAATGCGGCAAACTGCGCCTCGTCCGTCGGCAAAAACTCATGGAGTGGCGGGTCCAACAGCCGAATGGTGACGGGCATGCCCGCCATCTGTTTGAAAAGCGCCACAAAGTCAGCGCGTTGCAAGGGCAATAACTTGGCCAACGCCACCTCGCGCTCCGCTTGGGTGTCGGCCACAATCATCTCCCGCATGAGAGGCACCCTGTCTTCCTCAAAAAACATATGCTCTGTGCGGCAAAGTCCAATGCCTTCGGCGCCAAAGTCCATGGCTATTTTGGCTTCAGAGGCTTTGTCTGCATTCGTGCGAATGCGCATGCGCCTAAACGCGTCGGCCCACTTCATCAACTGCTCAAAATGCTCGCCTGTCAGCGCATTCGTCATGGGTACTTTGCCCAAATAGAGGGCCCCACCCTTGTCGTCCACCGAGAGTGTCACCTCATCCCCCTCTTTGAGGACAACGGTTTTCTCAATATGCCCATCCTTGGCATAAATGGAAATGGTTGCCGTCTTCTTGGCATAGTCAACGTCCATGGCGGAGCAACCCACAATGCAGCACTTGCCTATAACACGTGCAACAACCGCAGCGTGGCTTGTCATGCCGCCGCGGGCGGTGAGTATGCCGGAGGCGGCTTTCATGCCGTGAATGTCTTCGGGCGAAGTCTCGCGGCGAACGAGAATGACACTCTTGCCCTCACCCGCCATGCGCGCAGCCTCATCCGCGGAAAAAGCCATGTGGCCGCAAGCAGCGCCGGGGCCCGCAGGCAAACCTTTGGCAAGCAATGTTTTGGGGGCGTCGGGGCTAATGGCGGGGTGCAACAACTCGTCCAGTTTGTGGGGGGGGACGCGCAGCACGGCTTCCTGCTTGGAAATGAGACCCTCTTGCACCATTTCGACGGCCAAGCGCACAGAGGCACGCCCGGAGCGCCCACCCACGCGGCACTGCAACAAATAGAGTTTGCCTTTTTGTATGGTAAACTCAATGTCCAACATGTCGCGGTAGTGCTTCTCGAGAAGCTGGTAAATCCGCACCAACTCTTCATAGCAGGCGGCCATCTTCACCTCCAACGCGTCACCACCACCGGCCTTCTTCGTCACGTTGAAGGGTGTGCGCGTGCCCGCAACCACATCCTCACCCTGTGCATTCGGCAACCACTCGCCAAAAAACTCCCGCTCGCCTGTGCGTGGGTCTCTGGTGAAGCAAACACCCGTTGCCGAGTCCTCACTCAAATTGCCAAACACCATGGCTTGCACATTGCAAGCTGTCCCCCACTCGTCGGGAATTTGGTTCATCCGGCGGTAGGCAATGGCCCTGTCGTTGTTCCAGGACTCGAAAACCGCACCAATGGCTCCCCAAAGCTGCTCCTTGGGGTTTGTTGGGAAAGGCTTTTTCAGCTGCGCCTCCACAATGGCCAGGGAGCGTTTGACAAGCTCCTTCAAGTCCTCCGCGGACAATGCGTTGTCGGGCACGGCTTGTTTGAGTTCTTCGGGGTTGAGTTTCTCCAAAGCAAGCCCTTTGCGCTTGGCAACTTCGCGGCGAAGCTCATCCAACTCCTTCTCAAAATGCTCCTTGGAAACACCCAACACAACGTCGGAATACATGGCGATGAAGCGGCGGTAGGCGTCATAGGCGAAGTGGGGGTTGCCGGTTTCCTTGGCCAGGGCCTGCACAATTTCCTCATTCACCCCCAAATTCAAAATGGTATCCATCATCCCCGGCATGGAAGCCCGGGCGCCGGAGCGCACACTCACCAGCAAGGGGGCGCTGGGTTTGCCAAAGTTGCGGCCCACTTCTTTTTCCATGCGTGCAAGGGCCTGCTCCACTTGGGCTTTGGCATCATCAGCGAGTTTCCCCTCCTGCGTATAACGCAAACAAACTTCGGTGGTCAGCGTAAACCCCGGGGGGACGGGAATCCCCAGGTTCGTCATCTCCGCCAAGTTGGCGCCTTTGCCACCCAACAGGCTGTTCATGGAGCTGTCGCCGTCCGCTTTGGGGGCACCAAAATAATAACAGTCTTTGCTCATATTTTTTTCTCTTTGGTTGAAACCAACAACAAACAAAACTCCTGGACGCAACCCAGGAGACAAAAAACGCTTGTCCCAAAAAAACCGGCCCACCATGCCGCAAAACAAAAAAAAAACAACGCTTATGCCAAAAGTCGCTGTTTAAACCGGCGTCCATGGCCCACATTGGAGCTGTTGGCTGAGTCAAGGTGGGGCGGTGGGCAGGCCCGCTTCCTTCCAGGCCTGAATGCCTTCACTCATAATATATGTATTCTTGTGGCCCAAACCCTTCGCTCGCTTGGCCGCTATATGCGAGGCCGTACAACGCTTGTTTAAACAATAAAATACCAGCTTGCGGCCCTTCTCCCTCGGCAACAAACCCGCCCCATAACCCGAAGCAGTGCCCAAAAGCACAGCCCCAGGCAAAACACCATATTCCTCTCGCACCTCCTCTACGTTGACGTCCACGGCCACCACCTCCCCCGCTTTCAACCAGGCCTCTACCTCTACTATGCCGGCCTCCACGGCCTCCCCCACCCCTCTCTCACAGGCCAACCCTAGGGCCCATATTAATAAACTCGAGAAAAATACTTTTCGCATCCACAAAACATGTCACAATTTGAATGGAAAAACTTATGAAAACGTTGACGGAATACCTTTGGTTTGAAACGAAAAAACAACGGGAGTTGGTCCGCCTTACACCCCAAGTCGCCCAAATGGTTGAAAAGTCTGCCATCCGCGAGGGCATGGTGCTCGTGTCGGCTATGCATATTACGGCGGCCGTCTTCGTCAATGACAATGAAAGCGGCCTCTTTCAGGACATTTGGAAATGGCTCGAAAACCTCGCCCCGGCAAACCCCAACTACCTCCACCACCAAACCGGTGAGGACAACGGCGACGCCCACCTCAAATCCCTCCTCCTCCACCACCAGGTTGTTGTCCCTATCAGCCAAGGTGCATTGGACTTGGGCCCCTGGCAGGAAATCTTCTATGCCGAATTTGACGGGTGTAGAAAAAAACGCGTCGTCCTTAAGGCTATGGGAGAATAAGGCCGCTGCCCCCCTCCTGCCACCCTACCACCCCACCCCCTGCCGCCTCTCCGCTGCCCACCACCCCCTCTCCTTGCCCACTATGTGTGAAACTCTTTGCCCCCACCCAAACCCCACCACCCCTTCCGGGGACAGCCTCCCTCAACGCGCCTCGGTTGCCATGCACCGGGCCGTTGAAAACTTGGGGCGCCTCCAACATGTGGACGGAAGCTGGTTGGGGGACTATGGCGGCCCGGCCTTCCTCCTGCCCATGTATGTCGCCCTCTGCGAGGCCGCTCAACGCTTGCCCAATACACAACGAGGGCAACGTATGCGTACCTATATACTCAATACCCAGCGCGAGGACGGCTCCATCGGCTTGCATGCCGAGGACGACAGGGGCAGCATGTTTTGTACGGCACTCAATTATGTCGCCCTGCGCATCCTCGGCGCCTCCCCTGAGGAAACACCCCTGGCCAACATGCGCTCGTGGCTGCAACAAAACGGCGGCCCCGCCGGCGCCGCCTCTTGGGGAAAATTTGTCCTCTGCCTCATGGGCCTTTATGAGTGGCGCGGCATTTGGCCCGTCCTGCCGGAGTTGTGGCTGTCCCCACTGAAAAAACCCTTCCACCCCAGCAGGCTTTGGTGCCACTGCCGACAAGTCTATTTGCCCATGGCGTGGCTCTATGGCCAACGCGCTCAGGCCCCCCTCACCCCCCTCACCTTCGCACTGCGTGAAGAGTTGTGGAATGGACAGTGGGCCAACATCGCCTGGGAAAAACAACGCTCCACCGTCTGCAAAGAGGACAACTTCCGCCCCCAAACCCAACTCCTCCTGCGCGTTAACCAGGCCCAGGCCACCTATGAGGCCCTCCACTCCAAAAGCATACGCCAAAAGGCCGTTCACGCCTGCCTCCAACACATCCTCTATGAAAACCAAGCCACCAACGACATTAATATCGGCCCCGTTAATGCCATCCTCAATGCCTTCGTCCACCTCCTGCGCGAAAACGGCAAGGACGACTTTGAGCGCGGCTTCGCTCGCCTGGAGGACTATCTCTGGGACGGACATGACGGTATGAAATTTCAAGGCTATAACTCCAGCCAACTCTGGGATACCGCCTTCGCTATACAGTCCGTCCTCGCCTCCCCCCCCCCTGTCTCCCAAACAGCCTCCCACCTCTTGGAAAAAGCTTATGGCTTTGTCCGAGACAACCAAATTGTGGAGGACTTGCCTCAAAAAGAAGCCTATTTCCGCCACCGCTGCCTCGGCGGTTGGCCCTTCTCTACTCGCCCCCACGGCTGGCCTATCTCGGATTGTACGGGCGAGGGCCTCAAATGCGCCCTCGCCCTCGAGGGCCGCTTCTCCCCCTCCATCCCCGCCCCCTTGCTGAATGAGGCCGTTGAAACCCTCCTCTCCTTCCAAAATGAGGACGGCGGCTTTGCTACCTATGAGTTAAAACGGGGGGGAAATTGGTATGAGGCCCTCAACCCCTCCCAGGTTTTCGGCGAAATTATGGTGGACCATAGCTATGTGGAATGTACCTCCTCCTGCCTCCAGGGTTTGGCCAAAGCACAACAACACCTCGGCCCCAACAAACGCATTGCTCAAGCCTTGCGCAAAGGCGCCACCTTCATCCAAAGCCAACAACGCGCCGACGGAAGCTTCGAGGGCAGTTGGGCCGTGTGCTTCACCTATGGCACCTGGTTCTCCATCCTGGGCCTCCTCGCCACAGGCCTTCCCCCCAACCACCCCTCCATCCAACGCGCCGTCTCCTTCCTCCTCTCCAAACAACGCAAAGACGGAAGCTGGGCGGAGCATTTTCGTACGGCACGCCAACGGCGCTGGGTGGAGGGCGAAAAAGGGCATGTGGCCCAAACCTCCTGGGCCCTCATGGGGCTTGTGCTGGGCCAATGCCAAAATGGGGCCGCCATGGACAACGCCGCCCGCTTCCTCGTTGAGCGGCAAGAGGCCGACGGAAGCTGGGCCCGGGAGATGATGGTGGGTATCTTCAATAAAAGCTGCCTCATCAGCTATGACAACTACCGCCACTACTTCCCACTGTGGGCCCTGGGCCTCTGGGCCCAAAGCCCCCACTTGAAGTGACAGGTTTATGCCTATTTTGTCGCAACACTTGAAGGGGCCCACTTCAAATGTTAGGCGAAAGAAGAATGTTCGCTTCCATCAACTATTGGGATGTTATCCTACACGCTTCGTTTGTTGAGCTCTTCGTCCTGCTCCTGCTGGCCATCGTCTCGGCCATCAGCTGGGCCATTGTGCTTCAAAAAGGCTTGCAACTGTCTTCAGCTAAACGGCACTCCGCAGAGTTTCTTGAGGTATTTTGGGGGGCTACACAGCTTGACGCCATCTATGACTCTCTGGCCAAACAACAAAACTCCCCCTTGGCCAAAGTCTTTAAGTCCGGCTATGAGGAAATGCTTAAGTTGGCCAAAAAGAAACCCGGCCAACCCCAGGAGCGCCTTGAAGGTATTGAAAACATTGAGCGCGCCTTGCAACGCTCCTCTATGGCTGAAATAACAGGGCTGGAGTCCAGCCTCTCTTTCTTGGGGACGGTGGGGGCTACGGCACCCTTTGTGGGCCTCTTCGGTACTGTCATGGGCATTTTGTCCGCATTCAATGAAATTGCACAGCAGGGCAATGCCAGCATTGCAACCGTTGCAGCCCCCATCGGCAACGCCTTGCTGGCAACAGCTGCCGGTCTGTTCGCAGCCATCCCCGCCGTCATCGCCTATAACGCCTTCCTCTCCCGCATCCGCATCTTCGACACTGAAATGGCCAACTTCTCCTCTGAATTCCTCAATATCGTCAAACGCAACTTCTTTCATTGACAGCTCCCCTCAGCCAACAACACCTCCCTCTGGAATATGAGTCCTCAACAGCGCCACCCTCGTACCACTCTCAGCGAAATTAACGTCACACCTATGGTGGATGTCATGCTGGTGCTCCTCATTATTTTTATGGTGACAGCACCCCTCATCCAGCCCGGTGTCAAAATTGACTTGCCCCAAACACGCGCCCTCCCCCTTGAGTCCGACGAGGCCAAACTCATCCTCTCCATAGACAAACAAGAAAATGTCTTCCTGGGCGAAACACAAATCCCCTATGAGCAGCTGGAGGACAAACTGCGTACCAATGCCCGTATACAACACGAGAAGGAGCTCTTCTTGCAAGCTGACAAAACCCTGCCCTATGCCGTCGTCTTGGACATGATGGCCATTGCCCAACGCGCGGGCGTCGACAAACTGGGGATGATTACGGACCCACGCAGCATTCAACGTACGCCCCCAAAAGCCCCCCCTGCCCAACGGAAACCCTGAGCGTTTGCATGGCCACCCACGTGTATAGCAGCCTCCTGCACGCCCAACGCCCCCTCCTGTGGCCCTTCATAACGCTTTCTCTCGCCGGCCACATCCTCCTCCTCCTCGCCCTCTTCTTCGGCCTCTGGGTTCGCCCCAAAAACCCCAACACCTTCATCCAAAAACCCATACGCGCTTCGCTGGTCCGCTTAGGAAAACCCAGAGACCCAAGCCTCTTGCCTCGCCAGGAAACCCCTCCCCCTCCTCCCCCTACCTCCTCCTCTACACCCCCCTCCCACCCCGGGCCTTCGGCACCCCCTCCTCTCCCTGTTCCCTCCCCTCAGGCCACGACGGCTATACCCCCTCAAAAAACAACACCCCCTTCAAAATCCACCACCTCCGCAGACCATAGCCGAGACTTGTTCTCCGCATTCTCCCGTGAGTCAAAAACCACCAACACCCCCCTCCAGGGACAAGCCGATGGTGACCCTATGGGGGACTCGGCCATCCAAGAGGGAGAACGCTATTTCGGCCTGCTCTCTGTGGCCGTACGCCGCCACTATGACGTGTCTTCCACCATCCCCGAAAACCAACGCAATACCCTCAAAGCCACCGCCCTCATCCGCATCTCCCCCAATGGAAAACTGCTGGAAGCCAAACTCACCCAATCCTCTGGTAACCCCCTCTTTAATACCGCCGTGGAAAGCGCTCTGCGCAAGGCCGCCCCCTTCTCCCCACCTCCGGAGCATTTGAAAGAATCCTTACGAAAAAATGGTGTCCAACTTGTATTCACTCCCTAAAAAAATCGCCATGCGTCTGCCTCTCCTCTGGCTCTTGCTCTCCTCCCTCCCCGCCTTCGCCCAAGTCCCAACACTTGAAATCAGCGGAGCAAATTTTCGCGCAGAGCCTTTGGGGTTCCCCCGCGTCATTGAGACAAACCCCTCCACCCAAAACCTCGCAGAGGAGCTCGACAAACTGCTCCTCTTTGACTTCGGCGCTTCAGGCCTCTTTCGCTTGCTCGACAGGGCCAGCTTCCTGGCTCCAGCGGATGAGCCTGCAAACAACATTATCGCCTCTGCCTGGCTGAATGTCGGAGCAGAAAGCGTTATTAAAGTCCAACTCAACCTCAACCAGGAGCAACAACTCGAAGCACACCTGCGTTTGTTTCGCAGCAGCAGCGGACGCCTGGAGTTTGAAACCTCCGCCAAAGGCGGCCCAAACGACATTCGTAAAATAGGCCACCAACTGGCCAATGCCGTCTACCGCCACTACACAGCAGAAGAAGGGCCCTTCCTCAAAAAAATCGCCTTCGTCAAAACCACCGGCCAACGTCGCAACGTCTATATCGCTGACTGGGATGGAAACAATGCCCAAGCCCTTACGCAGACAAACATCAACCTCCTGCCTGCCTTTACGTCCAATAACCAAGCCGTCGCTTTCACCTCTTATGACAGCGGAAACCCAGACATTGTCATGAAACAACCCGGCGGCAAAACCACAACCCTGGTGGCTAAAAAAACCATGGCAACAGGCGTTGCGTTTTCTAAAAATGGAAAGTGGATGGCTTGGGCCCAAGCAGAGGGCGAGTCCACCCAACTGTGGCTGGCCACAGCCCATGGCAAAGAAGCTCGTAAATTGACACAAACCCCCTTCCTCCTCAACACAAGCCCCAACTTCACCCCTGACGGGAAAAACCTGGTCTTCGTCTCCAACCGCGCCGGAGGGCCTCAGCTTTTTCTCATGGACTTGGAAAAAAACGCCGTGCGTAGGCTGACATTCCAAGGAAATTATAACCAAACACCCAAGGTTTCTCCTAAGGGCGACTGGGTTGCCTTCACAGCGAGGGATGAAAAACGCCGCTTTGATATTTTTATTACCCACCTGCAGACAGGTGAAGTGCGTCGCGTGACGCAGGACCAGGGTGACAACGAGGAGCCCAGTTTCAGCCCGGATGGGCGCCTGCTGCTGTTCGTCTCCAACCGCCTGGGCTCCAGCCATATTTTCGTCAGTACCTTGGATGGAAAAGTCCAGCTCCCGCTTCCCTTGGAGCGAAGCCACCTCGCTACCCCCATCTGGTCCAACTGAAAACCGCCTCCATGGAAAAGGCTACCTAGAAAACACCAATGCTAAAATAAATGTTCCACAAAGACTCGTTGAGCAGCTTGTCACGGTTTAGGTTAAACCCAAAGTCCAAAACCAAGGGCCCCACAGGCGTCCCATAACGAATTCCTAAACCCGCCACAGGACGTAACGCTAAAGGAAACTTCGGCGTCAACAACCAGAGGTTCCCTGCCTCCGCAAATAAACCCAATTCCAACTTCTCAAAAACAGGCATCCTCCACTCCGCCTTCATCAACAAAAAAAGCTCCCCCCCTTCTGAATATAACCTCTCCCCTTGCAAAAAAAGACGCGCATCCTCACTACACCCCACCCGAGAAATAACCCCTTCACACCTGCGGACTTCTTCTTGGTAAGTTTTTCGAAAATCCGCAGCCAATAACCCATCTTCTGAAAAACCACGCAAACTGGTGGCACCCCCTAAATAAAAACGCTTCACCGGAGGACTTACGCTCTTTCTGCTGAGCGGGAAAATTTTTCCCCCTCGCAGAGAAAAGGCCAGGACGTTCTTCTGTATGGGGAGATAGAAGCTTAGGTTGCCAGACAGCTTGAGAAATTGGACAACAATAGGGCTTCCCTTCTTGTCCCTCGCATATAGGTCGCTAACCCAATCCAAAGAAACTTGAGCAAAAAAACCTCTCCTGGGAAATACGGGATTGTCCCGAGCATCCAAAATGGTGGTCGCCCGCAAAGACTGAAGTGCAAAAGTCCCCTCCAAAAAACGAAGCCTTTCAACATCTGCTCGCACCAAAGGCTGAATGCCTTGCCCTTGAAACAGCTTGTTTATTTCGGAATATTCCGCTTCCCACTGCAAAAGAAACGTCAACTCCGGCCATACCCCAGAAAGCCAGGAGACATTCAACTGGCGCGTCCAATCCAAACCAGGCCCCAATGCCACACGCATGAAGTGGTAGGATGGGCGAAATATCCGCTCAGCAACCAAGTCAACACGAAACCCAATGTTGCTGGGCAACAATGAGCGGTTTTGCAAAGAGAAGTTCCACCGCCCTCCCAACAACTCAAACCCGGACAAGTCTGTTGTGTCCACCTGATCGCGCAAAACAGAAGCACTCGCCGCATAATAGTTGACGGCCAGCCGCCCCGTTAAAGTAAGCGCATGCCCACCTATGTTGGGGTAGGCAAAGTCGAAAACCACCCGAGGGCCATCGGCCATAAAATAGCCAATGCTGAATTCTCCTGAAAACCTTGGACTCTCTTTGAGTTCAACAGAAACATCCTTCTGTGGGCTTTGTACATCCGGCTCCAACAAACGCACCTCCACAAAACGAAAGGTGCCCAATGCAGAAAGTCGACGTTGTAATGCAACAAGCGCCTTGGGGTTGAAAACCTGCCCCTCAACCAAAAAAACTTGCGAGTTTGCTGTCTTGAATTGGGTCTTCTCCAAACCACGAAAAACAACCTTTCCAAGGTGGACTTGGGGACCAACCGTTGCATGAAACTGTACCTCCGCATCCCCCTCCTCGCCTTTTTGGAGCTGGGCCCGAATGCTCACAAACCAATAGCCCTCATCCATCAGCTCAACCAACAACCTCTGCCGCTCAAACTCAATGTTTGAGTCTGAAATAACCATGCCCAGCATAAGCTTGGAGTGGCGCTTGCCCTCGGGAAATCCTTCCATGCTTAGCTTTTTTAAATGAAATTGAGGGCCTTCCTGAATGTCAAAATAGACAACAATCCCTTCATCGTCCCATTGCGTCTTTGAGAGGACAACACTCGCATTTAGAAAGCCCCGCTCCTTGTATAGCTGAATCATCCCCGCAGCGGTTTGGGGCCATACCTCCTCAATAAATACCTGCTCCGCCCTGGGTATGTAATTCAACCTCCCCGCCTTCAAAGCCGAACCTTGCAACATCAGCGAATCCACCATCACTTCGTCCAATGCACCTACCGCCGGAGCCGCTGCATTCATCATCTCAATAACAACACGGACCAAATCAGCATCCTCAAGCCGAGCATTCCCTCGAAAAACAATTTGCCGGACAAGCAACTGGCGCCCTTCTTCTATGAAAAACGTCAAGCGAGCATGGCTTTTGTCCTCGGAAAAAAATTGCGCATGGCGAATGCGCACCTCAGGGTATCCACGAAAACGGTAAAAATCCGCCAGCCTCCGCTGAATACGCTCCAACTCCCAACGGTTAAGCGTCAACACCCCCCCACCAAAATGGACAATCTCCTCCAATACCCCCGTGGACAACCGCTGGTTCCCACTAAAATGAAGTGCCCACTTGGGGCCTGGTATTATTGAAAAACAAAGCCCCCCCTCTTCCTTCTTAAGCCGCACCAACTGAATCTGCCAATAACCTTCACGAATAAAAAAATCCCGAAGCCTCTGCTCCCCTTGGGCAACCTGCTCCAGGTTGAAAACCGCCCCCTCCCTCAAATCCATCTCCTGTCTCAAAACATTCTCTGCAAAGGGAAACTGCCCCTCAAACGTTATCCCTCGAATGCGCTGCGCCTCCCCCTCGCTTAGCTCTACAATGGCTTCGGTCCCTCCAGGTTGTACACTGGCGGATACCCATATTTGTACATGGGGGTACCCCAAACTCTCATAGCGCTCTTTCAGGCGTTCCCGCGCTAAAACAATCGCCTCTGTGGTTAAGTCACTCCCCACTTTCAATCCGGACACGTTCGCAACGTCCACTTCCGACAGACGGTGGTTGCCCATTACAATCAGCCGCGTCAGCTTCCTCTTGGCCCATAAGTCAAACCTCAACAACAAACCTTCTGGGCTGGAAACCGAAAATACCGCCGCATCGGCAAACCGCCCTGTCTCAAAAAGCCGAAGCAAAGTCTGACGCACAGCCTTGGGAGAAAGTTGTTGCCCCTTGCGCACAGAAACCAAGGCGTCCAGGCCCTCCAACACCGAAACGTCTCCCTCCACGAGACGCAACTCCACATTTTCGACCTCTTTCGAGGGCGAAACACACAAAAGAAAACTCGCCAATAAAGCCGCTATTCCCATTCGAAACGAAATTTCAAGTCGAACCCAGGGTTGTTTGCCTGGTTCCAGTTATCCCACTGCGCACGTAATGAAACCCTATCATTTATTCGCCATTCAAGCTGAGCCTTGGTTCCCCTTCCTGTAAACAACGGCTGGACAACGCCTATCCGAAACCGCTCTGACAACAACTTTGACTCCAAACGCACAGACGGCTCCGTAAGCCCCGTAATCTCATTCACCGTCGTCGCAAACTGCATCTGCGGACTTAACAACAATGAGCTACCCGAAAATAAATTTTGAAATCGACGCTCCAAACCCGAAACACTGAAAAAAAACTGAGCTGCCAAACTGACTCCTGCACTTGCGGATGCCAGTTGCTCATCGGATGTTGTACCTATGGTTAATACACTGAGAATGTCCGCTTCTGTCAAACTTGGCTCACTGCTCAAAACAACTTTCGGATGACTCAAATCTCCAGAGGCTTTGACAAATATAAGGTATTCTTGAATTTGAGACTGCGCTGCAAACTGCAACGAGTTCGTCTTTCCGGAAAACTGAAGAAGCCCTCTCTGTATGCCAAAGGTATTGCCTCTGAAATAGGCTTCCCCTCCCGGGGCCGTCTCTATGGTTCCATAGAGGTCCGGTTGCACGTTGCTCCCCAAAAGACGCGCTTGACCCAACAAACGCACGCGAGCAAGGTTGTTGTCAATATGCACATCGCCCGCCTTCAACATAATGTCATATTTCAACCATTCTTCTGCGGGCTTCGTGTCTTCATGGCTGCGATTCCCCACCTGCAAAAGCAAGTCTTCCAATGCCAACGGCGTCTCATAACGAAGTTTCTCAGCCTCTATCTGCCCCGCTAGGGTGAGAGAATGTTGTGAGCCTTCCAGTTGAAGGTTTCCAGAAAATACACCGGGGACTCCCGGCAAAACCTCCAGGTTCACCTTCTGAAATTGCCCCCCCAAAGCAATATCCCCCAACCCGGATGAGTTCCAACTCAATGCCCCCTGCGCCTGCACTTGGCCACCGTTTGCCTGCGCCTGCACATCATGTATCCACACCCTCTGGTTGGAAAACTCAATCTGCGCATTCACCCGCTCCAAGGAAAGCGGCCACGCCTTCAACGTGGCTTGAGCTTGGTGCAACTCAGCTACCCCTGCAATGGAAGGGTTGCGTAAACCCCCTCCCACAACAGCTGTAATGCCAACCTCTCCCGCCCCATCCTCAATGCCCGGTAGCAAAGTCTCCAAAAGCCTCAAATCCACCGTCCCATAAATGCTAAAGTTGGAATCCCTTAGCCCCAAAATACCTTGGGCCAATAACGTCGTATTGGGCCCCTGCATCTGTAAAAACGAAAGCTTAAACCTCTCGTCCGCATAACTCAGTTGCGCAGGCGCCTTGTTGGAAACAGAAAAACCCTCCCGAGAAAAACGAAGCAACTCAATGTCCGCATCCGCTGTCAACACCTTCGGGTTGTTGAGTTCTCCTCTGGCTTTCAAACGCGCCTTGGTCGAAACCAACATGGGCAACCCAAACGAAATCCCCGCCTGCTCTATGGCTGCGGATAAATGGTAGGCATAGGGCTCTTTCAACATCATGCCCGCACTGAAATGTACACCCGCCACGGGAGAACCTAAAAGCGTCAACTCCCTGCCCAATACCCTCCCCTCAACACGTACGGGCCCAAGGCTCCTGTCTTGCCAAAACAGTTGCGCAGAACGAATGACAAACCGTACGTCGGGCACCGTCGCATCTCCGAGTACACGGGCTTTCAACGTCAATGGCCCTGAAAGCGCCTGCGGAAATACCGCTCCAAGCCATTTCCCAAAAACTTGCGTCTCATAGTCGGCTGAAAAATCCATGGAGCCGTCAAAATCCCAACTCCCAAAAGCTCGAAGCCGGCCAAACTCACTCGTTAGTAGGGTTGGAGAAATACGAAGCGTTTTCCCGGCTGCCAACGAAAGCTCTATGGCACCCTTGCCCAAAGGCAACTGCATCAACTCCACCTCCTCCACGTCCAGCTGAATTGCCCCAGTAAACGTCTCCGCCGGACTTGAAAACGCCAAGGAGCCCGAAGCCTTCCCACGAAGCTTGCCTTGAAGCGTTTCAAATGCTGGATGGAGCGGTAACAAAACTTCCAAAACGTCTTCAACATGGCCACTGGGTATTTGCGCAAACGCTACAAGCTTCGGCGCGCCCCCTTCAAAATGCAAATCCACACGCCCAAAAAAAGCTGTCCTGCGCTTTTGCCCCACAATCCCCGGAAACGAAAGCACACCCTCCTTTGCAAAAATGGAGGAGTGTACTGTCCCCAACGCATAATTCCCAAAAACAAAGTCGTTGAAACGGGCTGCCCCCTGTACTTCTACACCCTCCCTGAATTGCCCCAAAACACTGACACGGCCACTCCCACTCCCCATCCAGGGAATCTGTGCAATATGCCCAAAGTCCAACAGCTGAAGCTTGGTCGCCTCCGCTTCCACGGAAATGCCTCCCCCTTCCTTGAAAAATAAAATGACAACCCCCTCCGCTTGGCTGAGCCAACGCTGCCCCGCTTCTACGTGTATGTTCCGAAACTCAACCCTGTCCTCCAATATCCCAAAACGAAATTTCATCCGGCTTTGCTGAAATTGCAAAATGTTGACCCCCTCCTCCTTCGGCGCACGAAAAGAGCGCGAAGCCAAAATGAAAGGCCCTGTGCTCGCTTCTACGTCTCCCCATATGCCCAACTTGGGAAATATTTGGCCAACAAACTTGCCCTTGAGGCTGGCTTCAAAATCTACCCAGGAGCCTGGTACGGTCACCCGCTCCAATATCTGCGCAAGCGAAACATTCTGCGTGGCCACCGTAAACCGAAGCGGCCAACTCCCCTCCATCTCCATCTCCCCCTGAAGCTGAGCCCCCCCCTCCCCTATCGGTATACGCAACTCCTCCACAAGCAATGTCTTCCCTGCATATGCCAACTTGGCTCGAAAATCCCCCGGCTGCATCCCCTCCAATACCAACCCAACCGCATCCAACTCCGCCCGCGCCGTCAGCTGCCGACTGCGCCCATTCAACGAAATACGTGCACGAAAATGCCCCTCCGCTTCGGAAAAACCCAGCCAACGCCCTAACATGTTCGCCGGTACGTAAACTTGGGACACCACCCCTATGTAGGGCTGCGCTGCACATAAATCCTCTACCTCCCCAGAAGAACGCCAAATCATCTGCCCTAGGCTAAACTCCCCACTGCGCAACCTTAGGCGCTCCTCCCCAACATCCAACTCCGCCTCTAAACGCATCCGCCCTATCTCCTCCTGCCCCCCCTGAAACTGAAACTGCCCATCCTCTATGCCGGTACGAAACCACCCCTGCCCCCCCTTCTGCGACCATTGCAAAGAAAACCCTTTCAACTGCGCCTTCGCCCCAGGAAACTCCAGCTCCACCCCACCCTCCACCACCTCAACCTTCTGGACAACCCAATGCTTTAAATACTCCAGCCAACACCCTCTTGGCTCAACAACAGCAGAAAAAGGAACTTCCCCCATTCTTAAATGTACAGTCGGTTTCTGAATAACCACCTCCTGTAACTCCAAACCACGCCAACGTAACCCCCCTATTTTTATGTCAAGCGCCTCCACCTCCAAAAAAAAACCCCCCTCCCCCGTGTCTATAACCAACCCGCGAAGAGAAGCCTTGCGCTGCAATAAATGAACAGAGCACCCCCCAAAACGCACCTCTCCTCCCGTCTGCTTCGAAAGCTGCGCCTGCAACAACTCACACAAAACAGGTGACGCATCCTTTTGGCTCAGCCAAACCCCTGCCACGGCCACTACCACCAACAATGTCAGGAAAAATAGCCTTCTTCTGCGTCTTGGATGGGCCAAGCATTACCCACTGGCTTTCCCAAGTCCTTCCAAATACCGGTCAATCTCCGCTAGATCGATGCTGGTCTTGGTTTTGGAAGCACCAGAATGCGAATCCAAAGTCTCTTCTTTGGGCGGATTCTGACGCGAAAAATCCAAACCCATGTTGCTCGCCACCTGCCCAATGAGTACGGGGTCTATATAGCGTTGGCGCGTTAAAAAAGCTTCAAACAAGGCATTGTCACACAAAGTGTTGATGAGCCGAGGAACACCTCCAACATAACGGTGAATGGCTTCAATGGCCTCTTGAGAAAAAGGCACATGCGGACATTCCGCAAGACGCAAACGGTGGTGAATATAGTCCGAGGTGGACTCGGCACTGAAAGGCTGCAACTTGTAGCGCAAGGCAACACGCTGAGCCAAGGGGGGGTCTAACTTGAGGTTCTGCTCAAGCTCGGGAAGGCCAAAGAAAACAAAAGAAATCAACTTGGCCCCCGGTACCTCAAGGTTCAAAAGCCCCCGAAACTCCTCCATCAACTCACGGCTTTGAAGCATTTGCGCTTCATCCACCAATACCACCGCCTTGCGCCCTGAGTCATAAATCTCCAACAAACGTTGATAAAGCTGCGACAGCAATGTCAGCTTCTCCGTGCCCGCATCCTCAACACCCAGTTGCATGGCAATGCGACGAAGCAACCACGTGGCGGAAATGCCAGAGTGGATGATGATAAGCAGCGCGGCTTCATATTCCTCTTCAGGCAACGTGTCCAACAGACGCCTGGCCAACATGGTTTTTCCGGCACCAATGTCGCCTACCAAAAGCGACAGGCCCTTCATTCCTTGCACCGCATGCAATAGACGCATGAGGGCCTGCTCGTGCTGAGCCGAATGAAAATAGAAATGGCTGAGCGGGGCATTTGAAAAAGGCTCTTGCCTGAGCTGGAAAAAATCAAGGTAAGTCATAGGTGCCTATACATAGCCCACTTTGCGTGAAACGGTGGATTTGGGTTTGTCATTCGACGGCTCTACCCCCAACTCAACCGGCCCCCCTATCGCCCCTAACCTCTGCCCTACGTCCCGAAAACCAGGCTGCCTCGCCAACAACCGAGAATAGTGAATACGCGCATCTTCCTTTCGCCCAATGGCTTCTAAAAGTACCGCCAACTCATAACGTAACGAAAGCTCACTTTCAGGAGCTAAGGCAATTCGCATGATTGCCAACTCATAGGTACGGACAGCTTCCCCCCACTCCTGCTTCGCCGAAAACAACAAAGCCATCATCGTCAAACAATCCAACTCTCTTTTCGTCCCATGACTCCCTTGGAGCGCTTGCTTAAACTCCGAAAGTGCATCGTCCAACAACCCCATCTCCTTGTAGGCAATGCCCAAGTCATAATGCGTTTCAACGTCACCACCTTGGACAACCTGCTTGAGACCCTTTTTGAATTCCGAAAAAACATCGTCAACAGAATATTGAAACTCATCCGATGGAGCAGAAGGCTCTTCGTCCACAATAACAAAGTCGTCCTCCTCCATCTGTAACGGGACGTCCAGGGGGTCCGATGGAGGGTATTCCTCCAGGAGAAGAGAAGGAGGGGGACTTTCGGAGGGGGCCGCTTGCAGCAAAAAGGGCGTAGGGGGCAGCACATCCCTCGAAGCGGACTCCACCCTCGCAAGCAAAGCCGTCGCCCGCGCATGGCCCGGACGTACGGACAAAATGGCATTCAAAATAACACGGGCTTCTTCCAGAATTCCCTGGTTTATAAAAAACTCCGCCTCCTCACACTCTTCTGCTCCTAACTCAACGCTTCCAATGAGGGGCGTTTTGCTTCCCGTGGACCAGGCCGTCTCAGCAGAGGCAGCAACGGGTTTGAAAATTGCGGGAGTCTCAGCAACAAACGGTGAAGGTGCGTGCACAGCTTCAGGCAAAGCAGCTTTCAAAGCCTCCGCCACACTTTCTGTTGCAAGCAAGGAGTCATCCATCCTCAATTCTTCTGCGAGAGGCAAACCTTTGGGAGGCGTACCTTCCCCGTCTATGGTGGGCGAAACCTCCATCTCGCCCCCCAATATCGCCATAAACGTGGGCATTTCAGGGTGCTGTGGATGCTCTTCAATCATCTTCGTCAAGAAGAAACGCGCCCGCTTTGCATCTCCAAGTCGTGTGTGCAGTCGCAATACATTCAGCAATTGCTCTTCTGCTAAGCTGGGGTTATTGGACTCGGCATAAATGTGGTATGCTTTTTCGTGCGCGTCGATGTTTTCAGGGGACACTTGAAAAATTTTCTTCAGGTGATCCAACGCCTTTTCAAACAAGCCATACTTAATGTAGACGTCCGTCTCCGTGAGTATACGTCCAAAATTTTCTTCTTCCGACGAAAGCACAGAAGGTTTCGACCAGGTGCCGCTGGTAGCTGCTGTTTTATAGGAGGCTGACGAAAAATGCGCAGAGGGCGGTTTGGAGGGCGCCGCTGAAGCATAACGTTTGAGCACATCCGCATCATCCGGGGCCAACTGTGCCAAATGAGCCCACACTTGCTCTGACTCAACGGTATTTCCTTGTTCCACATGAATGCGAGCCAGCTCTTTATAGACGGAAAGCGCTTTGGGCAACTGCCCAAGCCCTTCAAAAGCCATTGCCATCATGTGCAAAGTCTCCACGTCTTTTGCATTGTCTTTGAAACAAAGCTGGAGTTTGCTGAGAGCGCGTTTGGGCTCCCCTTCTGACAAATATATGTGCGCCAACTCCTTCGCCAAATCCACACGCTCCGGCGTCAATGTCAAAATCCGCTCAACAACACGTGCATACTCGTCAAGGCGCCCTTGGTCGCGAAACTCCAATGCCGCCCCTTCAAACATTTTGATGGACTCTACTTGTTTGTTCTGGCGTGCATAGAGTTCGGCAAGTTTCGCACGAATGGTGACATTCTGTAAGTCCAACGTCGCCATCTTCTCCAAAACTTCAATGGCGGCCGCCCAATTCCCCTGTTGCTCAAAATAACCAATGGTGGCTTGGTAATACCCCAGCGCCTCCCCCAATAGGTGTAACTGTTGGTGTAGCTCCGCCAACTTCAAGTTGACTTCTACCAGGGAGGGGTCCAACTTCAAAACTTGCTTATAGAGGGCTACGGCTTTGAGAAAAAAACCATCGCTCGCATAACTCTCAGCTACGCGCATAAAATAGGACGACGCCTGCTTGGGCTCGTTCTTCTTCTGGTAGAGCTCCCCCATTTTTTGCAGGGTGCGCACATCCCGAGAATCAACGTCCAAAATGCGCTGGTATTCTTTGATGGCCTTGTCATAGGCCCCCTTCGCAACCAGCTTGCCGGCAACTTCGATGATTTTGTTCTTATCCAAGATGGTCAACAACGAAAGCAACAGTGAAAAGTTGTGTTCACCCTAGCAATGAAAACCCATAAGGCCAAGTTTTTCGATTGCGCCTATGGCATTTCTTCAATGGCCCGCTTCAGCCTCTGTATACCTAACTCAGAATCCTGCATCCGCTCCACAAAACGCGTGTCATATCTCCCTGCTACAAAGTCCTCCTCCAACAAAGCCGCCCGGTGAAAAGGAATGTTGGTTCGTACACCTCGAATGACATATTCAGACAAGGCCCGCTTCATACGGGCAATGGTTGTCGGGCGGTCCTCCCCATAGGCAATGAGCTTGGCCAACAATGAGTCATAATAGGGCAATACCGTATAATTCTCATAGGCTGCCGTGTCTACGCGCACTCCTGGCCCCCCAGGCGCACTATAAGCTGTTATTTTTCCTGGAGAAGGTGCAAAAGTAACCGCGTCCTCCGCGTTGACTCGACACTCCAGGGCCGCTCCACGGAAATGCACGTCCTTTTGTGTCAGCTTCAGTTTCTGGCCCGAGCTCATCAACAGCTGAGTCTTCACCAAATCCACCCCCGTCACCTGCTCTGTTACGGGGTGCTCCACCTGTACACGTGTATTCATCTCCATGAAATAGAACTCGCCACCCTCGTCCAACAAATATTCAATGGTCCCCAGGCTGTTATAGCCAATCTCCCTCATGGCCTTGACGGACACCTCCCCCATCTTCTCTCGCAACTTGGGGCTTAGGGCACATGAGGGCGATTCCTCTATCAGCTTCTGGTGGCGCCGCTGTACGGAGCATTCGCGCTCGCCCAGGTGGACAATGTTGCCATGCTCATCCGCCACAATCTGAATCTCAATGTGCCGCGGCCTCTCGACATAGCGCTCCAAATACATGTCGCCATTGCCAAACGCAGCAACAGCTTCGGCAGAGGCCGTCGCCAATGCCTTGCTCAGCGCCTCCGGGGCCCGCACTATCTTCATCCCCCGCCCCCCCCCGCCTGCAGAAGCTTTCAAAATGACAGGAAAACCAATTTGCTTCGCGAGTTGCTCGGCTTCTTCTATGTTTTTGATGACGCCCGAAGAGCCCGGCAACAAAGGAAGCCCCGACACCTTCGCAGCCTCTCGAGCATGTACCTTGTTGCCCATCAGCCGAATAACCTCTGGCTTGGGGCCTATAAAGTGAATTTTGCACGTCTTGCAAATTTCTGCAAAATCCGCATTCTCGGACAAAAACCCATAGCCGGGGTGAATGGCATCCGCTTGGGTTATTTCTGCAGCTGAAAGCAAGGCGGGGACATGGAGGTAGCTCTCCCTGGAGGGAGGAGAGCCAATACAAACCGCTTCATCCGCAAAACGCACGTGCAGAGCACTGGCATCCGCCGTTGAGTGCACCGCCACCGTGTGAATGCCCAACTCCCGACAAGCTCGAATAATGCGGAGCGCTATCTCCCCGCGGTTGGCAATGAGTACCTTCTTAAACAAATGCCCTTCCTCTCCTAGGCAAACAACACCTCGCTAGGGGCTTGGCTCCAACCGAAACAAAGGTTGCCCAAATTCTACGGGCTGAGCGTTGTCCACAAGAATGGCTACCACCTTCCCCGAAACATCCGCCTCAATCTCATTCATTAACTTCATCGCCTCAACAATACACAAAGCTTGCCCCTTGCGAACATTGCTGCCCAACTCCGCAAACGGCGGCTGCTCGGGCCCCGGAGCCCTATAGAAAGTCCCCACAAAAGGCGAAACAATGACGTGCCCCTGCGGCTCCACCACCTCCATAGGCGCCACACTTGCAACCGCTTTGGGTGACTCGGCTGCAGGCTGCAAACTCAAAGACGCCAACGGCAAAGCAGCAGCCACAGCTTCTGGAGATTCGCGGACAATACACAACTTCTCGCCCGCACGCTGCCACACAAAACGGGAGAGTTTGGACTTCTCGACAGCTTCAATCAGCGCCTTCACCGCATGGACATCCAATGCCCTGCCTGCTTCTGTCACAACTTCGGAAACCTCTCTGCCTGGCACGGCCTTCTCAGCAGCGGATTGGGCAGCCAATTTCGCACGTGCTCGCGACGCAGTGCCTTTCTTCGTCTTTGGTTGCATGAGTCTTTCAGCTCCCTGTGGATACCCGGGTTAAATATTTTCCATCTCGAGTATCAATCTTCAAAACATCTCCCTCATTAATAAACAGAGGAACGTTCACTGTATAGCCGGTCTCCAATTTGGCCGGCTTGCTCGCCCCCGTCACCGTGTCCCCACGTACACTGGGATCGCACTGGACCACCTTCAAGTCCACCGAGTTGGGCAAAGAAACACCAATGGCTGCCCCATTATAAAAAAGAATGGAGACGTCAATGTTCTCCTTCAAAAAATCCCGCGCATCCCCAAGGACAGAAGCCGAAAGAAACGTCTGCTCATAGCTCCTGTTGTCCATGAAATAGAATTCCTCACCCTGCTGATAGAGAAACTGCATCTCCTTGTCCTCTATGTCGGGCTTCCCAACTTTCTCACCACTCTTGAGCGTCGGCTGCAAAAGACGGCCCGTTATGAGACTTTTGATGCTCGTCCGCACAAAAGCCGAACCCTTGCCGGGTTTCACATGCTGAAAATCCACAATCTCAAAGGGCTCATTGTCAATCTCAATCTTCAGCCCTTTTCTGAACTCTGATGTATCAATCACTCCAGCCATCATTCGCCTTTCGAAAACAAGTGCAATGTCTCTCTAGGCGCTTCAGGCAAGGAGGGCAAGCCCCGTCTTCAAGCTTCAAACTCTCTCAAAGCTCAGCCTTCAATTCAGGAGCAGCCAGCCTTAACAAATACCGCCCCTTCCCTATGTTGCCCTCCGGAAGCATCCCCAGTACAATAAAATACTCACTGTTGACCAAACGAATAAGCGTCGAAAGCTTCTCTGTCCCAACATGTACCTCAACCACATCACCCGTCCGCAATATTTCAGCCGTATTCTTTAGCTGAGAGAGTATGCTCGAATACTCTATCCACGCCCCCTGTACGTCAACAGAAGAGCCTATGGTGGACTGCGGCTGGTAAGTCTCCACAGCAATACCGTCAAAACCCATGAGACTACAAGCAACAGCACCCTCTACTCCCAAAACGGTGGCCTTTAAATGCGCTTCAAACGACATGTCAACCCCAACGTGAATGTTAGCCCGTACACTTTCCATTGGTTGGGTTTAAAACGCAACATTTTGGAGCAAAACCGTCTTGCCCACCATAAAGCCCACATGGCCCAACAGGTGCCAACTCCTCCTCATCCTCACATATTGGAAGCGTTGCTCCAAAATAAATGAAAATGGGAAAGTCAACGGGTGCTGTCTTCACCTTCTTCCCGGTGCTCGCTATCTTCCCGTATAGTTGAAAACGTATGAATACCTCTGCCCCTACGGCTACCTCCGTCCCTAAACCTGCTCCCTCCCTTACCTCGGACAACAACTCCCTTATGGTGGAGACCCCCACCGAGCCCAGCATGGAAAGCGGTATGGTCAATAAAGTGGCCGAATTCGGCTCCAATACCCCAGTAATGGGCTCACTCTCCGCCAAAATCTGCTTCGAAGTCCCACCTTCTCCATAAATAAAATATTGGCGCGTCAACTCCGTCAAAACAATCCGGTTCTCCTTCCCACTCGCAAGAAGATGCTCGTTCGCCCCCTCCGTGTCCACCCCCTCAAGAACACTCTCCAGATCAATCGCTACCAAATATGTAGAGGTGGCGTTTAAATTGAGAGAACCCCTCGCAATAAAACGATTGGCATCCACATGACAGTCCGCATCCAATGGCCGAACCGCACTCACCATCATGGATACGCCCGAAATTCGACAACTACCTATAAATATACATAAAACTAATAAAACAAAAAGTTGTGTTTTCTTCTGACACATGACTTCAGCCTTCTAGAAATTTTGAACAGCAGGTTTTCTATTTAAAATACGCGGCGTTATGAATATGAGCAGCTCCTGGCGATTCTCTGTCTCCCTGTAGTTTTTGAAAAGATGGCCCAAAATCGGAATCCGGCTGAGCCCTGGAACAGAAGCGTTGTTGGATGAGCCACTGCGTACATAAATGCCACCAATAACAGTGGTTTCAGCATCCTTCACCAATACCTGCGTGGTGGCTTCCTTGCGCTGAATGGCAGGTTGGCCGTTGGCTCCCGTGTTGGAGGGGTCCGGTTGGTTGTTCTCCGCCCGAATGTTCATCAACACACTGCCATCCGCCGTAATGTGCGGCGTTACTTCAAGCGACAAACGAGCTTCGACAAACGAAGTGTTGACACCAGAAGCCGAAACTTGAGAAAAAGGCAACGAAATACCTTGACTTATGCGGGCCGTCGAGTTGTCCATCGTCGTTACTTTGGGCGCAGAAATGGTTTTGACGTGCCCCTGCGTTTCCAATGCGGAAAGACGAAGGTTCAACTGAAAAGCCCCCCCAGCGGAACCGAAAACAAACCCCAATCCACCCCCGGAGCCTGCTCCTACTGCAACAGGTAGGTTGACCGCATATTGAGGCGTCGGAGATGTCCCCGCATTGGGCGTGTCTCCCGCTGCACCCCCAATGGAAACCGTGTTCGGAAAAGCAATGCCCGTCGCATTCCCTGTGGCCGGCGACAACGTCGAATGCCCACCCCATTGAATGCCAAACTCCTTCGTATAGTTTGTGTTGGCCTCCACAATACGGCTCTCAATGAGAACCTGCGGCGTCTGCGTGTCCAAACTGCTCACCAGCGAACGCGCCCTGTCCATGTTGGAAGCCACTTCTCGAACAATGAGCGTATTCGTACGCGTGTCCACAGAAACACTGCCCCGCTCCGTCAATACCTCCTTCACCCTGTCCCTCATCTGCTCCGCATTCGCATAGCTGACAGGAATCAGCTGAATCACCAACGGCTCCTGGCGTACCATCGTCCGCGCCCTCTCCTCCCTCATCCGCGCCTCCTCCTCCAACGTCCTCATCGGCGCTACCCGAAGAATGTTGTTCCCCAAACTCTCCTTCCCCAAGCCCTTGGAACGCAAAACCAATTCAAGCGCCTGGTCCCAAGGGACATTCTTTAAACGAATGGTTACCTTCCCCTGTACGTCGTCCGCTACAACAATGTTCTTCTGCGCAACGTCCGCAATCATTCGCAGCAAATTGTGAATGGATATGTCCTTGAATTCAAAAGAAACTCGCTTCCCAACAAAGGCATTCTTCGGGAAAGGCTCCACCTCACTTGCGTCAGACTCGTGTGCACGTTTGTTGCCTCTCCCAGCCTTCTCACTTTGAACAACTGCCTTGGACGCTATAAACTTCCATAGCAAACCATTCTTCGTCTTTTGAACAACCTCCTCCACCTCCACCTCACTGGTTACGACAATTTGGACATGCTCGTTTTCTGCTCCGGATTTAAATGTGTTAATCATTTGAATCGGCGTGCTATAGGCGCTCACATCCAAATTTCGCTCAAGTTTTGCCGGCAAATGTGTATGATTGACTGTCAAAACAGCACTGTGTGCATCTGGACGGTTGACTTTCCATTTGGGCGTTCCAGACAGAGTAATTTCTATGTTTCCACCTTTTTGTACCTCAATAAAACGAATGTCTTTCAACAGAGCGGAACGCTCTGAACGTCCCGTTTTCGCCGGCAACTCAACAACCGTGTTTTTGTTGTTAGACAATATGGTTTCAGGTGAATTTTCGCCTTCATTGAGGTTGAGTGTTCCCAATGAATCCTCATTGGTTTCATCCACATTGGATTCATTTGCTTTTGACTCGTTCGCTTTTGACTCGTTCGCTTTTGATTCGTTTGTATTTAGGGTGAGAATCAATCCAGATTTCAACCTTGAAACTTTCCAAGAAATGGGAGGTTCGCTCAAATCCAACACAATGCGAACCTTCTCTGGATGATTTCCCTGACGAACAGACTTTAAATGAATTGGCAAACGAATGTTTGACTGAACCTCAAAAATATCTATGGCAATGCGCGAAGGATTGCTTAACTCATAAACATCAAACTTCTTGAATTCCCCATCGGCCAAAACAATCAGCCTGTTGTTGTTAAAGTTGATGGATTGAATTTTCTTGGCTTGTTTTTTGACAGCTTGCTCATCTGTCTTTTGGGAAACAATGTTCGACTGTTGTTGAAGTGCCGCAGATTGCAGAAATCGCGGAATCCATATGTTTTCATTTAGTGCAACATGGGCCATCTTCCCAAATGCATATTGAGGAACAAATAGAAATACCTGAATGGATATCATTCCTATGAAAGCCAAAGCATTTTTAGACTTCAAAAACCTAGAAATATCATTCAACCATGAAAAAAACACAACAAGCCTCACTGAATTTGTCTGTTTGTCATCAAATCAACAGACGTTGAATTCGTACTTTCAGACTTAACACATAGTGTTATGTCTTTTATGCCACTTTCGAAATCTTGGCTGGGCTCAGTAATTATTAAACAATTCTGATAAATATTGCTGACCCGCCCACCATATTTTCCTATTCGACTGTTCTTTCTAACAATATAACCCATCCCTTGCGTGTCTTCCAACATCGCAACAGGATTTGCATCCCCACTGATAACAGCTACCAACAAAAGCTGAGCAATCTCAAAACCACACAATAATTCTTCACACAAATTGTCTTCAATCGCAACATCATCAAAAACCACTTGCCGACTCTGATCAACCAAGAAAGGATCTCTGGGTATCCCCATTGAAAAAAAGTCGTTATTCTCAGAATCACCAGCCGTTTTCTCTGATTCATCTGTCTTTTTTTGGACAGCAGAGGATGATGTGTTTGTATTCGCATTCACGCTTGCATTGGTGCTTTTCCCTTGGGGACTCTTCACCGTTTGAGGCACGGCAGGTGCTTTGGCCCCTCCACCTCCACACCCTGATAAAATAAACACCGCAATCCACCATGACGCTATGAAAAATGGTCTCATTTGTTTGTCCCCCTGTTTGCCTTTTGGGAACTTTCAGGCTGTTGCGCACCCAAAAATCGAAAGGTATTTGCTAAAAAATCTGCCTTTAAAATAGGGGAAGAACTCGCTGTCGCTGCATCAGACTTTGATAAGGAAGCTTTGCTGAGGCGAATGTTGCTAATGTTAACAATTCTACGCATCTGTGATGTTTTTTGAAAAAACAAAGAGAGCTCTTGAAAATTGCCTCTGAGTGTCATCCTAACAGGAATTTTTGCAAAAAAACCTACGGGAATTTCACGCAATGGTTCAATTTGAGCAATGTCTAAACCAGCTCTCCTCGCAACCTCACTTAGTTGCCATAACAATTCATCTATATCTTTCTCGTCAGGAAGTTCTTCAAGTGCTAATTTGAAACCGGATTCAAGTTGAACCATCTCCTCTTGAAGCTTTCGGAGATTTTCTGGCGCCTTCTGCTTCTCCACCAAAGCCTTTTCAAATTGCACCTTTTGCACGTTTTGCCTTTTTATCTTATCTTCAACTGGCATGACAAAAAAATAATAACTGACACCTGTCAGAAGCAAAGACATGCATAATGTCCCTGCAACTTTTGCTGCCCAACTGGCACTATTAAGTTTTTCTAAATATTTTTCCATGTGCCACACTAATTGATATAATTCACACTCAACTGAATTTCAAAATCCACTCGCTTCCCAGGAAAATTTGGCGACAAATTATCTGTCTTCTGCTCAGCACGCTTTAATTCAACATTTTGAAAAAAATACTTAACAGCGTTTGTCAAAACGTCTTCTGTCTTCCCGGGAAGCGACAACAACTCAACTCGAACTTGAAAACCATTTCTTGGTTTATCAATAATACGGGCAATCCCTTGCGGCGTGCGAACAATGACCTGAAGTTGTCGCATAAACTCTGCCACATCATCATGCGAATTCGCTTTGCCTTTTAAAAAATTTGGCGTAGCATTTTCATCAAATTCATCCAAAACAATCCCTGAAGGCGTCACCCAGGCCAATGTATTCAAAACAAGTGCAGCACCTTTCCTGTTCACCTTCAACTCCTCAAGCACTTTTAGTCTTTCCAATATCTCATCCCGCCTCTTCTCGAGTGCACCAATCTCTATAACCGCCTTCTCTAATTCCTTTATTTTGGACTGCATCGAAATAACGACTCTTTGCTCTCGCTCCTGAGTATTCAATACGTTTTTATGCCAAATAAAATTTAAAACCACCGCAACTACAAGAAACAATCCTAACAACACCAACGTCTGAATGCCGTATTCCCTGCGTTTCCCCTGCCTGACAGGCAATAAATTTATATATATATACATAACATTCCTAATATAATTTATCACCAGGCCTGCGTAAGGCAAGTCCAACCGCAACAGTTCCCAACATCCCCATGTTTTCAATGAATTCTGAATTGAAACGTTTTGGATCAATATGAATTTCTTTAAAAGGGCGAATCATCTCTGTCTGTGTCCGAGTCCTGTCTTGAATGGCTTGAATAAGTCTGGGTGTCTTGGACGCTCCTCCCGAAACATAGACTTTTGAGAAACCTGAGTCTCCATTTGTCCCAGAATAAAAATCCAATGAGCGCTGAATTTCACCTGCAACCTGCTCCGCTATCTTTTCTAAGGAAGACTGAATCTGCTCTTGTATGAGCAAATCTTCTCGCTTTTCATGTGAGCCAGACTTGAATGTCTCAGCTTCATCAAACGAAATATTGAAGTGTTTCTGTATCTCTTCAGTAAACTGCTGGCCGCCAATATGGACGTCCCTTGTAAACTGTGACACACCTTCACGAATAATATTAATGGCAACAACTTCTGCACCAATATTAATCAACGCAATGGTGTCATTCTCGTTTGCGCCATAGTTTGCATAAAAACAATTTTGAATCGCAAAAACATCCACATCAACAACAACCGGCTTTAGGCCAGACTCCCCAACAATCGACAAATAGTCATTAACAACCTCTTTTTTTGCCGCTACAAGCACAACATCCATCTGGCCAGTTGCCACGTCCTCCTTCCCAGGAAGAATGAATGTGTCAAGAAATACATCCTTTGTGTCAAATGGAATATATTGCTGCATTTCCGAGGCAATCGTCTCATCCAACTTAAAATAAGACATCGTCGGCATGGTTAGTTTTTTTATAATGACAGAATTGCCACCAATCCCAATCGCAACTTCCTTCCTCTTGACACGCAATTCCTTTATGAGCTCCTGAATCGACTGTATAACAATAGACGAATTCATGATCGCCCCATCTACAATGGTTTCTGGAGGAATGTATTTGATTCCAAAATGCTCCAATACATAACGATTGCGCTGCTTCTTGAGGCCAACAAGCTTTATGCTCGTTGAACCAATATCCAATCCTATGGCTAAACTTTCACTTGCCAAGTTGAGCCTCCACTTGTCTCATATTGCAAAAACAAACAGCAACCCCATAGAACACAGTGTCTTCGTTCAACATAGAAACACTTGTTGCTACATCCACATACGTTTTTGTTAATGTTCGAATATATGTTGGTAAGCCAAGCCGTTGATTGAAAAACATCGTAATGGATGATCTGCAGAGCAAGCATTCAAATTTCAACAAAGAATGCGCCACTCAGAGAAACTTTCCTTCCCGCTTCTCGACAACAACTCCTCCCATTTGGAAATACACCCTTTTTTCATCCCCCCCCCTCCCCTGCCACCACCATAACCTGAATATAATTACCAACCTAAACCTACCTTGTGCGCGCATAAGCTTCAGCTTGGACTTGCTATTTCCTGGCTTCGGTGCTAGCTCTCGAGAGATTTCGGAATGTTACACTCAGCATGCGTGTTTCGAAATCTTCTATTTTTATTTGGACTAGGAGGAGGTTGTCTTGAAAAAATTTTTTTTATTTCCGGGGATGATTGTTGGGCTTTTATTGCTGGCAAGCTGTATGAGCACAGGCTCGAAATCTGCGAAAACGGCAGCTACCGGCTCTGCCGGTGGCGCCAACGCCCAAGGAGCCAATGACGGGCTTGAGAGGTGTGAAGAAGCACTCGGCACCATGGCGGTCATTGAGGATGTCAATTCCAGTTGGTACCGTACACTCAACGAGCACCAATTGGGCTCAACAGTGCCGGTGCTCAAATTGTTGGCGCAGCAGTCCAACTGCTTCGTGGTCGTCGAGCGTGGCCGCGCTATGAACAGTATGATGCAAGAACGCTCCTTGGCCGATTCGGGCGAACTTCGCCAAAACTCCAACTTCGGCAAGGGACAAATGGTGTCCGCTGACTTTTCGCTGAATCCTTCCATTACTTTCAGCAATAAAAACAGTGGCGGTGTAGGAGGAGGTGCTTCCGCCCTGCTGGGGGGCCGGAGGGCACGTGTGCTTTCTAGCCTGGCAGGCAACGTCAACTTCCAAGAGGCCAGCACCTTGCTAACCCTGGTCGACAACCGCTCCGGTGTGCAGCTTGCTGCCGCCGAAGGCAGTGCCAAAAATACCGACGTCAACATTACAAGCGCACTCTTCGGCAGCAGGGCCGGTGGCGGCCTCGGTGGTTATTCCAATACTGCCGAAGGCAAACTCATTGCCGCCGCACTCACGGATTCCTTCAACAACCTCGTCGTGGCCGTACGTAACTATAAAATGCAAACAGTTAAAGGTGGCTTGGGCACCGGGCGTGGCGGTTTGAAAGTACAACAATAAACACATATAGCACCCCCCCCAAACCTTGCTTTGTGAGGGTGCTTTTGTTTCCTATTCCTATACACAACAACCCCACAGGGCATATGTCAAGTAAACAGGACATGGTGTCGGGGTTTGGGTTGACATTGTGTCAACAAAAGCATTCACATTCCAGAAAGACAATGTTGCCTTGCCATTCCCGGTTGTCTGGCTTTTCTAAAATGCTGGAGTTAGCTCAGGCTATACTTATGTTCAGCGGAGCGAGAGAAGGTAGGAGCGCACCAGCTGGCTGTCCATCTCTTCATTGAAACTAAAAGTCACATAGCGGGCCTCATCTGCCGCAAATTCCACCTCCACCTGTGAACGGCCAATCTCAACAGCAGCCTCATCCATTGCGCGTACCATTAAAGTACCTTTGAATGGCTTCCCAGCAACAATGTAGACAGAGGCGTCCTTGGAGCCTACACCACGGCTCTTGCCCATGGTTGTGCTCAACCCCTTGGCGGCCAACGCAGGGTCCACATCCAACTTCACCACCATACGTTTGTCTATCCCTTCACCAAGACCAGCAACAAAGTCAACGGCAGACCTGCCAATGGTACTTCCTGTCTTCTGCGACAGTGACTTGTTCTCGTCACATGCGGCAAGCACCAGCAGCAGGACAAACAGACAACTCCCTTTCTTCATGTATGGCTCCCTTTTTTGAAAAACCTTCTCCCTCCTCATAGCACGGCCTTAACTGCCTGTCGCCTACCTCCTCTCATGCTGCCTGAATGGATATGTCCCCTCAAAAAATTTCAATATTGTAGCCAGCTTGGGAAAATCTAATACCATAGGAAAAAATAACCCCGCCCCCAGGGCACCTCCCTCTCTCCCCCTTGGGGGCCGGGCCCCGCTTGTACGTATACCCTGAGTTCCATCCCCGTGCTGTCGGGCCACTGCCCTCCCATAAATATACAATGCCAGTTGTATTGCCCCACTTGCCCTGCACCCCCTCTCACACTACACTTGCCCCCGTTCTCCTCCCAGCCCCCCTCTCCCCCCCACCACGCTCGTAAACCCCTCCCTCCCCCAGGCCCCGCTACTTGTGCCTCTATCTCAAAACCCCCACTGTGTAGCCACCCATAGGCCCCTGGCGCCACTTCCCCATCCCGCACGGAGTCCCCAGTGGAAGCCAACTGTATCTTCCCGTCCTGTATGAGGTTCCACCAGAGAAGCGTGGCAACAGGCTCCCCTCCCGGAGCACGCGTGCCTGGCTCGCATACCCCCTCCTCCGCTTCGCTTGTATGGCAATAATGGCTCGCCGGGCACTCCTCGTCCGCAATGCAGACACCCGGCGTGTATGGCGCCGCTTGGAATGCGTCGCAGGCCATTAACCCTGCCACCACCACCCACCACCCGCGTCTCTCCCCTGCTCTCATGTCTTCTCCTTTAGCTCGCAAACACAATGGCGTTCCTGCATATACATAACCGGCCAGCACGTGCCCCCTCCCTGTTGTGCTCTCTCGTATAGCACAACACTAACAACACCTGCCTGCAAACACCCATACTCCACACCCTATCCTCTGGAATATTTCACCGCCCGCCTTCCCGTAGCCAGGGTTGCGCAGCGGGTGCCTCTTCTGCCTGCTCGGCTCGAGAAACAAGGTTAAACTCGACACGGCGGTTCGCCTGGCACCCTTCGTCCGTTGTATTCGTCCCAATGGGCCTGCCGGGGCCATAGCCGTTGGCGAGGCGGCGGCTTGGGGCTATTTTGCCCTCCTTCACCAACCAGCCACGCACAGCGTCCGCACGGTTTTGCGACAGCTTCATGTTTATAGCGTGACTGCCGCAATTGTCGGTGTGCCCATCAACAGCCAAAAGTTGAATTTCCGGGTAATCCTCCAAAATTTGAGCTACCTTTGCCAACAGCTTGTTGCTCACCGGGCGAATGGTCGCCTTGCCAAAGTCGAACTGCACTTGCTTCAATATGACGACGGATTTCTTGCGGAGTACGGCGAGCGCTGGGCAGCCGTTCTTCCTTGGGTCCTCGCTATAATGGCCTTTCTCTTCCGGGCATGCGTCGAATTTGCCCACAATACCGTCACCGTCCGTATCCGGGCAACCGTCCGTCCGCGGGTCTCCCCTATACACCCCCGCCTCCTCCGGACATGCGTCAACCATGTCTGGAATACCGTCGCCGTCGCGGTCCGAACAACCATGTGTCTTCGGATTGTCGGTTTCAATGCCTCTCTCGGCCAGACACGCATCGGACTTGTCGGGAATGCCGTCGCCGTCAGAGTCGGTGACGCCGCATGTCCTGCCGGGACTCCAGTCAACATTCGCCAGGCCGCGAAATACCGCTGCGCCTGGGGCGTCCGTGAGAGCAGTGCCGACACCGAGGCCAAACGTGACGCTTGAGAGACACATACGGGCCCCAATAGGCGAGTTGCCCGAGCTGGGCGTCGTCGAGCCGAAAAACTCAAGTCCAATTTGAAGACGTTTGTCGAAACCCAGGTATGCGGCTGCCGCAGAGTAGGTAACTGCGCTGCCCACCTCAACGAGACGCAGCAAGTGGTGTCGGCGAATCATTGCACCCACCGCAGCGGAATAGGCGAAGTGGTCGCCCACAAGCCCGCTTAGTATGAGCCGTGGATGACCACAAAAGTCGTCGTCTCCTGCAAAATTCTCACGCGAGCCAACCGGAAACCACACGTCAGCCTGGAGGCCAAGTGAAAAACCGTCCTTCTCTGTGCCCAAAAACGCAACACGTACGCCAGCACGAATGTCAGAGAATGCTGTGGTTTTCAAAGCCTGAGAGCCACTCATCCGCTCACCGCTCTGATAGACAGCAACCGGAAGGCCAACGGCGATTTTAATATGCTCGTACAACGTGAATGAAGCGTCGAGGTTCATGTAAAGCTGATTGCGCAGCAACACACCGTTGGGTACCACCTCCCCTGTCTGTTTGTCGATGATTCGCAGCGGGCGATGGCCATAGTCAAGCGAGAGCTTCACCGCGAAGTCGAGGTGCCCATCGACAGATGCGGAGGGGGTGGAGAAAAACCTGTCGCCCGCATAGGTGGTGTCATGGTTTTGCGCCATAAAACCGCCAACAAACGATTGCGCACGAGCGTTGGCCGGCAATAAGAGCAGGGTTGTCAAGCAAAGAATAAGGCTGCAAAAAAGTCTCATGGGAGATACCTATCCTTCTGAAGTTGCGGTTTCACCGAACACCTCCTCCACCTCCGCACAAAAAGCCCGCCCAGGAGCAAAGCCGCGAGCACCGGATGGGTCCCTCCACCGAAAGCATTGCAGCTATGGCCGCCTTTCAACTCCAAGTCGAGGAAGCAGTGGCCGTTCATGCATATTCCTTCTGCGCAAATGCTCCCATCCGGCCGCGGAAAATAGTCATCCGTCGAGCCCACGCCATACAGTCGTTCGTCGGGCTGAGACTGCCCTCGCCGATGCACATACCTTCGATGGAGCAATGCTCAGAAATAATCGGGTGACTACAAATACCATCACCATCGCAAATATTGCTCGTGCAGCTGTTACTGTCGTCAGAGCAGGTGTAGCCGATGGGGCGCGGGCACCACACGGAATCCTCGCAGTACTCGCACTCGTCGCACCATCCTTATAAGTTATTCCACTGGCCAGGCAGGGCGACATTTTGACACGATAGTCCTCTACCTCGCCGGATTTTGATTCACCAAAGGGCGTGCTGCAGCCATAGTCGTTCTCATCCTTGCCCTTATTGTTCGGCTCACAAATTCTCAGCCGCAGCACCGAGAAACCGCCAATGGCGTCTCTCGGAATCGCCCAATGAAGTTCCGCGCTGCCGGTCTCGCTGGGCGAGGGCTGCTCGCAGAGTGCACTCGTGCCCTCATGGCTATAAAAACGCCATTGCGGTTGAAGTCAATGAAGTCGAAAACTTTCGCATTGACACTGCTGCCATAGAAGTTGTCGTTGCACGGCACGTTGAGTGAAAAAGACGTCTCGTCAATCCTTACCTCAACCACGCCTGCAAAGGCATCCTCGCCATCAACGCCCGCGTTGTCGTCCTGATTGCACTCTGCACTCCCGGAGAATGGGGGCTCATAGTCGGGAGGAATATTGCCAAGGTAGCAAGTCGTTGTTCCCCCAACCACACCAATATTGTATGGGCTCGAATAGCCATAACTGACGTGGAGGCCTCCTCCCATGGCAATGGCGGCAAACTTGGCACCGCCGGAGCCTATTATTTCGTTGTCACCTGCTGGAACGTTAACCTGGGCAAACGAATAGCCCGTCGTGCTGATTGTCTTCCAATTTCCCACGGGAACGTTGGTGGAACCGTTGCTCACGCTGATTTGTGAAGTCGCCGCGGTGCGTGTGTAATAATGGTTAGAAAATTCTCATATTTGCTGTCATCCAAGCCGGATGTCGCCATCTTTGCACTCTCGACATAGCCGTCAATGGGCGGCCAGGAGACAAGGGTTGGGGCCGCTGACCCTTTTTCGCCCACCGCATGCGCTGGATAACGCGGGGCTGGGTCTCCAAGGTTCGAAAAAACGGCAATCGGCTTGTCGGCAGTGACGAGATATCCAAGTTGCGCTGTCGTTCCTGTTTCGAACATCTCATGTTGGCGCGCGTTGAGCGTATATGTCCTTGTGACACCATTGCTGTCCTTAATGGTGACGCTCGTATTGTCTTTCAAAGCAATGACAACGTGGTTGGCCTTCGACGTTGTGCTGTTGCTGGCAAACCCAGGGGCAACAACAAAGTCGTGCCCCCAATAGCGAATGGGGGCCATTTGAGCCGCCGTCATATCGCAATATGCTCCAACGTCTGACGTGCATTCGACTCCAGCAATGACGGCAATAGGCTTGGTGGCCGTCACAGTCCGCCCAATCGTCGCATATCGGTAGGCTTGTCCTGCATTGAGGGTGACACTTATTTCCACACCGGCCTTGTCTCTGATGATAACGTCTGTTTTCGGCTGCGTTCCGACGATGGCAATGCTGTGACTGGTGCCCGCGGAAATGGAGCTTGAAGCGTCGACAATAATGTATTCCATGTCAAGCTTGTCTGTTGCCCAGACAGCCCACGACTCGGACGTGTTTGCTCCCGGGCTCACGCTCTCATTTGTGGCAATAACGCGAATGTCGTTGTCAGCACTTATTCTGATGCCCGTGTCCACCACCACCTCATCCTCGAAAAGATGGTTGTCCATTGGCACATGGACCGTCAAAATGCCGCTCGAGCTCGTAATTGTAAGGTTTTGATTGATGGTTCCCCCTATAATGGAGACGTTTGTCCCTATAGGGCCGGCAATTTTGAGCCCCATGGCTCTCCCCTCTTCCTCCTCCGTTGAGCGGGAAGCACGTCCAAAAGTCTCGCCCAGAAAAGGGTGAGACGGGTTTGAGCGAGCGAGCGTACATCACAGCACCATAACTTGCCGGCGCATCACCCCTGTCAGGCGCAATACAGAGACTTGGACGGCCTCCATAACAAGTATAACCTGCCTCTATTTGACAGGTGCTGCTACAGCCGCCTCCCGAATTCTTGTTTCTGTCGTCGCACGTCTCACCCTCCTCGGGCTCAAGGACACCGTTGCCGCAACCCGACTCCAACGCATAACTCGCCCTCGAAACGCAGGCCCCCGCCCTGCAAACACCGTTGCCGCCATTACACCCCAGGCCATCGTCCACTCCTTCGCACTCTCTAACCCCTATGTTGCCCTCTTCTACACAGGATAAACCTATGCTTAGAAATATATACATGCTCCACAGTTTCCATGTTTTCATGGTGATTTCCATTTGTAATGCCGTTGTTTCATGTTTCTTAACTATGGATTTTTGCGCCACCACACTAAGTCGAGACACCCATAAGCTGGCAGAAAAAACCCATACGCTTAAGCTGTGGAAACATTGCGTATGGTTGCCATTGCCCCCGAAACACTGTGCCAAACACCTTGCACATTCAGAAAAAACCTGGTGAGCCATTCACATAGCATGTGATATGGTATTTTATTGAAACCCCTAAGGAAAAACGATTGTTTGCAAAAAGGACTGATGGACAGCTTATTTTGCGAGATGGCTTTTCTGGGGTTTTTTTGGGTATATCTCCAACTGTTATAGCTGAAAACCCAGAAGACCATGGGCGGGTTTGCTTTCTATTGGCTAATATTGCCAAATTTTTTTGGTTTCAATCCTTTCTCAAGGGAGTTTTTGAAAAGCCTGTTGGAATAAAAACTTGGACTTTGTGGGGCTTCGTGCAAGTTTCAACATGTCCCAAATTCGAGAATCCTCAACCACACTATGTTTCTCAATGAATGTAATGGAGGTTTCTATTCATGCAATTTGAAGCAAAAATTCTGATCAACGCGCCCATAGAAAGGCTGTATTCGCTCTACGCCAACGTTGCAGGCTGGCCCTTATGGGATACAAGCCTAAAATCCTCCTCTATCAACGGGCAATTTTCCTCTGGGGCAACGGGCACGCTTCAACCCATGAGTGGCCCCAAGGCAAAAATCATTTTTTCGGAAGTCGTTCCAAATCGCTCGTTTACGGTTGAAAGCAAACTTCTGCTGTGCACCCTGCGTTTTGAGCATGAGCTTTCGCCTCTCGACAACCAAGTTCAGGTGCTGCACCGGGTTTCTTTCATTGGCCTTTTGGCCCCTTTGCTGGGCCGGCTTATCGGCCCTCCAATGCGCAAAGGCCTACCGCACGCCCTTGAAGGGTTGAAGCGAGTTGCTGAGCAACAGGGGCACACGGCAAAGGACATGCACGAACGTATCCGCGTCGTCCAAGGTGACATTTGCATCCAAAATGTTGACGCCCTTGTCAATGCCGCCAATGTTTCGCTCCTTGGAGGCGGCGGTGTGGACGGCGCCATCCATCGCGCCGCCGGGCCGGAACTGCTTGCCGAATGTCGGACACTCGGCGGCTGTTCCGTTGGAGACGCCAAAATAACCAAAGGCTACAAGCTTGCGGCCAAATGGGTTATTCATACGGTAGGCCCTATCTGGCGCGGGGGGGAGGCGGGAGAGGCGGGCCTGTTGGCCTGCGCATATAGGCGCTCTCTTGAGGAAGCCGTCAAAGCTGGAGCGCAAAGCGTGGCCTTCCCCGCTATTTCCACCGGGGTATACGGCTATCCCCAAGACGCGGCTGCACAGGTTGCGCTAGCAACCATCAGAGCTTTTCTATCCACGTATCCGCAACTCAAGGAGGTGCGGCTGGTCTGCTTTTCAGAAGATTCGGTGCAGGCACATTTGCGGGCCTTGTCTCCAAAGCCATAAGCGCCCTCTAACAGGAGGGTTGGAGAATGGGCTGTTCCCCTTTGCCCAAAGTCAACCATGTCAAATGCAATATTCAAAAACAAAAAACTGAATTTGGAAAAACTGTTACAATTCGGCTTTTTCGTGGACAACGGCAAGTATACATATACCACAAAACTTGCAAACGGTCAGTTTAAAATGATTGTTAATATATTGAACAACGGAACAGTCCACACAAAGGTGACCGATTCTTCTTCATATGAGGAATATGTGCTACATTATACCTCTGAAGCCTGCGGTTCATTTGTCGGAATGTGTTCAGACTTGAGAGATAGCGGACCCATGTTTAGGGAGAGGATGAACGGATTTCAAGAGGGGCTTTCGATATAGGAGGAGGGGGGTCCGTCGTTGCCGCAATGAAAGCTTTTATTTGTCCAGCAATGCAGGCAAACATTCCTGCGTAGATTAACAGGGGTGAGCTCTCCATTTGCATATTTGAGCGGTTTTGGTTCAAATAGAGCATGAAATTTCATATCAATTTCTTGTCATGTCTATAGGCAAAATAAAAAACCTGTGGCAAAACAGTGACTGAAAGCAGCATGCATATTAGAATGCCTCCCACAATCATAATGGCGAGTGGTTTCTGAATTTCTGACCCCATGCCTTGAGACAAAGCAGCAGGAAGCAACCCCATAGAGCCCATGAGCGCGACCATCAACATAGGCCTGACCCTTTGCTGCACGGCATGATTGATAGCAATTCGAAGATTGTGACTGTGTTGCATTTTATGTTTCATTGAAGTGACAAGCAATATGCTGTTGATGGCTGTTATTCCAAACAAAATAATGAAACCCACTCCAGCGGATATGCCAAAAACAGTGTTCGTCATCCACAATAACATAAACCCACCAACAAAAGCATAGGGCATGGCGCTGGCGGCGATTAAAGTATCCTTGAGATTGCCGAAATTCAGATATAACAACAACAATATAATGATGAGCACGGTGGGAATAATCAGCATTAAGCTGCCTATTGCTCGTTGTTGACTTTCAAATTCTCCTGCCCAAGCCATTTTGTTTTCAGGTTTTAATTGAACATGCTCAGCTACTTTTTTCTGTGCTTCTGCAATGGTTGAACCTAAGTCACGATTTCGCACAGCAAACCCAACACCTACATAGCGACTGCTGCCTTCACGATATATAAACGTTGGGCCGGTGATGAATTGAATGTCGGAGATTTCTTTCAACGGAACATATTTGTCGTCCATTGTTGGGATGAGAATATTTCCGATTTTGTCTTCGGTGTCTCGAAAGTCTTTTTGAAACCTTATTTTGATGTCAAAAGTCCTCTCCCCCTCATAAAACTTTGAAACAGCCTTTCCTCCAATAGCCATCTCAATAACTGCCTGCGCATCAGCCATGGAAACCGCATATTGAGCCATGCGAGACTCTTCAAGTTTTATTTGCAATTCTGGCAAGCCTATACTATTAAAAACATTGATGTCTTCAATCCCTCGAACGCCCGAAATGACTCTGGCAGTTTGAGTTGCAAGCTCTTCCAGTTGGCGAAGGTCTTCTCCAAATATTTTAATGATAAGAGAGCTTTTAACTCCGGCAACATATTCTTCAACGTTGTCTTGTATGGGTTGACTAAAGCCAAAAACAATTCCAGGATAAACCTCCAAAGCCTCTTTCATTTCGTCAAGCAAGCTATCTTTTTTTATTTTCCGCATCCATTTTTGTTCTTCTTTCAGCTGCACATGGAATTCTATATTGAAAAAACCTGTGGGATCTGTGCCATCATTTGGACGGCCTGTTTGTGTTAGAATAAATTCGACTTCATCAAACGCTTGCAATTTTTGTTTCATTTGTTTTGTGATTTTTACAGATTCATCCAAGTTGACGCTATTGGGCATTGTTGCCCTAATATAAATAGCACCTTCGTTCATGCTTGGAATGAATTCAGTCCCCCAGAAACTAAAACGTACAATACAAATGATGATTAATGAAATAAAAGCAAAAAGAGTCCATTTTCTATATTGAGAGCTGAACGAATATATTTTATAGACTGCTGAAATGAATGTCCGGCTGATGAAATTGCCTTTCTCTTTGAGTGGTTTTGTTAAAAGCAATTTACACATGACGGGGACATAAGTTAAAGCCAAAATAAGGGCACCCAACAATGCATAACCCAGAGTGAAGGCCAATGGGGCAAACATTTTTCCTTCTACTTTTTGAAAAGAGAATATGGGAAATAAAGCCACCACAAGTATAAATTGAGCAAAGAAAATATGGGATGCTACGCTGCCGGCGCTTTTTTTAATGAGTCCACTTTTAAGGACGGTAGAAAACCGTTCACCCAATTCACGAGAACGTTTTTCCAGTGCAACGAATATAATTTCGACAATGACGAGCGTTCCTTTGAGCAAGAGTCCGAAGTCCAAAGCTCCCATGGATATCAAATTTGCAGGTAATCCCTGTATTTTCAACATGATGATGGAAAATAAAAATGACAATGGGATGACGGAGGAAACAATGAGGGAGGTTCGCCAATTATAAAGAAAAATAAAGACGACCAAAAAAACCAGAATAATTCCTTCCAGCAAATTTTTCAACACAGTGTGCAGAGTAGAATGGATTAAGGTTGTGCGATCTAAGAAGGGTTTTATTCGAATATTTTCCGGCAATATTCGATTGTTAAGCTCTTCTATTTTTTCTTTTAGACGAGCAATGACTTCCCCGGGGTTTTGCCCTCGAAGCATAATTACAATGCCTTGAACAACATCATCATTTTCAGCAAGCCCAACTTGGCCCAAGCGTGGATTGGATGAAACACTCACAGAAGCGACTTGTTTGACACGAATGGGGGTTCCACCCTTAACTTCGATTAATATATTTTCAATATCCTCTATGCTTTCGAGCAAGCCAATGCCCCTGACTACAAAAGCCTGGCTTCCTTTTTGAATAACGTCGCCCCCTACGTTAATATTGCTCTTGGAAACAGCCTCATAAACTTTTAAGGGTGAGAGATTATAATTAATGAGCTCAATCGGGTTAACCTTGATTTCAAATATCTTTTTTTCGCCGCCAAAACTGACAATGCTTGCCACTCCAGGAACAGACAACAATTCTCGTTCTATCACCCATTCGTTGATTGCAGATTGCTCCCGAATGGGCAAATGGCTCTCCAGAACATAGCGATAAATTTCCCCAGTGGCACCAGAAGGTGGCTCAATAGAAGGGTCAGCACCTTCAGGTAAGCCAAGCCCTTGCATCCGGTTTGATGCATATTGTTGGGCAAAGAAGTCGTCTATATGGTCTTCAAATATGACAGTGATGACAGAGAGTCCAAACAAAGAGATTGAACGAACATCCGTTTTGTTCGGAATGGTATTCATTTCGCGCATGATGGGTAGAGTTACAAATTTTTCTACTTCTTCAGCGCTGCGCCCAGGCCATTGAGTAATAATTCTTGCACGAGTATTGGTTACGTCTGGATAAGCTTCAATAGGCGTGTTTTTCCAACAAACAAGCCCTGCAACAAACAATACGCCTGTCAGAAATAAGACAAGCACATGGTTGCGAAGCGAAAGTGCAATAATTTTTTCTACAAACTTATGCATTAGTTTTTGTTTAGACCAGAATAAACAAGCAGTTGATTTTTAATGACAACGTCTTCACCCTCGGACAATCCCTTCGAGAGATATGAAGTCTTCTCATGACGCCCTTCCAGAACAACCTCTTTAATCATAAATTTTTTTGAAGAATCCATGGTAACAACAAAATAACGGTTTTTATCAAAAATAAGAGCATCTGACGGAATAGAAACGAAGCGTTCTTTTGTTTCGTTTTTTAATTTTATTGCCACAAACATTTCAGGCTTGAACCTTAGCTCTGTGTTTTTCATTATAATTCGTGCTTTGAGCACTTTTTCTTCGGGATCAAAAACTTGAGACAAAGAATTGATTTTTCCATAAAATGTTTCACCTGGATATGACAGAGTTGTTATTTCTGCATCCATGCCTTCTCGGACAAACAAAAGGCTGCTGGCATAAACGTTGGCACTAATCCAAACAGTTCCTAAGTCAGAAATAACAAACAAAGGTTCGCTGTCTGCGGAAATGGTAGTTCCTGCGGATACTTTTTTGTATACAACATGTCCTGTCATTGGGGCTTTTATGGAGAATGAGCCATTGCCCTTGTTGGCACCGAACACCGCCATATCCGTTTTAATTTTCTTGAGTGCTGCTTGGGCCTGCCTTAATTTGCCCTGAGCTTCTATTAACTCTCTTTCAGACAACATCTTATCTTCATACATGGCTTGAGCAGCCATCAGGTGACGTTGTGCTATTTTTTCTCCGGTTTCCATGGAGACATATTCGGATTGCAAAGTGCTCAGTTCTGTGCTTCGAAGCTCGAGCAACGCTTGCCCTTTTTCAACTTTATCTCCAAGAGAGAAAAAGACGCGATCCACAACCCCATTTATAAGCGGTGCATAATGAATTGTTTTGTCTGGATCGAACTCTACTTTTCCTGTTAAAATAAGTTCTTCTTCTCGATTGCCTAGTTTGGCTTTTGTGGTTTGAACATCTTTGAGAAATGATGGAGTTATCGTTTCTTGGGTCGGCGGATTTTGTTGTGCCGCCTTCTGTTTTGACACATTCTCGGAGCAAGAAAACAAAAATATAGCAACGAAGATGAGAGTTGTCTTGTTTATGATGTTTTTCATTGTTGAATATCCGAGCCTACTTTGTGTTGCAACTCTTCGAGCTGAATATTTAGGTTTTTTCTGGCTTTCAAAAATATTTGCTTGTTGGATTTATAAGTCTCCATGAAATCAACATATTCAAGCATGCTAATGTTTCTGTTCAAAAAGTTTTTTGCATAGATTTCCAGCATGTTGTCAAACTCTATTGACAAGACGCTGTCGTTTATTTTGTTATAAAAGTCATATGCTTGCGAATAATTGTTGAAAAACTCTGCTATCTCATGCTGAGCTTGATTTTGTTTTTGTCGTGCCATATGTTGGCGCTGTTTTTGGCTTATTCGAGCTGTTTTTATCTTGCCTTGATTTAAATCCAAGATTGGCAAACCAATGGCTATTCCGAATCCGATGAAATCTTTCCATACTCCGCCAAAACGATCATATTGAACGCTGAGAGTCAAATCAGGTATGCGGTGCGACTTTTCATAACTCAAAGATTTTTCAAAATATTCTATTTGCAGTTCTGACAATTTGATATCAGGTCGATTCTCCAGAGCTGTTCCAATGAGAGTGTCCAATCTCATGTTTTGAGGAGAAGAGATTGAACGCCCTCTGTCTTTTATTTCAATGGATGTCAACGCTTTCAATCCCAGCAAAGTCCGAAGAATTTTGAGTTGTTCGTTCAAACTTATTTGATTTTCTTGGAATTCGTTTTCAAGCTCAAAAAGCGATGCTTGCAATCTCAACAATTCATGTTTTGCAAAATTCCGCTGCATCACTTGATGCTTGTATTTTTCTACAATCTGTGAAAAAACCTCTATTTGATTTTCTAGGGTTTTTTGATATGCTTGAATATAAATAATTTCGTGAATAGATTTTCGCAGTTCCACTTTTAAATTGCGAAGCAAATCTTCAAATTCTTGAATTGCAATCGCTTTTGAAACTCTTTCGCGACGAACGAGCTTCTGTCTTTTCCCTGAAATCTGAATCAGTTGACTGAGCTCTATGCTGAATTGTGTGTTTCTGGCAAAGAAACCGAACAAGGGAGGAATCGCCTCTTTTTTTCCCTCACGCTGCCCTCTGGTGCTCCACAAGTTGACATCGCCAATGGAGAGCGTTGGATTGTCCCATAATTTGGCTTGCGTTATTTCTGCATCTGCAAGCTCAATGTTCATGTTCTCAGCAATGAGTTGCAGGTTTTGTTTGAAAAAAAGGACTTCAATTTCATCTGGAGCAAGTGTCAATGTTTGCGTTTCTTCTGCCAAAACCATGTTGAACAGGAAGACGTTAAGCATTAGCACTATGTATTTTTTCATTTGCTATCCATTTAAAAAAGAAAGCCGTGTAATGCCCTAACAAGTTTATGCCAACTTGCGCTTCCACATGCTTTGTTGATAGCATTTAGTTGGATTGCCAATAGCGCCCTGGGTGGCTTAAATCAGTGTCCAACAACAGAATGTAGTAAACGGTTTCCATTCCTTGTTTTAGAGTTGAGGGCGGGTATGGGTACTGAAATTTTCTGGCTCAGGAAATTCTCTTGGCGGGGATAAGGCGGGAACTGAATGCAGAACCAAAAGCAAAACGGCGCTTGTTTTTGGGATAATTGTTTTTGCAAGCCTTGTGTTACCCTTGGAGGCTAGCACAACCTAGCCCAGCGTGTCAATGAACCTGCATATAATTTGTGCTTCATAGCCTGACAGGCCCCCCTCCACCGCACATACACCATGCCAAAACGGCAGCAGGACATTTGGGACTCCAACACTGCCACTGGCTTGAATGGGCCGTTCGCCCTAGGTTGCAAAACCTGCTCCTTTTCATGGGTGCGTGCAGGGTAAAACAAAGAGCTCACTGCCCAAAAGCAGTCTGAACAAAAAAATACTTGCCTCTACATTTTTTAAACGATAATGGTTCGCATTTTCAAATTCGACCCTTTCTACTGTTAGCGTCCGTAACAACGGAGACAAGCACCTTGGCTTATTTTGCAAATGAGAATGATTGCCGTTTTCGAATGCTGCCCTTCCCGCTTTTACCCTCGCCCACGGGCCTCGTATTTTGCCTCCTATGGTCAACCCCCTTCGCGTTCGCCACGGAGCCTGCTGAGCCCGCAGAGTTTCCGAGAGAGCAACCCGTGGCAGAGTACACGTCCCCCATTTTGGAGGCTGTGGCGCCTTCGGCTGTTTCAACGGAGCAGCGCAAGCAAACAGCAGAAGAAGAATTGGAAGAAAGAATTCAAAAACTGGAGGCTGGCGCACACGCTGAATCAAAACACCATGCACCTGCCTTGGGCCCATCTGTTTTCAATCCAAGCATGGAAATCGTTTTGAGCGAAAAATATGGCTTTTTTTCAAAAGACGCCACAAACATTCCGGGGTTTCAGACGGGCAACGAAGGCAGGCGGGCGGGCAAAGGCTTTTCTCTTGACGAGTCCTCCATTCGTCTCATGGCCAATGTGGACCATAAACTCTATGGCGCACTCACACTCTCCGTCGCTGAGAGAAATGGCAAAGACGAGGTGGGCTTGGAAGAGGCTTTCCTCAAAACTTTTGGGCTGCCACTTGGCCTAAGCATCAAAGCAGGCCGCATGCTGCCCATATTTGGCTCTATGAATGAAATGCACAAACATGCGGACAGCTTCATCGACAGGCCCTTGCCGTACCGCGCTTATTTGAACGACGCATTCAGCGAGGATGGTATCCAGGCTTCAATGGTTTTGCCAACGGATTTGTATGCTGAGGTGGGCGGTGGCATTTTTCGCGGCCGAGGCTTTCCCGCAAGCGCTGCGGGCAATACGCCTGGCTTATTTATCGCCTATGCCCGCGTCGGCGGGGACATTGGAATAAGCCACGTTTGGCGCCTGGGTGCTTATTATTTGCATGCCAAAAACAGCCAAGGAAGGGAGGCCGATGGTTTGGTTTTCGGCGGGAAAAACGACTTATACAGCGTGGATGTTAAATACACCTATGCGCCACAAGGCAACGACAAAAGGACGGGGCTTGCCCTGCAGGCAGAATATTTGTTCCGCAATGAAAAAGGCCATTATGACAATGGCTTCACATCCGCTTTTGCAAACACAAAAACTTCGGGGTTTTATGCGCAAGCCATCTATAAGTTTATGCACAGCTATCGCCTTGGCGCCCGTTATGCGTTTTTGAATGCACCACGAAAACCACCGGCTGGGTTTGAAAGCACCTCTCTGGACTCAGGCAACCGCAACCCGTGGATGCTCACGTTCCTAGCTGAATATAACATCAGTGAATTCAGCCGTTTCCGTTTTCAATACAACCATAGCACAACCCACAACAAAGCAGACCACCAAGTCGTTTTGCAATATACCCTCACCCTGGGCGCACATGCAGCGCATGAGTTTTAAAAAAGGAAAGCACACATGAAAAATAACCTGTTTATATTTTTGGCCTCAGCCCTCCTTGCTGTTTCGGCTGAAGCAAAAAAACCGAATGTTTTTGCATGTACGCCAGAGTGGGCCTCCCTAACCCTTGAAATTGCGGGCGATAAAGTCAACATTTTCACTGCAACCACAGCGCAGCAAGACCCACATCTCGCCACCGCACGCCCCAGCCTCATTGCGCAAATGCGCAAAGCGGATTTGCTCGTCTGCTCAGGCGGAGGCCTCGAGGAAGGTTGGCTCCCCACCCTCCAGAAAAACGCAGGAGGCCCCTCCGTCCAAGAGCATGGTGAACATGCCATCATGGCGACAAAATATGTCAAAATGATTGAAATTCCAAAGAAAATTGACCGAAGCCTGGGTGACTTGCATCCCGAAGGCAACCCCCACGTTCATTTGAATCCACACAACCTGCTGCCGGTTGCGGATGTCATTTTGAAACGGCTTTCTGCCTTAGCGCCTGAGCACAAAACCTTCTTTGAAGAACGCCACCAAAAATTCAGCTCAAAACTGAAAAGCCAAATTAAAATATGGGCCAAACAAGCGGAGCCCCTCAAAGGAATGCGGGTTATTTCGAATGAAATGAACATGTCTTATATGTATGAGTGGTTAGGCATCGTCTATGCGGGCACACTGCAACCTTTGCCTGGGCTGCCCCCCACTTTGCAGCGTTTGTCCCAACTGGTGGAGGTTGCCAAAGCTCAACGTGTCGCCCTCATTGAGTATGCACCCTTTGAAAGCCCAAAGTCGGCTCAATGGCTCTCTTCCAAGACGGGAATTCCGCACGTGGAATTGCCTTTCACCGTCGGTGGAGGAGGAACAGAGGACCTTTGGCAACTGTTTGAAAAAACCATTCAAATTTTGCTCTCCAAAGGGGAAGGGGGTGGCAAGTGAGCATTTCTGAGCTTTCCATTCTCTTCCCGGCGCTGGTTGCCGGCATTCTCATTTCAACAATCCACGTGCCACTCGGGGCGGAAGTCGTCAAACGTGGAATTATTTTTGTCGACTTGGCCATCGCCCAGCTGGCGGCGATGGGGGCATTTATGGCCGTGCTTCTTTTTCACGAATGGGAAGGCACGCTGGTCTATGCCCTTGCCGTCCAAGGCCTTGCTTTCCTATGCGCCTTGGCCGGGGGGTTGTTTTTCATGTATGTTGAAAAACGCTACCCAAAAATTGAGGAGCCGACCATTGGCTGCATTTTTGTGCTGTCGGCAACCCTCGTCTTGCTTGTGCTGAGCCAAAACGCCCATGTTGGCGAGCACCTGAAAGACTTGCTCGCCGGGCAACTCCTGTTTATTTCCTGGTCCCAAATCGCTTTGCTTGGAAGTGCTGCCGCTTTCTTCGCCCTCCTTCTCTTCCGCTTCCCCTCCCTCATTTCTGGCAAATGGTTTTATTTGTTTTTTGCCGCATTTGTCACAGTCTCCGTCCAGTTTGCCGGCATTTATCTCGTTTTTGCCACGTTGGTGTTTCCGGCTGTGGGCGTATATGGTGTTGCCCGACATAAGAACAAATTATTGCTTGGGTATTTGGGCAGCTCCCTGGGGTTGGTGGGTGGCCTTTTATCCGCCTTTTGGTGGGACTTGTCCGCAGGCCCGGCTGTCGTTTGGGGAATTGCCCTAAGCATGTTGGTTATTTTTGGGGTAACGTCAACAAAGTCGTCAACTCAGCGCGGGTGACTTCGTTTCAGGCAATTCAGGCCCCCCCACCCACCTCTCTTCTATTGTGGACTCCCAAAAGTCTCCATTGAATGTGGGCGTTGTTTTTTCCATAGCGGCGGGTGGGGCCGTTTAGAGGTTGTATGGAGGGGGGTGGAACACGTTTCATTGAGGGCCCCCCTTGGGGGCAAAACCAAACCGCCACCGCTTCCACACCTCTTTAGCGAGCCCAACGAAGAGAAAGTGTCCAATTGGAAGCGAGCCGGGGAAAATAATGAAGCAGCCTGCCGTTGACGGTAGGCAACAGAGGAAAGCTAGCCGAGCCGCTTTTGTTGTTTCCGTGGACAACGGGGGAAGCTTCACCCCCCCACCTTCACGCGAAAAGGGAAAACCCGGTAGCTTATATGCTCACATGTCCACTCAAACGACTTGGCATTTGCTCTTGGGCTTGCAGCTTGTTGGTCAGCTCCTTGTTTTCTTCGCTGTCAAACCCAACAAAAAGCACTTTGGCAATTTTGTCGGCATTGAACAAATAGGTGTGTTCCTTTCCAATGTTGCCTTCAGGGTAGAGACAGGCCACATAGTCATAGGTTTCACCTGTGCCGGTGTCGCGTTGCTGTCTGCCATAAACCATGAGGGCTTTGGTTGCTTCTTCCAATAATACAACACTTCCAATAGGGAGGTATTTGTCAGCCATATGAAGGGGTCCTCTGGCGGGGGGTATTGGTTTGCTACTATGCTAAAACGAAATCAGATGGCTACATCTTGGTATCCAACATCCACTATCTTTTCATTAACCAAACTTAATCCCACCCCATTCTCACTGTTCCACGTGCAATCAAAAGAAATTCCCGCCGCTCTGCTATCAGGAGCTTCAGAATAAGGTATTTTGATGCTTGATAAAGTGATATGCTCAAGAAGCTGTTCTGACGTTTCTATGGTCGGATAGTTCTCATTAAATTCAACGTCATAGCCAAGCTCATGTCGTTTTTGTTTGTAATATTCAAGAATCGATTGCACAAGCTTGGGTTGAAGGCCGTTCCATGCCTTCATTAAATTTGTATATGAAGCATATTGTTCATCTTCAAAACTTCCCGATTCATCTCCGCTTATATAGAGGCTGATTTCTGCCTCTTTCCCAAAAAAATCCATCGCCGCTTTTTTGCACCAAATATAGTCAAACTCAAGAGAACCAAAAACCTTATCCTGAACAGTTGTCATAATATCTCTTCCTATTTAGCTGCGAACCCGCCAGGCAGATATGCTCCTGCGTTGATTTCCCCCACTCCACCCAGGTGACCAAATGTAGCGTTGATTTCTGTCGGAACAAGTTGCATGTTTTTTGTATCATTTAATTCATGCCACGTTAACTTGTTTTGTTTTCTATAATTTTCTATATTCTTTATGGTAACCTTGCCGGGCTCCATCCCAAACCCACGGGCCAACTCTTCGGACTCATTGAGTTTTTTTGCAAGCGCCTGATCGGCCTGAGCAAAATTCTTTGTCCTCGATGCTTGCATGTTAGGTATTTCAACTTGAGCTTTGGAAACGGGTGAAAAATCCGGCACTGCCCGTTGGTATTGTATCCCTTCAACCCCTGCCTCGTCAAGTATGCCTTTTATTTTTGCATCTGGTGGCGGTTTAAGTTCGCAAAATGACTCACCTCTCGTCCCCGTAAACTGTACTTTGGTATTGCTGGGGCTGGGTGTTTGATTGATTCTGGATTGATATGAGCTTGCAAATTCAGTTTGCCTGAATGCAGGAGGAACTTCAACTGCTTTTGCCACATCCGCCGCTTTTTCACCGGCTTTGGTTGTATCCGCAGCCTTGTCAGCCGTTTTGGCTCCGTCAGCAGCCTTGTCAGCCGTTTTGGCTCCGTCGGCAACCTTGTCGGCCGTTTTGGCTCCGTCGGCAACCTTATCGGCCGTTTTGGCTCCGTCGGCAACCTTATCGGCCGTTTTGGCTCCGTCGGCAACCTTGTCGGCCGTTTTGGCTCCGTCGGCAACCTTATCGGCCGCTTTGACTCCGTCAGCAACCTTGTCGGCCGCTTTGACTCCGTCAGCAACCTTGTCGGCCGCTTTGACTCCGTCAGCAACTTTGTCAGCTGCTTTGACTGCTCCAACAACTCCCTCGGCCACCTTGGCGCCCTTGCCTATCATTCCAGCGCCTTTGACTGCGAGTTTGCCTGCCGTCGCCGCAATTTTGCCGCCTGGAATAACGCCTACCAAGGACAAAGCCGCCTCTCCCAAGTTGCCTTCGGCTGCATAAATGCCCGCATCCACCACAGCTGCCGCAGCGCCTACAACGGGTATGCAGCTGGCTACACCCAAAACTGTATGGGCAATGTCAGATGCTGACATGTTGCTGACAACATCTCCCACCGCCTTCGTGGCCTTCCCCACACCTTCTCCCACGACTTTGGCCGTATTTATAACGGCCTCTTTGACTCCATTTGCCTTTGCATCAACCGCCTCGAAGACGTCTTTCGTCGTGCTAACAACGGCATCCTTAACTTCATTCGCCTTGTTGACAACAGCGTCTTTAACTTCATTCAATTTTGCAACGCCAGCGTCGACTTTATTCTTTACGAAGCTTATCAATCCCATGACTTCTTACTCCTGCAAAATGCAAATAAATGAATGGCCCTCCCCTCGCACACACAAACAATGCCAACCCTGCTCCGCTGCTCGCCGAAAATATAGCAAATACGCAAAAATACATTCCTGCAAACAACAGAATGTCCACGCTGCCTTCACCAGCCCCTTTGTACCTACATTATCGGTCCTGACGCTTGCAAAGTTGCTTATCGGGCGTGAAAAAATGGGTGGTTTTTTCAATATAGTGAAAATATTGAGGTTGTTTTTTTGTCTTTATGTGGAGACGGTTTTTTTGCGCCTTGAGAAAATTGTCAATAAAACATGACATTATGTCAACCAAACTGAGAAGCCATTGGGCTTGAATTTTGACATTATGTCGACAAAACTTGACTCGGTGCCCAAAACAAAGCCTGCTGGGCGGACTTGAGCCAACCAATAAACCCTTGTTTGCTTAAATCAGCACCCCCTGAGCGCGGACCTGTGCTATGCTGTAGGCAAAACACTTGGCTCTCCTGCCTCACTGCAGCTTTTCATATGAATTCAAATAACGAGAATAGAGAATGGGCGCCCCACTCCCATCCTTCGCCTTCGCAAACCCCGGGCAATATGCCCCCAGGCATACATTCAGAAGCCCAGTCAGAGCTCCATAAAGCCAACTGAGTCCTCGGCCGTCGCCTCCCTCTTTTTCAACTGCCTGCCCGCCATCCCCGCCCTCATCCTCGGTTGGCCCCTCTTGAAAACAGCCCAAAACCCCGAAGCGCGCAGCCGTGCCAAAATCGGCGTCATCTGCAGCATTGTCGTCATGGGCCTTAGCCTCCTTGCCTCCCTCGCGGTACTGATGTGGGGTGTGTGGCTTCTCACCTTCCTGGGCTCGGCGCTGGCCTTGTCTTGAGAGGCCCCTTCCACCCATGAGGGCTCCTCAAAACCCAATTTCTATGAAACCACGAAGGCCTGTTTGAGGGTTTGAAGGCACCACCGAGAGAATATTCAGCTGAGCTGAGTCCAGAGTGAGTTTGTTGCCGGCCTTCGCCAAGTGAGAATGAATCTGCTCCGGCTTGGTATGACTCTTTGCCATTCCAACAGGCCAAGTTTCCACCTTGGCGGTGGAATCCGCCAGCTTGAGCACCTCAATATAATAGCCTGCAATTCCCGTCCTGGTCTCCAGTGGAATGGCCAAACTGTCCTCATGAAGACTAAATCCCTCCTGCTCAATAGGTGTGGTGCCAATGAGAACATGGCTTTGGGAGCCTCCCGTGTGCCCCGGAGGGGGGGTGTAGGGAATATAATGAACACGGGCAACGCGGTGGAGGTTTTTGCCAATGGGCACAATGTCTCCGCTGCAAACAGGCATCCACAAGCTGCGGGGGATTCCTGCCACCTGATAATCCACAATGAGGACCGCTTCATTCTCATGAATGTTGACAGCAGCAACCCGGCTCTCCTCGCCAAATTCCTGCGGCGGCAAACCATTGTCCAAACGAATCAGCCTGCCCCCCTGTTGCTCCATTGTATCCTGCCCTTCTGCTTCAAGCTGTTGTGAGTTCAATTGCTCACGCCTGGCATCTTCCTTTTTCAAACTTTGTGCCTTCAGTTTTTGAGGCTGGACAGCCCAGCCCAAACACTGCTTGAGTTGCCATAGCACACAGTACACCCCATGGCTTGAGTTTCGCCTACAGCCTTTGTCGCACGCCTGTCTTTGTTTGCATAACCAGCTTCCGTTTCATTCAACTCACCCAAAAGTCCGGCAACACCTCGGCCACTCTGCTGAGTGGCGGCAGAAACTTTGGAGGTTGAGCTATAGGACGGTTTGACTCCCGTCAATGTGAAGAGCCAGAGCCACCTACACCAATCGCTCCGTAGGAGCCTTTGCTGGACTTGGCACCCCCCCGGCCAAAACCGACTTGACACCACTGGACACGTTTGAAAGCCCAACTCCACTCAAAACACCACGCGACAAAACAGACATGTCCCACCTCACCTTTGTTCCCTTAAGTCTCAAGTGAATTATCGCCAGCCTTGAAAAAAGGTTGCTTATATTTTGAGGCCCTGTGGCTTGGGCTGTCTCAAATGAGACTGCCCCAACCTGCCTCGGGGCCTATGCCAAACCGGGCACGCGGCGCTGCTTCCTGGTTTTGCCAAGAATTTCGCAAATATGGCGGTATGCCCCGCTTAGCCTTTGGAGAGGAACGGGCTCAGTTCGGAGGCCAGCGATTGGATGTTTCTCGTCTGGATGAAGATGGTGCCGTGGCCGTGAAACTCGTTGACCAGGCCCTCGCCGGTGGCGAAACCGAAAGTACCGGAAGCCACCTTAATGTTGTAGTCCAGCGTTGTGCTCCAGGCGACAACGTGCGTGTTGTCGACGACAAACGGCGCCGAGCCACTGAGGTTCACTTCATGGAGGTCCCCATAACTGTTTATCAGCATGCTCCCGGTCCCCTGCGTCTCCATAATGAAGAAGCCGCCGGTGCCACCAAACATCGCTTTGCCGAAGGATTGGCGTTTGATTGCATAGGACACGCCCCCGTCGCAGGCCAAAAACGCTTGGTCGCGGATACGCCATTGGCTTTCGCCCAACTTCAACTCACGGATGGCACCCGGCACGGAGGGCGCTAGGGCGATGCATGCGCCGTCGTTGAGCCCTTTGGCATGGGTGACAAAAAAACTCTCGCCACTCACCATAGAACGGCCCACCGCTTTGAAAAAACCACCCAACCCTCCTCCCCCACCTCCAGTGTTCATCTTCCCCTCCAGCGAGACACCTCCACTGTGGTAAACCATGCTCCCACGCTCAATTTGGATTTCCTCCCCGCGCGCCAACGTCACCTCCACCAGGGGGAATGCCGTGCTCTGCGTCATCTTGTAATTCATCACCAAGTCCTGTCTTTTTAAATGGTTATTGGTTACTCATTGCGGGCTGCACACTACAAAACCCCGCCGCTTTGTTCAACCGGTTTCGCACCACTTCCTATGGGCCCCCCACCCTCGGGGCAACAGGCAAAAAATGACTCTGCAACCATGCAAAGCTTCACGACTTTCCTCTGAGCTTTTGGGAATCCGAGGCTCCAAGCCACCCAGGCTTCGGAAGCCCTCAAGGGGGAAAACCGTGAGCCAGGCCCACACCCTCCCTCCTTCTATTGGTCATTCGGGTTTCTAAGCCCAACCGCGTTTTTTGCGCAGCTGGGGGGGGCCTCTTTTTTGTGAAGGTGTCAAGGGGGGTTTTGCAGGTGGGGGGAGGGCCAAAGGGTTGCCTCTAGTCCTTGAGGGCGGTGGCCACAGCTCGCCTGGGCAGTTTGGGTGGCTCAAATTTTAGGAAGGTTTGGGAACGAAGGTTTCATAAATTTTGGTTCCTCCCTCCCCGCCCAACCAACCACCAACAACACCTCCAACAAACGTTCCTACGCCAGGGAAAATCGCAGTTCCAATAGCCATCCCGAGGGCAGCTCCACCAGCCGAGCCTGCCCACATGCTGGTTTGTTTTCCTGCCTCATAGGCCCCCAATTCAGGGCTCTTTTTCAGCGCATCGGTAACCTGTATGACGCTCATGCCGAGGCCAAAAGGCTTCGCTATCTTACCAACACTGTTGAGCGCTTTTACCCCATTCTTTGTTAAAAAACGCTCCATTTTGTTCAGCTTGTCCTTTGCATTTTTTGTGTTATTTTTGGCTCCCTCTACATCTCTCGAATAATCGTCATTAGCTTTCCGTCTTAAGTCCGTTTTTCCCTCATTGACTTTTCGGATGGCATCCTGCTTCTGTTTATTGGTTAGGCTTTCATCTTGGTTAATCTTTGCAATTTTTTCTTTTGCTTCCTGATTGGTTTTGCGCTTGACATCATCTCTCGCATTTTTGGAGTCATTAATTTTCTGCTTTTCATCAGCTTGTGCTTGTTCTAGCTTCTTCTCAGTCTTTGCAATTACTCCTTTCGTGCGAGGATTAAGAGCGCTTAGGTCGCTTCCTATGTTTCTTACTTCTTTAGAATCCTTATTCGGGTTGATGTGGCAATCCGCCTTGGTTGGTCTCTTATTTTCGGGCTGTTTGTCCACCTTCATATCCCCTTCAAACCCATCCTTCACCTGATTTTTTGAAGCTGTTTGTTTCGCATCATCCTCCGCTTTTGACGAATCCGGCACCTTGGGTGCTATTGTACTCACTTTGCCGCCGTTCTCTTGGCTATATGAATGCCCTACTTTTGGTGTGGTGCTTGAACCTACGCCTGAAACTGACATGGCTTTTTCTCCTCAAAACAAAATGTGAATAAACAAATGCCTCTCAAATGAATGGCTCAAAACAAATCCCCCCTTCCCCCCGACACGCACGGGCAACGTCTGTTTTTCAGGGTTGTCTTTTTGAAAAACACCATGAATACGCACAAATAAAACACTATATATTATAGAACATTCGCGCTGCCCCCCAACAACCTCCCCACATTAATATTATCTACGCCGTAGATACAAAGTTGCTTGGGCTGCGTAAAAAATTTGGTGTTATTGTTAATGCACTGAAAATATTGGTGTTATTCTTTTGTTTTTTGGAGGGGGGACGGTTTTTTGCGCCTCTGGGCAAGTCACCTTGTTGGCCCGTGTGGACGGCCGGCCCCCCTCAAAAACTGTGTGGGCAATGTTTGTGGCTGACATATTGCCGACAACACCCCTTATTGCCAATGGCCTTCACTGTTTTTTCAAATAGACACCTGTTGAGAAGGCAGTGAAGGCATCCAAACGTTATACGTCATTATAAAGGCTTCCCATCAAACTCCACGCACGAATATTTTTCCAGTATGGCTTTATATGGACGCTGACTGTCCATAAAAAAATCATAAGAGTCTTTTTCAAAAAAGAAGACGCCGTTTTTATAGAAAAATGCATCCTCTTCGTTGACAGTGAACAATGCTTCCTTGTTTGAAATTCTTGCCAATTCCATGGCACTGGAAAGCATGACTTTGTATTGCACAATAATATCGCCCTTATGAAAAAATGTATAAGACAGCATATTGTTATAATAGAAATCATATGCCAAGAAGATTGTTCCGAAACTGTTTTCTGGATGTCCTGTTGAAGAATTTGGCTCATCAATAAATGTTATA
>Ga0209755_10000652_pt1 | contig 61337 bp, 49 predicted proteins | sample TergutCo191P1_FD_187301 | JGI IMG/M metagenome (GOLD analysis project Ga0209755, IMG submission 187301) | Cornitermes sp. P1 segment gut microbial communities from Petit-Saut dam, French Guiana - Co191P1 (SPAdes) (version 2) | ecosystem: Host-associated > Arthropoda: Insects > Digestive system...
GGCATATCCGGGCGAATCTTCGAACTGGAAGTGCAGGGAAGCGAGGGAACGGTGCGTGTAAGGGGCGATGCAGTGTGGTTCACCATGGGAGGGTTGCGTTCAAGCCTTTTTACCATCCGCTCCAAGCAGGATGCGGACGGCAATGTCCAGTATTTTGTGTTCCAGGGGGCCGGTTACGGCCACGGCATGGGGATGGATCAACATGCGGCGGCTGGAAAGGCCAGCCGTGGAATGAACGCCGAGGAGATACTCCGGCACTTTTACCCCAGGGCATCACTGCGGCAGATGTATGCTCCTTTGTCGCAGGATGAATGACAACATGAATAAAGCGACGGAAAAAAAACTGGCCGGCTCGCTGACAGCCGAAACAATCGAACTGTTACCATTTCTGCCATATTTGCTGCAGGATTTTTGGGAACTGGGCAGCGACCCTGGCGTTATGACCGAACTCATCAAAAAGCATGTTAGCCTGTCGGAAAAAACAACGGTCTTGGATTTGGCCTGTGGCAAGGGTGCCGTATCGGTTAGGGTTGCCCAAAAGCTGCAAACGCGCGTAAAAGGCGTTGATTTGATTCCTGAATTTATTGACATTGCCACGCAAAAGGCGCATGAATACGACGTTGCCGGTTTGTGCGATTTTGCGGTCGGTGACATCAACGAAACGGTAGCGACGGAAACTGATTACGATATTGTCATTTTGGGTGCAGTGGGTGATGTATTGGGCAACCCGTCCGAAACCCTGCGCAAGCTGAAACGGGTAGTCAAAACGGGCGGTCATATTCTGATTGACGAATCCTACATGAAAGATGACGGCAAGCCGGAAGATATTCGGTACAAGAACTACGAATACCTCACCGAAAAGCAGTGGGCCGCGCTGTTTGCGGAATCGGGATTGGAGCTGGTCGAAACCGTTTCGGCTTCCAGTCTGGAATCGCCGGAAAACCTAGACAGCGTTTCGGGCATGAGGTACATCACCAAAAGGGCCAATGAGTTGATGGAAAAGCACCCCGACAAAAAAGCCATGTTCGAGGGGTATGTCCGCAGTCAACAAAGCGAATATGACGATATCGATAACAGCCTCGAAGGTGCCGTGTGGATATTAAGGAAGCTATAAACCAGCATTCCAAGCAAGCACCCACCCTTTGCAACCATAGCCCGAAGCCTAATCCCCCACTACCTTGTACGGCGCAGACGCACGTTCTCGATGTCGTAGGTGAAAAGTTCCCGTAGGTCGTTAAGGCCCAAGGCCATCAGCGCCATGCGGTCGATGCCCAGCCCCCAGGCCGCCACTGGCACGCTCACCCCCAGGCTTTCGGTTACCTCGGGCCGGAAAATGCCGGAACCACCAAGTTCGAACCAACCCAACACTGGGTGCTTGATGTGTATCTCCACTGAAGGCTCGGTAAAGGGGAAATACCCTGGGACATATTTGACTTCCTTTGCTCCGGCAACCTCCACGGCGAACATTTCCAGCATCCCCAGAAGGGTGCGGAGGTTGACGTTGTCGCCAAGCACAATGCCCTCGGTCTGGTAAAAGTCTGGCAGATGGGTTGCGTCAACACGGTCATAGCGGAAACACCGGACTATGCCGAAGTACTTACCCGGGATCTTCGCCGTGGGCAGGGCTTTGGCGGAAAGTGCCGTGCCCTGGCTACGCAGGACAAGCCGCTTGGTAAAGTCACGGTCAAAGGCGTAATTCCAGCCCCGGCTGCCGGTCGTGCCGCCGTTTTCGTGGGCGGCGGCGACGTTGGAGAACCAAGGCTCCTCGATGGTCTTTATCCTTGCCAGCCCATCCGGTGTCGAAGGGTCGGCAATGCTGTAGCTGTCGTGTATGTCCCTGGCGGAATGGAATTGCGGCATGAATAGGGCATCGCAGTTCCAGAATTCGGTTTCGACCACTGGGCCGTCGAACTCCTCGAAGCCCAGCGAAACCAGTTTGTCCTTTACGTCCTCCAGAAATTTAGCGTAGGGATTGCTTCGACCAGGGGTAAGCCTGGTGGGCGGCGTTTTCACGCTGTACGACCTAAAGGCCTTGCCTTTCCAGCTTCCCGTTTCGAGCATTTGGGGGGTAAGCGTCCCGATTTCGTCCCCGGTGATTCCCTGCGCCCTAAGCACGTCTGCAAGGGCCTCGGCTGGGATAGAACCGTCCTCCGCAGCGGTAAAGGCGAAAACCACGGTTTCACGGTCAAACTGGCGGAAGGCGGCATCTGCGGCGGCACGTTTTTTGGCCACGCCGGATATGGCGGCTTTTTCGGCCTGGCTAAGTTCGGCCTCGGCAAGCAAACTCGCACCAGAAGGTACGAAATTTTCCTGTGCGGCTTTTTCTAAAAGGCCCCTAAGAACGGCAAAATGCGTCGGCTTGCCATCGGCAGGCAGACCAGGTGCTGGAATCACGTTCTTGTCCGCATCCATCGCAAGCAAACCAATCTTGGAAAGGCTACCAAAGGCGCTGCCGATGTCCTTTTTTTCAAGGCCAAGGGCTTCGGCAATATCTGGCAGGCCCAAAGCGCCGGGCCGTTCCTTAACCAGCCCCACGATTCGCTCTTCCGGGGTTCCGCTTTCCTTCCAGCGGCGACCCAAATCGGTCAGTTCGTAAAAAACGGCGGTTTCTCGCCTTGTTTCGCTTATAAGGCCCTTGCCAGCCAGCCACGAAAGCGCCTGGTTGCCGTTGCCAGGTTTAAAGCCAAGGTCTTTTTCGACCTTTTCGATGGTCAGCTCATCGCCCTTCTTGTACGAAAGGATTATCCGTATTTCCAGGGGATGCAGATTTTTTGCCATATTTTGAACGTCAGTTGCCATAGTTATGTTGAGGATACCAGATTTGGGGCGAGTTTTTCAATACCTCGCATTACCGTGCGGCTCTTGCGGTACACTTCTAGATCTATCATCAAACTCCAGGCGGTTTTCAGTATGCCTTTTGTTCCCATCGTCTTTTACAGCGAAATGTATTATAAAAATTTTTCGCTGTACATGCCATTCTATGTAATAATGAACAAAATACCGCTCCCCAGTATACCAAAAAGTTCCGTCGAAAAGTATCGAAAAAATTTGACAACATAGTGAGGCAGTGCCATAATAAAACAAAAGGCTTTTGCGATGAGCAACCAGTGTACAATCGCAGAGTACTTGAACAGCCAGAGTGGTACACTGGCAGAACTCCTAGAGGGGTCTGTGCCAGTCTTTAAGCCTAAACTTTTTTAGGAGGATCACTATGGTAATGAGGGCGTTGCAACAGATGGGCAAATCTTTGATGATGCCAGTTGCAGTATTGCCAGCGGCGGCGTTGCTATTGGGTATTGGTTATGCGATTGACCCCGAAGGTTGGGGCGGCAACAGCGCAGTGGCAGCATTCCTTGTCCAAGCCGGCGACTCGATTCTTAGTGCAATACCATTGCTGTTTGCTGTTGGTGTGGCTTACGGAATGAGCAAAGACAAAGATGGTGCGGCTGCACTTTCAGGTTTGGTAGGCTTCCTAGTTGTCACAACTTTGCTCACACCCAGTTCCGCTGCAAATCTGATTGGGGAACTGTCACCTGCAGGCGAGCTTGCATTCGCCAGAAGCAGAAACGTACTTGTGGGTATTATTACCGGTGTTATTGCGGCGACACTGTATAACCGGTTTTCGAAGACGGAGCTGCCAACTTGGCTTGCGTTCTTTAGCGGTCGCAGATTAATTCCGATATTGACGGCTGCGGCCATGGCTTTAGTAGCCTTAGTATTTTTGTTTATATGGCCGCCCATTTTCGGCGGACTGTTGGCATTCGGTAGTGCCATTGCAGGCATGGGAGCCTTCGGTGCGGCTTTGTACGGTTTTTTCAATCGCCTTCTTATTCCCACGGGATTGCACCACGCCCTAAATGCCATATTTTGGTTTGAATTTATTGGCATAAATGATTTGGGTTATTTCTGGGCAGGCCCTGGCGGCGGCGGCATTATCGGAGAAACTGGACGTTACATGGCCGGCTTTTTCCCTGTCATGATGTTCGGTTTGCCCGGTGCGTGTTTGGCTATGTACCTTCAGGCAAAATCGCAGCACAAAAGGCGTGTCTACGGCCTTTTGTTTGCGGCGGCGATAACCTCTTTCGTTACAGGCGTAACGGAACCGATTGAATTTTCGTTCATGTTCGTGGCCCCCCTGTTGTACCTGGCTCATGCAGTACTGACTGGCATTTCCATGTTTGTAATTTATTCCCTGGGCTGGATTGCGGGTTTCGCCTTTAGTGCAGGCGCAATCGACATGATTCTGAGCAGCAGGGTTGTGTTTGCTGTCAACTGGTTCCTCATTCCGCTGTTTGGCATCTTGTACTTCTTCGTGTATTTCTTTTCCTTCACCTTCCTGATCAAGAAATTCGATCTGAAAACCCCAGGCCGTGAAGACGATGAGGATACAGAAGAGGAAATGCGAATCGAGATCGGTCGTAGCGACTGGGTTGCCATGGCGACAAACTTTATCGAAGCCCTTGGTGGCAAGGATAACATCACGGAAGTTGACAACTGCGCAACAAGGCTGCGTATTGAATTGAAAGACACCACGATGATCCAGGACGGCAAGCTTAAGGCCAATGGTGCGGCAGGTATTATTAAACCTAGCAAAACTTCCGCTCAGGTTATCGTCGGCCCCAAAGTGCAGTTTGTGGCCGACGAAATGAAAAAAATATTGCAGATTTAGGCACTTGCTTCTTAGACTGCCCATGGAGTCCATTGCTTCCTGGGCAGTCCTTGTTTTCCCAGTTTTGATAAAAATGCCTTTGGAGGATGGATTTATGTTTTTGGAGACCCTTAAAAACACTATAAGTCGAGCGGTTTCGTCTTGGCTTCGTTCCAGTAAAGTAAGTGAAAATAGTGCTGTAACTGTAAAAAAAATATTTGCCCCGGTAAATGGGAACGTGTTTCCCCTAAAGGAATCTGCCGATCCCGCCCACCAGCAGGAGGCTCTTGGCAAGGGTGTCTGCATCATGCCTTTGGGTGGAAAGATTTACGCACCAATCGATGGAATCATTGAAATGCTTTTTGATACAAAGCACGCAATCGACGTAAAAAGCACCGATGGCATCGAGGTTTTGATTCACTGCGGCATTGACACTGTCAAGCTTGGTGGAAAAGGTTTTACGGCCCATGTGCAGGAAGGCGACACGGTAAAAATCGGTCAGCTTTTGTTGGAATATGACGAGGACATTATAACCCGTGCCGGTTACAGCCTTGAGACCCAAGTGGTTGTTACGAACACTGTGGGCCTTAAGGTAGTTACCCAAGAAAAAACAGGCGATTGTACGGTTGGAGACTTGATACTGTCTATAGAGTGACAATTAACCGTTCCAAAGGCCAGCATTTTTCATTATATTTGAAATATGACTATACGGATGGATTCCCTTATCGCCACTATTGCTACGGCGTTGGACATCGTGGAAAACGAGCTTTTAGGGGCTAGCACAAATCACGGCAAGCGGATCGCCGTGATTTGTGCCAAAATGGGAAAGTTGCTGGGGAAAAACCCGGAAGAAATTTCCGCATTGGTGACCTGTGCGTTGCTCCATGACAACGCCCTTACCGAGTACATTCTTTCCGAACGGGCAGGGGTGCAGCAAGACCCTGCCATGAAAAAGCATTGTATATACGGCCAGCGGAACGTGGATGCCCTATGTTTGGAAGAGGATACGAAAAACTTTATCCTCTACCACCACGAGCGAGCCGACGGCAAAGGCCCTTTCGGGATACGTGACGGGGAAGGCCCTTTGGAGGCGGAGCTTATCGCTATTGCGGACTCGATTGATGTAGCCCATCACTTACAACATCTGAATCCCGAAAAGCTCCCCACTATCCAACAAGCCATAGTCGGTAATACTGGAAAACGCTATAGCAAAACGGCGGCGGAACTGATGCTGGAAGTCCTGGACCAGCCCACGCTCCTTTCCCTAAAGGATGATGCGCTCCAAAAAACCGCCGCAACGTTTTTTGTTCCATGGTTCGTAGAAATCGAGGCGGAGGCTATTTTCGGCCTGGCCAGTTTTATATCAAGAATCATTGACTGCAAATCTGTTTTTACGCAGCAACACTCAAGCCAGATCGCCAACAAAGCCTGGTTCATGTCGGGGTACTACAAATACAATTCTGCGGATCGGGCGAAACTGTATCTGGCGGCGGCTCTCCACGACATAGGCAAGCTGGCGACTCCCACGGCAATTTTGGAAAAGCCGGGAAAACTTACCGATGCGGAATTTTCAATCATGAAGGATCACGTCCGCATGACATGGGAACTTCTTAAAGACATTGAAGGATTCCAGGACATTGGCATCTGGGCCTCCAGCCACCATGAAAAACTGGACGGCACCGGTTATCCGTACGGCAAGAAAGCCGATGAACTGGACTTTAACTCCAGGCTTATGGCTTGTATCGACATTTACCAGGCCGTAAGCGAGGAGCGGCCCTATCACCCAAAACGAGGCCATGCCGAAACAATGCGGCTTCTCTACGGAATTGCGAACAACGGCAAAGTGGATAGCGATATTGCAAAGGATATAGACATCGCCCTGGCTCCCTATGATGAGATAGGTTTGCCGCCGCCTACAAACGCTGAGCTATCCAAATAGTTATCGTGACTTGTTCTCTTAATTGCGGATTAGGCCACGACCCCTCTTGCGGTCAATACAGAATAGAATATACCCGAGCAAAATTACGAATAACGAAATTCCCATACATTACCGTTTTTCAATGCCACGATATTATCCGAATAGCATGATGCAAAGTTTATGTCGTGTATAACCAGAATTATCGTTTTTCCAAGCTCATCAACCAGCCGCCTTAAAGTCTTCATGATCTGTACGGAATGCTTCATGAAGGCGACGTTCTTCGACGTGTTCTTGATCCATCTTAGCCCGGCGTATTCTTAGCTCCTGTCCGGATAATAGGTTTCAATGCGACCAAGCATACTGCCAAATTCAACATTGTAATCCAACACGTCAAAGTAGGGTATGGATTCTATGAATTTGCTGGGAATGGCTTCGGTAAAAGAACCACCCATGGATTCCAGGTTTTCAACAAGATTTTTTACCTTGTTGTATTTTATTTCTGCCTCGACAAAGGCAAAATGTTTCATCCGTTCAATAAGTTTAATACAATCATCATGCATGGAATCAAAATCACTATCACAAAATACCTTTAAGCAGTAGTTTCTGTCTTCTGTCATAACAATTTCGAGGTCATACAGTGCGCCTTTTGTGTTACCCATAAGTGCCTTGCATCTGGCGACATTGTAGCGAGCTTCCAGTATATCTTTGGAATAGCCATATGATTCTTCAAATGCTTGCACTGCTTCTTCAATGGTTGTTTTAGCCTCTACCCCTTGCCCCTGGAAACTAAGATCTTTATATTTATTGAATCTTGCCAATCCAAGATAAAACCATATTCTTGCCGCTATTAATCCTGCTTCCTCGTTTGTACCAATGTCTGGATGTATATACCTTAGTGCCTTTTTCAGAGCATCAATGGCCGCATCAAGATCTATAACATTGCCGAATTCGTTTGCGCCAAGTAGATAAATTTCTCCAAGAAGGAACCACGACATGTAGTAAGTCTTGTCTTTATCTAGGGCAACCCCTACAGACTCAAGAGCTTCCACAAAAAGGCCTTTGCTGTATCTGTTACGAGCAATAGTGTATTGTTCATGGGCTGCAATTAGATATGGGTTATCCAAACGTTTGCAGATGTCGTTTGACATTCGTTCAAGGCTATGAGCAATCCTACCAAGTCCCGAGGAAAAAGTAGCGGTCATGTACCCGAGTTGGTTTGAAACTTCGGAAAAGCTCATGTTAAGAGTACCGTTTATCCTGTCAAAACCAGTCTCGAATGTTTGAGCTAGGGCTTTCTGGGAAGCAACTATATCGAAGGTCTGCTTGTCTATGGCGATAGATGTTTCCTTCGTCTGTTTTTCCATTAATTCACGGTAGGTCATATCATCCTCCTTATGCGTTTAAACCTTGCCAGGTGTTAAATTATCTGTGGTGTTTAAGCCCACCAGCTATTATATTTTTTCTGTCCAACGGACAGTATTAGCACCTAAAACCGTATACCAGGCTAACATTTGATCCTGGTCAGATTTAGTCGGAGCATTCACAGTTTCAGTCCCTCCTCCAAAAACACAACGTTGCTATTCACCTCCGCCTTTTTTGAAAAAACTATCTTTCAGAGCTTACATCATTATATCCTTATAGTTTCAAATGGTCAAGCAAAAATTATCAACCCAAAGAATATTGATACCAATAGTTCCTTCATCAAAAATGGGATAGTACGCTTGTGTATGACAAATATCCGAGAAGTTCTGGCTGCAAACCTGAAAAAATATCGTCAAGCCCGAGGGTGGAGCCAGGCAAAATTAGCCGAAGAAGTCGGAACATCGACTCAATACATAGGAACGCTTGAGATAAAGGGTAAGTTTCCTTCCTCAAACATGGTGCATAAGCTTGCTGCTGCCCTTGGAGTTGATCCTACGGAACTGTTTTACAAAGAAATAGATCCAGAAACAGCTATAAGGAACACTCAAAGGATTGTTATAGAAGACATTGGAGAGGCGGTTAACCAGCTTGTTGCGGATTTTTTTGCCGAAAAAGTTCAGAAACTGAACAATAAAAATGAGAATTGATAACGAGCCTGAAGGCCTTTGACTAAATTGGCGTTAACCATGAAGCCACAATCAACATTCTATTACGTGCGAAATAGTTTTGCATGGAATATGAAAACAACTGAGCATTCCCTCTTGCTTGTGTTCGCAGCAAATCCACTCACAATCTACCTGTAATACATGCATATTTTGCACTTGTTGATTTCCTGGATGTTGAAATCTATGCCGAAAATCTCCTTAAGGTTTTGCGGCTCTATCATTTCGCTTGCCTTGCCATGCTTCCATACATTGCCGTTTTTCAATGCCACGATATTATCCGAATAGCACGATGCAAAGTTTATGTCGTGTATGACCAGAATTATCGTTTTACCAAGCTCGTCAACCAGCCGCCTTAAAGTCTTCATGATCTGTACGGAATGCTTCATGTCCAGGTTGTTAAGGGGTTCATCAAGAAGTATGTAGTCCGTGTCCTGCGCTACAACCATGGCGATAAAGGCTAATTGCTTTTGCCCACCGGATATTTCGTCGATATATTTGTGCTGTATTTCCTCCAGGGCAAGGTATTTAATCGCCTGGTCTATTGCGGCCTTGTCCTCTTTGGTAAGCCTTCCCTTGGAATGAGGAAAACGCCCAAAACCTACCAGTTCGCGGATGGTCAATTTTATGTGAACGTTGTTTGTCTGCTTTAAAACCGCAACTTTTTTTGCCATGTCAAAGTCTTTGATACTGTCGATGCGTTGCCCTTCCAAAAATATCTCGCCGCTGTTTGCCTTTATAAACCTGGCAATAATGGACAAAAGCGTACTTTTGCCGGTACCGTTTGCACCCACGAAGGAGGTTATCTTGCCTTTTTCGATATTCAGGGACAGGTCTTTAAGCACGGGGTGAGTTCCGTAGGACTTGAAAACCGATTTAATCTCTACCATGATTTGTTCTCCCTCAACAGCAGGTAAATGAAATAAATCCCACCCACAAAGTTGATGATTATGCTAAGGGTCGTAGAAAAATTGAAAACCCTGCTAACCAAAAATTGCCCACCCACCAGCGCAACCGTGGTAACCGCCACACAGCTAGGGATTATATATACATGTTTGTGCGACTTTATAAGTTGGTAGGTAAGGTTTGTTACCAGAACGCCCAAAAATGTAACCGGCCCAACCAAGGCCGTGGACACGGACACCAGAACCGCTATGACAAACAAGAACCGCTTGCTAAGCTTCGAGTGGCTAACCCCAAGGCCAATGGCGGTTTCCCTGCCCAGCGACATCACGTCCAGGTATCTTACCATCGGCAAGCTGTACAGCACCGTAAGTCCGACCGCCACAACGGATACTAAAATCAACGCCTGGTTTATCGCATTAAAAGTCGCAAACATCCTGGCCTGTACGATTAGGAACTCCGACGGATCTATCAGCATCTGCATAAAAGTTGTCAGGCTTGCAAACATGGTGCCAAGTATCATACCCACAAGTAGCAAAAAATAGATGTTTTTCCCCTCACCCTTTTTGAACATTACCTGGTAAATCAGCAAGGAAAAAAGCATCATCACGGCAACCGACAGCAGGAAGTTGGGTGTCGCCGTTATAAAGTACGAGCCGCTGGTAAACAGGAACACGATAACAGTTTGAACGAACATGTAAACAGACTCGAAACCGATGACCCCTGGTGTCAGTATTCGGTTATTTGTAATCGTCTGAAAAATAACCGAGGAATACGCAACGGATACGGACACCAGAAATATGGCAAGAACTTCCATCAATCTGCGTGGCAGGATAAACTGCCTGGCACGATCGGACATCGAGCCTACGCCCTCAAGCACGTAAACACCAATGGCGGCGATAGCGATAAAAGAAACTATAAAAAATATGACATGCGCTCTTTTATCACCCATGGGTCTTCTTCCTTAGCAGGAGCCACAAAAATATGGCACCGCCTATGATGCCGACGGTAAGGTTAATCGGAACTTCAAAGGGGTGTATGATCAGGCGGCCTATGATATCGCATATCAGCAGGAATATCGCACCGCCAGCCGCAGTATAGGGCAGGGTTTTTCTAAGGTTGTCCCCCCAGAATATGCTGACAAGGTTTGGTATGATAAGTCCCAAAAAAGGTATGATCCCAACGGTAAGCAACACTATCGATGCAATGATGGAAACAATGCAAAGACCTATGTTCATGGTTAGCCTGTAATTCAAGCCAAGGTTTTTTGCAAAATCCTCGCCCATGCCGGCTATCACAAATTTGTTGGCATAAATATACGTTAGTATGACCAAGGGAATGCTTATGTAGATCATTTCGAACCTTCCACGCAATATGCCAGAAAAATCGCCGATTAGCCAAGTGCTGACATTCTGAACCAGATCGTGCCTGTATGCAAAAAACATCGTAATGGAAGCTAGGATATTGCCGTACATGATGCCGACAAGCGGCACGAAAATGACATTCTTGTACTTAATCCTTTCCAGCATTTTTATGAAGACAAGCGTGGTAAGCAGGGTAAAGGCGAAAGCGAAAAAAGTGCGCCAGAACAAATTGGCGGAACCCATCACAAGCATGGACACCAAAACCCCAAGCCTGGCTCCGTCCATCGTGCCGGCCGTGGTGGGGGACACGAACCTGTTGCGTGTAAGGCTCTGCATGATAAGACCGCAGATGCTCATGCCCATTCCGGAAACGATAATCGTGATTAGCCTGGGAACCCTGGCGGCGAACATGACTATGTGTTCCTGGTAGGACATGGCGAAAATATTGCGGATGGGCATGGGCCCAATAAACAGCGATACTACGGAAAGCACCAGCAAGACAAAAATGAGTACGATAATATCCAAGGCCTTCAATATGTCTACGCTCCCCAAAAACGACGATATTATGGGAAATGTTAGTTTGTTTCCCTAAGCTAATCTTGTTACCTGAGACTAACAAAATGCCCTGGCTTTGTCAACCCCACGAGTTGCCTGTGGTTTTGTATCTGGCCTCCTTGTTGTTGCTGTTGACGATTCTTGCCCTTACCGCCATCAGCAAATTCGCCCTGGCAAGACAGGTTCTGCTCGTCTTGGCCTTTGCCCTGTACGCTATTTCTGGCCCCGTCATTCTGGCCGTGCCGGCACGACAAACGCATGAATGGGAAAAGTTTCACGGATTGACACTTTACCCAAAGAATTCCAGCCATTTTGCATGTCTACTGTAGTGATCAAATGTGATTTACGTGTCTGTAGTAGCAATTCAGCATGATTTTGCTGTTGAGGTGAAGTTATGTTGGCATTGAAACGGTATGAAGTAGGCATTAAAATGCATCATCAGGTATTCATGCGTTTGTCGTGGCCGTGCCGGAGATAGCGATTGACATTCTGACAGTCAATCTGGAAGGGCTTTTTGGCTCGGACGGCGCGTCATCCGTCCAGGCTTTTTGCACTATCAATCCACTTCTATCGGCTCGCGAACCGCAAGCGTCACCTGATAGCGGCGGCTTTTTCATATATCACACTTGAAGGTAGGACGAGTTGAACCCAAATGCCGTGATTTTCTGTGGAAAGTGCTTTTCGGAAAGCAAGTGCCGTTGCTCTGTTGATGCTTTGTGGCGATCTTGACAAAATACGAGCAAAACGTATATAAATAAAAGCGGCATTAAAACCTGAATCCGCCGCTGCTGGTGCAAACTTAGGAGGCAAAATGCAAAACAGTAAGAGGGTGGTCACCGTTATTCCAGGGGACGGCATAGGTCCTGAATGCGTCAACGCTGCCATGCAGATAATTACCGCTGCTGGCGTCAACATAGAGTGGGAAGAACGTCATGCTGGTGCAAGCGTTTTTAAACAAGGCATTCCATCAGGCGTTCCTGCCGATACGATAGAATCCATCAAGAAAACTCGCGTGGTTTTAAAGGGGCCGCTGGAGACGCCGGTAGGTTTTGGGCAGAAAAGTGCAAACGTAACATTGCGCAAACTCTTTGAGACCTATGCAAACATTCGCCCCGTGCGGGAATTTCCGGGTGTGACAACCCCCTACAGCGGACGTGGGATAGACTTGGTCGTGGTCAGGGAGAATGTGGAAGATCTGTATGCTGGAATCGAGCATATGCAGACTCCTGGGGTGGCGCAATGCCTTAAACTGATTTCACGCAAGGGATGCGAAAAAATAGTCCGCACAGCTTTTGAATTTGCGAGGGCCGAGGGCAGAAAATCCGTTGCCTGCGCCACGAAAGCCAACATAATGAAACTTACCGAGGGTTTGCTCAAAAAAACATTTGAGGAAATAGCCCCGGAGTATCCCGATTTGGAATCTTGGCACGTAATTATCGACAATTGTGCGCATCAATTGGTCAAAAAACCCGAGCAATACGATGTAATTGTCACCACCAATATGAATGGCGATATTATCAGCGACCTTACATCGGGACTGGTGGGCGGTCTCGGCTTTGCACCAACCGCGAATTTGGGCAACGATGTGGCTATTTTTGAAGCCGTTCACGGTTCCGCGCCGAAATATGCCGGCAAAGATGTGATTAACCCTACTGCGGTAATTCTTTCCGCCGTAATGATGCTTAGGCATATCGGCGAATTTGACGCGGCGGCATCGATAGAAAATGCGGTCATGGTCACGATTGAGGAAGGCAAGGCCCAAACTGGCGATATAGCTGGCTATGACAAAGGGGCTCCGACAAGCGTATATACAAAAACGATTATCGAAAACTTGGGTCGAAAACCGGCAAAATGGCAGGCCCGGGATTATCGGGCCATCAAAATGCCGAATGTACCCGGCGATCCCACTTTTGTCACGGCCAAATCAAGGCGCATCATAGGCGCGGATATCTTTGTCGAGTGGCAGAAGGATGCCGAATCTCTTGGGCTTAGCTTGGATAAAATCGCGGAAACATCCGATTTCCGTCTTAAAATGATTTCAAATCGGGGCACAAAGGTCTATCCTTTGGGCGACGCTTTTCCCGATTGCGTTGACCACTGGCGTTGCCGTTTCGTGTTGCGGGACACAAAGGCGGATGCGTCACCCGAGCAGGTTATGGAGCTGCTGACCCGAGTTTCCTCCGTTCACCAATGGATGCATGTGGAAAAATTATTGGAATTGAACGGCGAACTGGGCTACACTATGGCTCAGGGTGAGGATTGACAGGATCAAGTATCAAATCGCCGTCCGTAATTGTGGTTGTGGGTCCGCCTTCGTAAGATTGTAAGGATTTGCACTGGCTTCCTCAAAAAGTATCCGGCGAATCAAGGGGAGCGGCGATCTGCAAGGACATATCCATAAAGCCCATGTTGCGTTTTCTTGCGGTCAGTTCCATGACGACAAAACTTTCTCCCAAGCCCCCTCTTTCGAACACTCGGAAGTTCCTGATTGATACGGAATCCTGCTCCGAAACGCCTAGTTCGTCCGCAACAAAGCCCCGGACAACCCTTTCAACATGGAAACGGGGTCTGCCCCTCCCCCCCCCAGGGGAAAGCACCATTCCGAAGAAGGGCGTGGCAAGTCGTTCCCTAGTATCAACCCGTGCCGCATTAAGAAGGGGAAGCTCGGGACGGGCATCCGTCATCATCAAGCGGCGGCGTACTTCGCCGTTCCTTTCCACGGTTTCCAAGGCAACAAGCTCGCCGGGGCGAAGGTGGAAAACCGAATCCTGCATGACGGGAATAAGCCCCCCCTGGGAAGCCCTAATCTCACGACCGTTTACCGACCTTATGATACTGCCTTCGGGAACACGATGCCTGGAAACGGGGGTATTGGGTGCGGTGTACAGAATCTCCGCCCCGTGAAAGGTCTCGCTAAGAACCGTCCCAAGCCATGGGCGTTCGGCCCTGCCTCCCTGCATCATGGCCGGGAGGGCCGCAATAAGACGTTCTGCAGGGATGGCAAAATTCAGGCCCTCAAGCAGGAACGTGCCGGCGAAAACCACGCCCACCAGCCTGCCCGAAGCGTCAACCAACGGGCCGCCCGAATTGCCGGGGTTTACCGCCGCATCTATCTGCATGGCATCCCCAATTTGCAGGAAAATGCCACGGCGACCCAAAGAAGAAACAATGCCGGAAGTAACCGTCTGCTCCAGGCCCATTGGCGACCCGATGGCAAGAACCGACTCACCCACGCTGGGAACCCTTCGATCCACCACGGAGAAAACAAAGTCGCTGGTTATAGGTGCCCTAATCAAGGCAAGGTCAAGGGTTCTGTCCCAGCCTACCACCCGTGCCGGAATGCGTGGGCTTGAGGCATCGCCCAGCCGTATAAACATCCTGGAGTTTCCCCTAAAGGTGGGGTCAACCTCGCTGGAAATAACATGGTAGTTGGTAATCAAAAGCCCCGAGTCATCGATAAAAAAGGCTGAGCCACCCATCCTGTCAAAATGGATTCTGCCCCTTTCGACCCGCATCCCCCGATCCACGATCACCGTGGCGACACCCCTGAGCATATCGGAGGGGGTATCTATGCCTTGGGCAAATTCACGAACGTCCGCAGGCACCGTGCCGCCGGCCATCTCCACGGCGGAAAGGAAAAAGGCCGCAGTCCCACGCTGCCTTCCCTGAACCGCACGTTCAAGAAACGGCATGGCATCCTCGGCGGAAAGGGGACGCATTTCGTGGGCCCTTGCTGCGGCAATAAAGGCCATTAGGGTGTTGTCCTCGTACAGGTTTCTTTTCGCCCAGGCCAGGGTAAAGTCCGGCTCCCATGCCGAGGTATCGGTATGTTCCACGTTTGCCAGGGAACGTCCAAGGGAGATGGCAACGTCCCACTGCTCCCCGGCGGCGGCCCTTTCGACAGCGATTCTAAGGTTTTCCGTGGCCTCCGCTTCCATGGACAAGAGTTCCGCTTCCCTTACGTAACCATCGGTAACCCTGTACATCTCACGGTATGTGTGGATAAGGTCTATTGCCCTTACGGGGTTCACGTCAAGATGCTGCCGTATTTCGTCTAGCCGTATTTCCACGGTGCTGCGACGTGGGGCAAGTCTTGCCTCCTGCCTTGCGGTCGTTTGACAAGCAACCACCAGAAAAGCCATGAGCACCGAGCAAAAAACGGCGAAAACCCTCATCCTCATAATATAAAAATCCCTACCTTAGTCCCTAGTTACGGATAATCGAACCGTCTTCCCTGTACCGTTCGATGTGATCAAAAACACCGTCGCCGTCCCAATCGCTTGACGACGATTCCAAGGCATTGGTACCCCTGTGAAAGCGGCGAATCGTTTCCATTCGCCCATCCCTATCCAGATCGACCCGCTGGATAACCGGGAAACCGTGCTCAAACTCGGTCACGGAAATGAGCATGCCGTCCGCCGTGACCTCGGAAAGGATGGGCGTTCCCTGCCTAAGATATACCCGTTCCGTGCCCCCCTCGAATTCGGGGCTGGGTCGTTCGAGAATAACGGCGGAGAACACAAGCATACGCCTGGTTAGGCCCTGGCTGAGGTGATCCCGCACGGGAACCAAAAGCCCCTCGTAGGTTGCGGATGCGCCAAGATTCGCAAACCCAACCGGGCTGTAGTGGAAGTTCCCCGGCGCAAAGATAAAAGTCTCTTCCCTTAAGATAACCTGTTGAACCGAGGGGTAGCGGCTCCAGATGACGAATGCGTACACAAGGGCATCGTCGTCGGAAAACGGCCTTGGAGGTAACACAGCCTCCGGCATGGCCAACAATTTCCCACTCTGCGGAAGGCCCGTGTCAAACGTTATGAGCCAGTCTGCCACGCCGTCCTGATCGGCATCGTAATAAAACGCCTGCAAAACCCCGCCCCGGAAAACGGCACGGCCTTCGGGGAAGCCGTCACCGTTTTCGTCCCTGGTTATAACGCCGGTAAAGGAATGGAGCCTCTGTGCAAAACGATCCCTGCCTTCGTCACTGCGAAGTAAGTCGCCAACGGTGACTATAAGATCCTTGTCCAAAACCAGTTCGCCCTGATTGGGTGCCGCAAAAAACTCGTCCACGGCAACCATGTCGTCCAGAAGCCCAAGGTTCAACGCCGGAGCTATGGAGGCTGGGTTCGGCGTAAAGCCCTGTCTGGGGCCGTATGAACCGGCACGGTAGGCAAGGATCAGCCGCCTGGCTTCCTCTATGTTGCCGATGAAGGGAACGGCCATCCATGCCAGTTCCGGATCGGCATCGAGCACAAAGGGAAGCCGTCGCAGGGCAATCTCGACAAGGGCGAGATCGTCCTCGTTGGGGATTCGCCTGCTTGCATAGTCAAAAAGTATGCGCAGGGGGCGTGGATCCGTGGGGTTGTGATCCATGGTTTCCAGCAGACGGTGACGGAATTCCAGCGCAAAAGGCAGGCTGACCCCAGGCATATCCGTCGGCGGCAAATTTGCGAAAGGGCCTATGGGCATATTCGTGGGGGGGAAATCCAAGCCAGCCAAGGTAAGCCCTTTAAGGGCCCTTATGCGAAGCAAGGAAGAATCTAGGGTTTCCCTGGCGAGCGTTCTGTAAATGTCAAGCGCCTCGATTGCGGCGTAAAAGCGGCGCAGGGCGATTAGCTGTTCAGCCTGCAAAAGACGTGCCTGGGCCTCGCTGTACCGCCTCCACTGATTTACTTCGATGGCCTTTTCAAGGGCCTGCAAGACCAGTAACCTGCTTTCGTTTTTTTGGGAACGGACGAAGGCCAAAAGGTATGAAACGTCGGAGGAAACATCGGCAAAGTCGCTGGCACGTTCAAGCGCGGTTAAGGCCTGGGGCAGTTGCCCTGCCGCTATGGCCTCCTCCGCCCAGATAACGAATCTTTCCGCAACGATGGCATCTCCCCTGGGCCAATCGTTGTCGTTGGCCCAGGACTGTGCGGACAAATTCATGCCAGCAACGGCACAGAAACAAACGGCAAAAATTGCAACGTACGCATTTCGCATAGGACGCAAATTCATGAACGGCCTCTCAAACGTTCTATTGGTTTTCCCCGGCAACCACGGAATCATCCTGTTGTTCCGGCAAAGGTTCCTCGAAAAACCCTTCCTGCGGAGGGGGCGGCAGGTTCAGTATCTCCCGTACCTCCTCGTCGCAAAGGGTCTCCCTGTTAAGCAGGGCCTCCGCAAGAGCCTCCAGCCCGTCACGCCGTTCAAGAATGATGCGTTCGGCCTCGACCCTCGACCTATCAAGGATTTCCTTGACGGCATTGTCGATGCGCCTTGCGGTTTCCTCGGAGTAGTCCTTATGACGGGCGATTTCCTTGCCCAGGAAAATAGGCTCATCTTCCTGGCCGTAGGCTATCGGCCCAAGATCCTCCGCCATGCCCCATTCGCAGACCATGTGACGGGCCATATCCGTCGCCTGCTGTATATCCTGCTTCGTCCCAGTCGTGGTCTCGCCGAAAAAGAGCTTCTCCGCAAGCCAGCCACCGTAACAGATGGCGATACGATCCTCGATCCAGCCTTTCGTGCGGCTGTAGCTGTCTTCCTCCGGCAGGGACAGGGCCATGCCCAGTGCCCGACCGTGTGGGACTATGGTTACCTTGTGCAGAGGATCGGCATTTTTGAGGAAATAGTGAAGAAGGGCATGACCCGCCTCGTGAATCGCCGTCATGCGGCGTTCCTTGTCGGACACTACCAGCGTACTGCGAGCAACCCCCATCAGTATTTTGTCCCTGGCTTCCTCAAAATCCTCCAGGTCTACTTCCGTCTTGTCCTTGCGAGCGGCAAACAAAGCCGCCTCGTTCACCAGATTGGCAATATCCGCACCGCTCATCCCCGGCGTCGCCCGTGCGATGCGGACAAGATCGACGCTCTTGTTTATCACGATTTTTGCCGAGTGAATCTGTAGGATCGCTTCACGTTCCTTTATGTCTGGCATTGCCACCACTACCTGCCTGTCGAAACGCCCGGGCCTAAGCAAGGCCGGATCCAACACGTCGGGCCTGTTTGTGGCGGCAAGGATTATAACGCCATCCTTGGAATCAAAGCCGTCCATCTCGACTAGAAGCTGGTTCAAGGTCTGCTCACGCTCGTCGTGACCGCCACCGTAGCCGGCACCCCTGGTACGACCCACGGCATCCAGCTCGTCGATAAAGATTATGCAAGGGGCACTGCGCCTGCCCTGCTCGAACAAATCCCGAACCCGGCTTGCCCCGACACCCACGAACATCTCGACAAAGTCGGAGCCAGACATATGGAAAAAGGCAACCCCGGCTTCGCCGGCAACCGAACGGGCCATAAGCGTCTTACCGGTGCCAGGCATTCCCACGAGAAGCACGCCTTTGGGGATCCTGGCACCCATCTTGGTAAATTTCTGGGGGTTTTTCAGGAACGCCACCACTTCTTCAAGCTCGTACTTTGCGTCCTTTTGCCCGGCAACATCGGAGAAGACCACTTTCTTGCCCTCGTCCTGGTAACGCTTTGCCTTGCTTTTGCCGAACTGGAAGGCCCTGTTTCCCCCACCGGGCATGTTCCGGTACATGAAAAATATGAAGCCGAAAATGAGGATCCAAGGCAACATGCTAAGCAGTATGCTTAAAGGAGCCGGCCTTGCCACGGCACCCGAAACGTTTACGTTTCTTGCCCTTAAAGCAGGCAGAAGCTCCGGATCATGATAGGGAATACGTGTCCTGCGAAGGATGGGATCCTGGCCTGGCCCCCTAAGGCTTATCTCCATGGTATTGTTGTCGTTTATCGTTACCGATTCGACCTGCCCAAGCTCAAGAAACCGGAGAAACTCGGTATAGCTTATAGGCGGTACGGCAGGGGAGTTCCCCTGGAAAAAAAACGCGACAAACAGCCCCACCATCGCCAGCAGGAAAAACAGGGTCAAAGGGCTTGGCTTGCCTCCCTGCATGGGGGACCGAGGGCCGGAAGGCCGCTTGGACTGATCGTCGTTTTGCTCATTGAACATTTATACCACCGTTGCTCCTTTCGGGCCTTATTTTTACGACGCACAAGCTTTCATTCGCTATCTGCGGCGTATCACGCCTGCCTTGAAGCAAGCCATCTCTACCAATAAAAGCGGCGATTCCAAGCGAATCCACGACACTAAGCATCTTTCCACCGCCATGCCCAACATTCCCGAGACGATCTTCCTTGAAAGACGGCCTTAGAACAAAGGGTAGCTGGACAAAAAAAGCGGCTTCTCCAGCATCCGCACCAGGTAGGCTCTCGCTTACTTCCAGAGCTATACCCTTAAGAGTATAGAAGCCGGGCCTAATAATCAACAGCGAAAAACCACATTCCGAGCCGATGGCTTTCTTTTGCCTCGAAAGAATTATTGTATCACCTTTTCGCCGCAAACGCACCTGTCCCAAGTCCATCGCCGTGATTTTCCCCTCCGAAAAACGCCGAACATTCGAGCGTTTAACTTCGTTCGCAAGCACTTGGGAAGAGCTAGATCCAGCCAGCAAGGTGTCTATTCCCTGAAACAAAGCCTCCTCACGGATAATTGCAGATTGGGCAAAGAAATTCCCTTCGTCGGTATACAGTTCGACATCGGTCTTTTGGGTGAAACTACCCGTTTCAGGTAGAGGCTGCCATTTAACACGAAGGTTTGCCTCTGTTACGATAAAATCGGCGGCGAGGGACTGGGTTTCGGCAAGCGAGGAGAGAGCTTTTCGCCACTGGGGGAAATCGGCGGCAAGCAGGGGAATGAGTCGGTGCCTGATACGGTTGCGAAAATAACGTGTGTCGGCATTGGTTGAATCTTCCCGCCAGGGGATTTTTTTCCAGGCAAGGTAGGAAAGCACGTCCCGGCGGCTTAAAGCCAGCAAGGGCCTAAGAATGCGTCCACGGCTGGCTGGCATGGCGGCAAGCCCCGAGGGTCCAACACCCCGAAGGATGCGCATAAGCGCCGTTTCCAGCATGTCGTCGGCGGTATGGGCTGTAAGGATTCGCACCTGCCCACCGTTTTCCGCATTAGGCGAGGCCGCTTCCAGCCGCACAGCCTCCCGAGACCATGCTCTATGCCGGTACAGCCGAGCCGAAGCTTCAATGCCAATGCCTCGCCTGCTGGCGGTTTCCGCAACCTTCCCTGGTTTTACGGAAACAGTGCGGCAAGGTATGCGGTACTTTTCGCAAAGGGAGCGGACAAATTCGGCATCGCCACGGCTTTCGGCCTCCTGGCGAATCCCATGTTCGATGTGGATACAGCGAAGATCAAAGCCCTGCCAGCGTTCCCTTAGGGCGGCCAGGGCGACAAGCATTGCCACGGAATCCGCACCCCCGGAGACCGCGGCAAGATATATTGTCCCAGGAAGCCTGCTTTCGGGGGCGAGGGCGGCGGCAACAGTATCTTCAAAATGAAGAGACAAAAGCACCTCGCATCGCCGCCCTCCGTGTTCCTGGGAAAGCTAAGCCTTGGCTTCCCCTTCCGCTGGAACCTCGGCCGCCGCCGCAGAAGCACCCTTGGGGAATTTCACCAGCGCCACAACCTTGTCCGGTGGGGAAAGAAGCTTGACCCCATCGCCTAAAGGAAGATCCCTTATATGGATGGACTGGCCAATCTTAAGCTCGGAAATATCGACATGCAGCCGCTCCGGCAAATCCTTGGGCAGACACTCAACCTCGATATCGTACCTGGGAACCTCAAGGACACCGCCCTCGCGCACCCCAACCGGGTTTCCGCTAACAAGCACGGAAATCTTCGCACGAAGGATTACGTCGATTTCAACCTCGTAGAAATCGACATGCAGGATCTTCCCGTCCATGATATTCCGCTGGGTATCCTTCACAAAGACATCGTGGGATTTCCCGTCAACCTCAACCTTTACGATCGTGCTTTCGGTAATGCCTTTTATGCCCCTGGTAAACTCCAACTCGTCCATATCCAGCGGAACGGACTTCCCCGACCGACCGTACAGCACCCCCGGAATGCGACCGCTCCGCCGAAGCCTGCGAGCCGACGCCGAACCCGATTCCTGCCTGTTCTTGGCCGTCAAAACCACCTTGCTCATACCTTACCTCGTCAAAATAAACTGCTTGGGACGACAGGATTCGAACCTGTGAGTGCCGGAGCCAAAACCCGGTGGCTTACCACTTGCCGACGTCCCATAGAGGTTGAATTATACCAAAAACGGACGACCAGTGGCAAGTGAGGGGAAAAGAGGAGAGTGTCAAAACCATGTTCCTAAACGAACTGGACATGGCTGAAACCGAACTCGCATAGTTTACTTCCCAGGATATAATGCCGATATAGCAAGGTAGCCTAAAGTTTTGAAAAAGCCTCGAATAGTGGTATAATGTATAGTAGTAGGAGCCTTTAACAAACTCGGTTAGTTTGAAGGGTGGCTTTGGAGGATCGGCTATTCGGTCGATTTTCCCATAAATCTAGGGTGCTTTTTCAGAGATGACGGTTTTGGAAAAGCTTTAGGGGCGTAATGTATACAAGAGAAATCCTGGCCCCAAGGGCCACGCCTATTGAAAACGGAATACCCCTGACAGGTACCTGGGACAAGGCTTTTACCCAGGTGAATCTTCTGGATATCCAAAAACCCTACCAGTATCCACTTCCACGTTGGTTGAGGGACGGTCGGATCAAGGAGTGGGAAGGGTTTAGCGTTCAGAACGATCGGTTCTGCCTGGAAGCTTTTCTGGGCAACTTTAAGATGTTCCAGACAACCAAGATCTTCCTGTACAACAAGGAAACGGAGGAAACCTACGTTTTCGAAAAGATGAGCACCAGAAAAAGCTGGCATCTGCCGCAAAAACTGGAAAATGCCTCGGTTGAATGTCGGGGTTCCGGGTTTTTCTTTCGTATACACACCTGGCTTACGGCAAACACCGTCAAATTGGACATTGATATTGCGGCGACGAAAAAACAGCCTGCCTTTACCACCCATCTTTCCTTCGCCATGGGCAGTCGTGACGTTTCGCCGCTTGTGGTGTCGCTTAATTTTACGGAACGTCGCAATATGTACGCATTTAAAGCCCTTGCCCCAGTAAGGGGCGACATCGTGCTGGATGGGAAACACGCCAGCCTGGATCCTGCACGTTGCACGGGTATCTTCCGTGACTACAAGGGATTTTTCCCTTACCGCATGAGGTTCATATCCTGTGGGGGCATGGGGTTTGACGACGAGGACAGGCGTTACGGCTTTCATGTCGTAGAAAACCAGGCAAGGGAAAACCGAAAAAACAACGAGAATGTCCTGTGGCTAAACGGTCGCTCAACCCCTCTGCCGCCGGTGCTAATCACCATGCCTGGCGGCCTTGAATCGGAGTGGGTCATACAGGACATGGACGGCATGGTCGATCTTGTGTTTACGCCCAAAACGACAAACAGGTTCAGAGCAAACCTTTTTATAGCCAAAGGTGATTTTTTTGCACCGATGGGATACTATAACGGGATGCTGGTAAGCGCAAAGGGAGAGCAAATCCAGGTGCGAAACCAGTGGGGCATAGGCGAAAAACTTTATCTGCGAGTGTAAGTATGGAAAAAAAACCGAATGCGATTTATGAACCTGGGGAATTATCCCGGGTTAGGGAAAAATTGGGTGACATCGACCTTGAAGAAGCAAGGCGAATGGCCCAGATTTTAGGTGGCGAGATCGGCACGGAAAAGAACGTTCCAGAACAGCACACGGCAGGCAGAGGCTCTGGCAGGTCAAGAGAGGAAACGGTGGATCTAACATCTGCTGGCCGCAAAAGCAGGCGGCCTGGCCGGGCCATTGAAACCGCCGCACCCGAGGAAGAGGACAGGTTCGTCGTTGCCTCAAGACTTAAGCCGCGAAAACCCGATCCTGCCGATGACCCGCTGCTAAGCCTTAAAACCTCTTACTTTGAGCGGCTAAAGATGGACCGTTTTGCGGCACTGCCCGATTTCGAAATCAAAAACTCAATGCAAATTGTTGTTTCGGCTTTTTCGTTTATGAACGAGAAGGATTACGTGAACCCTCGCTTTACAAATCGCCGGATGAACACGTATTACAACAAGGTCGGACAACTCGTCAGTTCCACCAGGATCCTTCTTCCCCGTAACGATGCCAGGCGTAGCGAGCGCCTAAAAAAAACATCGCCATATATATACAACATCCTGAATACAATTCGTCAATGGAACATAGAGCGCATAGGTGGGGATTTGGCTAAGCTACAGTCCCATCCTCGCTCGGTAAGGGTTATCGAATACGCCGATATTTTAAGGGCCATTTACAAGCCCCTGTTTATCCTGGAAAGGCTCGATGCGTATGTCCATATTAAAGGGGCATACAAGCTGCTGTCCAAACTTCTGTACATCGAACGCCCAATGGATTCAAAGGACAAGGTTCAGAATCTTATTCGCAGTGCCCTTGCGGCTTACAACGATCTTCGCAGCGAGGTTCATTACGGGATGTATCCCCTTTTGATGAAGCTTATCTCCGACCGCTGGTTCCCATACGAGCAATTGTTCATCCGTCGCCAACGTCGTTTTATGGCGTTTCTCGATGTTACCGAGAACGACCAGATCAAGCCCATAGACTTAAACGTCGAACAAATAGAAGAGGGGGATCTGGAAGCACTACAGGAAGAGATCAGAAAAGAGGAGAGGGCGGAATCGGGCGAAAATGTCGAAGAGGAAGATCCCAACAGTGCCGAGGCTATGGCACGGAAAGCCCAGGAAGCGGCGGCGGCGGCGGAACGAAAAGCATTGGAACAGAGTTGCAAGGTGCTGGAATCGCTGTTCCCCAAGGCTGGCTGGGATCGCCTGACTGAATACCCGGATCTCTATCCCTATTTTGTCAGCATATACGGGCTGAGACGGGGCTACGAGCTTATTGCCCCTACGGATCCGCTGCAACAGATCGCCGTGCTTATGCACATTATCGAAGATCTGTGTTCCGCCCTGCGTCACGTTGCATTCGAGACGACCGTCGGGCCGGATGGGAATGCCCTTATTCTTGGCGAACTTATCGGGAAGATAGCCAACGGTTGGCGAAAGTATATTGACGAAAGTTTTACGAAGGAATACCTTCCCCGTCTTTCCGAATACTGCCGCATACTGGAGCATTCCACCGAATCCAGGACTTCGCCCTATGCCAAACGTGCCGTCAACGACTTGCGTTGGGCCAAGCGGCTGTACTTCCTACCGTACTACAAATTCGATTCCATGGGACCGCCGCCGTTCCAAAAACGGGAAATAACCGCCATTTACAGCGAGATAAGGACGTTCCGCAGATACCTTACACTTATTGCGTCCAGCATAGAGAAGTGGAACCAGTCTGGCGGCACGTCCGCAAAAATCCGTTGCGAATGCCTGGAAAATCCCTTGGCCTCGTACTCTTTTGACATAACCAATCCGGTGTCGAAGCGCATGGATCTTCTGCTTCCCCTTGGCAAACGGAATAACGTGCATCTCATTTTCTTTACGCTGGCGGCGGTAACGGTGCTGGATCACCTGGTAAACAGCGAGGCAAGCTGGGCATACGACAAGAATTCGTTGGGGTACATGTTCCGCAGTGTCGATGGGGACGGGATAATTCCAATGTTCGGCGTCACCGAAAAGATCGACGCGGATCAAATATTCAAGGATGTGCTTAGGAAAACAAAAGCAGACAGCAACGGTCCCAGGGCTAGGTAGGCATACGGTGTTGTTGATCCCGTTGTCGTTATTCCCCCGCAGCTTGATGCCTTCGAAGGGGTTCTTGTGAGTTGTTTTTAACGTGATCCTGTTTTCGTAGTACAGAGTCCACATAACTTGAAGGGCAAGCCAGACGGATTTTCTTATAAAGGCGGGAAAAATAAAAAGGATCCTCATAACCCACCAAGGCTGCCGCTTCCTGAATTTGCAGTTCCGGGTTGGCGGCGATAATACTTTCAAAATGCTGCACCTTCTTGAATATATAGAGCTTCTTAAAATTCATCCCCAGTTTACGCTTTACCTTGTGGGAGATGGTTGAACGGCTGCACTTTAGTGCCGCGGCAATATCGCCCAGGCTTAGCGGTTCGGCGATATGTTCATCAAGATAATCCATAACTCGCTCGACCACATCTGGATGACGGATACCCACATATCTTCTGGTTACAATAAAATCCAGCATCATTGAAAAAAGTTTACACATATTATCCAAGGCTGGTTTTTCGAAAAAAGGGCCAGCCTTATAGGTATCTCGCAGATCCTTAACATCAAAACCACCTTCTACCCATAGCTGCTCTATTTCTTCCGGCAATTTGTAATCGGTTATAAACTGACCTGCAAATCCATAACCGATGAGTTTGCCGTCTATTTTTATTGGCGTAACTATTTCGGTAAGCCCTGCATAACAACTATAAACTATTGTTTTGTCATGTTGTTCACAGCGTTCACATGCCAACTTGTCTTGATGGCAACAACGGTACCTGAGTCGAAGTTTGTTTTGAATCAATCTACAATATGCGGAGCCAGGGTTTTTAAGCCCCACAATCATTTCCTCCATCCTGGCGGAAAAAATTGTTATCTTTATCTTAAAACAATAGGCAAAGCTGTCAATGAGTCGTTGTGCTTCCTCATCGATAAAAAGCCACAATTTTCCCGGAGCAAACCGTGGATCAATGGGCCAGCCGTTTTCCACTGTCAGCATAGCTATAAGCCTATGGCAAACTTGCACGATTGTCCATGTTATTTGGCGATTTAGGCATGGAGTTATGGCAAAATACGAGTAAATATTAAGATAACATTAAGAACGCTTTTTTGGCGATTTTGAGGAGGAAAGATGAAACGGGGCATTTTGTTTTGTGTGGTGTTAATCATTGCTTTTAGCCTGGTGTTCGTTACCGGGTGCCAGGAGCGGGAAACTGGTCCTCGGTTGGTTTATTGGTCAATGTGGAACGAGGCGGAACCTCAGGGACAGGTAATAGCCCGTGCGGCGGAGGCTTTTACCAGAGAAACAGGTATACCTGTTGATATCAACTTTAACGGTCGGGCTATCCGCATGACATTGCAGCCTGCCTTGAACGCCGGGGAGACCATCGATATCTTCGATGAGGATATCGAACGGGTTGCCAATATGTGGGGCGACCATTTACTGCCACTGGACGAGTTTATAACAAGGAGCTTCCCCACCACTGGGGGTAGACCCTACTATCAGGCGGTGAACGGCACTTTGCTCAATCTGGCCAGGCAGCTCGGCAATGGTTCGGTCAGGAACATCCCCTACCAACCCATGGCTTTCGTTGTTATGTACAACAAGGATCTCTTCAACCGTGCCGGAATTACCACCCCCCCAAAAAACTGGTATGAGATGCTTGATGCGGCGGCCAAGCTTAGGAATATCGGCGTGGCGGCATTTACGGTTGACGATGCCTACATGGCCGCCCTTTTTGGTTATACCATTAACCGAATTGTCGGTCTGAATGCCACCTTGGGCATGGTCGCAAGAAACGACTTTTCTGGCCCCCAAGTGCTCCGTTTCGGGGAGATATGGGAAAACATGGCAAGAAGCGGCTTTATTACGCCAGAGTCCGCGGCAAACGTGTTTCCCCAGGGGCAGATCAACGATTTTGCCGCAGGCAGAGCCGCCATGTATCTTAACGGAACCTGGCTACCCAACGAGATTAGAGGGGTTGCCCCCAATCTTAGATGGGGTTCTTTTGCCTTTCCTGCAATCGATCCAATGGGCGATGGCCCCGAGGCAAACAACTTTGGTTCCCAGAGTTTTGGTATCAACCGGGACACCAGGTTTCCCGATGAGGCCTTTCAATTTGTCGTGTGGATGACTACGGGCGAGTGGGACGTTGCCCTGGCTCAGGAAAGTATCGGCATTCCAGTGGCCTACGATTCCAGATGGCCGAATCAGCTTTTGGAAGCCCAGTCCGTGGTGGAAAACACGACCAAGCGATTGCCTTGGGCTGTCGGCATGGAGGACAACCCAGAAATTAATGCAAGAATAATTGCAAATTTTTCCAGGCTAATTAGGGGCGACATTAACGCCCAGCAGTTTGCCGACGCAATGCGGTAATTGAAGGCAGGAGAGGGGGGTACGAAAATGCTTAAGCCAAACAAAGTGGTAATTGTTACCTTTTTGGGCCCGGCAGTGCTGTGTTATCTGGTGGTGTTTTTGTACCCCACCCTTCGCACTTTTGTAATGAGCTTTTTCTCGGTGGTGGGTGTTTCCGATCCTGCTTCGACATGGGTCTTCGATGGATTGGGCAACTACGCAAGGATTTTCAATACGCCCATTTTTATCCAGTCCTTGCAGAACATCGGGCGGATTTGGTTTTTTGGTGGGCTAGGGGTAATGTTCGTCGCCCTGGTTTTTGCGGTGATTCTGACGGGAGACCTAAAGGGAACCAAATTTTTCAGAGCCGCAATATATTTGCCCAACGTGGTCAGTGCCGTTGCCATGGGAGCCATGTGGCTGAACTATGTGTTCAATTCCAATTGGGGGCTTTTGCACAATGTCTTTAGTACCCTGGGGATGGAGTCGGCAAGCCAGATTCTATGGACAGGCCCGGGTACACGCTTTTGGTCCATGCTTGTGGCTTATTGCTTCGGCATGGTCGGGTATCATATGCTGATTTTTATCAGCGGCATAGAGCGGATCCCCAAGGATTACACCGAGGCGGCTCTAATCGAAGGAGCCAATGTATTCAGGCGGTTTTTTATCGTAACGCTTCCATTCATACGGGGTGTTACCCGCACCAATGTCGTAATTTGGACAACGTTTATCGTTGGGTTCTTTGTGTGGAGCCATCTCTTTAGCCCAGTGCATCTTTCCTTTGACACGGTAGCACCGATGAATTATGTGTTCCAATTGGTCTTTGGCGCAGTCTCACCTGCAACCCCTAGGGATTCCGGAGCCGGGGCTGCCATCGGCGTGGTTATGATGGTAATCGTTATCATCGTATTCATTGTCAGCAGCTTTATCGTGCGAAAAGACGACACGGAGGTATAGCATGAGAGTATCCAGTTTTTTTCGCAAACATCTTCTTTCTTCTTTTTTTGGCTATGCGATAGTATTGGCGTGGGTACTGTTTATCTTCGTGCTTGTCGGCTGGGTCTTTTTTGCGTCCCTTTCAACGTCCGCCGAAATTTTTTCTGACCATATGTTCGAATTTAGAAGCGGTTTTCATTTTAGCAACTATGCAAGAGCCTGGACTACACAGCGAGTTTCGGTATTTTTTATGAACTCCTTGCTGTACACCGTAGTTTCCTGCACCGCAATTATCCTTATCTCATCACCTGCGGCCTATGTCCTTTCCCGGTACAAATTTGAAGGCAATGCAATTATACAGAATATGTTTATCGCCGCACTGGGTATTCCGCTACTTATGATCGTCATGCCGTTGTTCGGCGTAGCTTCCTCGCTACGAATGACCAACAACAGATTTGTATTAATGTTTCTCTACACGGCAATGAACGTGCCATTTGGGGTGTTCTTCATGCTCGCCTTTTTCAGAAATCTAAGTGTCACATACGAGGAGGCCGCATACATAGATGGTTGCTCGCCGGTTAAGACTTTCTGGAAAATCATACTTCCATTGGTTCAGCCAGGACTTATCACGCTTACGGTTTTTAACTTCGTTACGATTTGGAACGAGTTTTTTATGTCACTGATTTTTGCCAACAGGCCGAATGTGCGACCCATAGCCGTGGGTTTGTACAACATGATCCAAGCCATGCGCTACACAGGGGACTGGGGGGGAATGTTTGCCAGTGTTGTCATCGTGTTCCTTCCGACTTTCGTTCTCTATCTTTTCCTTTCCGACAAAATTATCAAGGGCGTAACGGCTGGGGCAATAAAGGGGTAAAATATGGCAGGAACCCTTGTCCGCCAAGACACATTGGCCTTGAAAGGTTCCCCCCTTTCTGGCAAGCTGGGCATTTTTGACGGGGAAAACCCACAGCCCCTGTTTCGCCAAAAGGATTTTGCCGTCTCATACGGGCCCAATTTTCCCGATGGCAAAAAAAACAGTTTCGGGCGAGAGACTGGATTCCGTCTCCTTCCCTATACCATGCAGGATCGTTACAAACGGGAATTGATAGACATGGAATTCCCTTCCGTGGTTATGGAAAACGATTTTCTCAAGGCGGAATTTATTCCAAGCTTGGGGGGAAGACTCTGGTCGCTGTTTGACAAACGTCAAAACTGCGACATCATTTATCGCAATCCTATTTTTAGACCTGCAAACCTTGCCATAAGGAATGCGTGGTTTTCTGGTGGGATTGAATGGAACATAGGCAGGCTTGGCCATTCCGTCCATACATGCTCGCCAGTTTTTTCCGGCCTAGTCGAGTATGGGGGGCTTACCGTTCTTAGGCTCTGGGAATTCGAGCGACAAACCGGACTTTTCTGGCGAATCGAGTTCAGCCTTCCGGATGATTCCACCTCGTTGTTTGTCTACAGCAGAATTGAAAATATAGACGACATGGTTAAACCCCTGTACTGGTGGGTCAATGCCGCCATTCCCCAAGAAGCAGGCGTGCGTGTTTTCAGTGCCAGCGACGAGGTAATCTACATCGTGCCAGGTACCGGAAATGTTAAGACAATGGATTGCGGAAGGCTTCCACATCTGCCGGTTCTTGAAGGCAAGGACGCAAGTTATCCTGCGCTTTCCAACTACTCGAACGAATACTTTTTTCAAAACGATTTTTGTGCCATACCTTGGGAAGCCGCCGTGTATGAGGACGGCTATGCTTACGGGGAAGTGTCAACCCCACCTTTGACATACAGAAAAATGTTCTGCTGGGGAAACGGTAGCGGTGGGCGGCGCTGGCAGGATTTTCTTTCCCTGCCTGGCCAGGAGTACCTTGAAGTTCAGGCTGGCATTGCGCCGACACAGCTTCACACTGCGGATATTGCAGGCAGGGAAACCGTGGATTTTGTGCAGGCCTTTACCGCTTTTAGAGCCGAGCCAGAACAGGCACATCAAAACGATTACCGTTCCGCTTCTGCCTACGTCGAGGAATGTCTTAAACAATGCATCGATTCTGCCACGTTGAAGGCCGCCTTGGAACGGGGGCGTGAACGTGCAGGCATGTCGGCCAACATTCTAAGCATGGGAAGCGGCTGGGGTGCACTGGAAGGCAGGCTACGAAACGAGCCTATCCCTGCCGGGCTTTCGTTCCCCAGCGAATCGATTGGCAAAGACGAAGCTCCCTGGGCGGAACTCCTGCAAACTGGTGCTCTGCCATTGCGTTCACCAGAAGCTGGCCCAGGAAGCTTTGTCGCTAGCGATGCCTGGGAGGCCCTGCTTGAGGCAAGTCCCGTCCGAAAGGACGACTGGCTTACGCCCTATCACCTTGGGGTCATTGCCTTTGAAAAAGGTAGTGACAAAAAAGCCTTAGCCTGTTGGCAAAAATCCCTTGAACAACTTGAAAACCCTTGGGCTTACCGCAACCTGGCTCAGGCGGCAATGCGAGCTGGCGACACCGAAAAGGCGCTGGATCACTACCGCAACGCCATGGCGTTGAGCGAACATTTGGATATGTCGTTTGCCGAGGAATACATCCCCCTTCTTTTGGCAACTGGAAACGAAGACGAAGCCAAGATCGAACTTGAGGTATGCATAAGCCAGGCTGGTTCCCTGGAGGCTTTGCCCGTTCCCCTTCTCGAAACCGCCGCCCAACTCGCCCTGAATGGCAAAGACGATACCATGCTTGATAAAATATTTTCCATAGAGCAGACCCATCTTCGAGAGGGAAATACCACTATGGTCGAAATATGGATCGAACGTGAAATAAGGCGGCTTAACGGCAAAGGCATACCGCGAGCCGAAGCGGAGAAGTGGGTTATGGAAGGCCTGGTTGACGGTTCGCTTGTCCCACCACGGGAAATAGACTTTAGGATGTACACTGGTTGACAGAAAAGCCATAATGGAGTTTGTATGAACGAAGAGAAGGCGTTTTCCAGAAACAGCAAACTACTTGGCGAAATTGTTAATCAATTCGCCATTTACGGTGATTTCAAAAAGGCGGAACCATTCGGTTCCGGACATATCAACAGTACTTTTGCATCTGTGTGGAATCAGGCTGGTGTTTCCTTACGTTATATTCACCAGCGGATCAATGAGCACGTTTTTCACCGCCCCGATCAAGTGATGGAAAACATAAAACGGGTAACCGACCATATCAGGGCTGGCCTGATCAGGGACGGTTTTGCGGACACAAGCCGTCGGACTCTGACAGTCGTACCTTCCCGAGACGGCAAACTCTGGTTGCGTGATTGCGAGGGTGGCTGGTGGAGAACCTATTTTTTTATTGAGGGATGCCAAGCTCCCGAGCTTACCGTATCCACGGATAGTGCCCGTTTTTTGGGTGAAAGCATTGCTCGTTTTCAGAGCCAGCTTGCCGATCTTGGCGGCGCACGTCTGCACGAAACTATCCCCAACTTTCACGATATGGAAAACCGTTATCGACTGTTTCACAATGCCGTTTCCAAGGACTGCTGCAACAGGGCAAAGGATGTAGAAAAAGAGATTTCCTTTATGGTGGAAAATGAGGCTCGCGGCGGTATCCTGATTCGTTCCCTGCGTGACGGGAGCATTCCAGAAAGGATATGTCACAACGATACCAAAATGAACAATATCCTTATCGATGAATCCGATTCCCAAGCCCTTTGCGTAATTGATCTGGACACGGTTATGCCAGGCACAAGCCTTTTTGATCTTGGGGATCTAATCCGCACGGTTACCAACAGAGCGGCAGAAGACGAACGGGATCTGTCACAAATCGAATTCGATTTGTCATATTTCGAGGCTCTTTTGGACGGGTATTTGTCCAGGGCGATTGAATTTCTTTCTGGTGCCGAACTGGACTTGCTATGCGAGTCGGGCAGGAATATCACCCAGATCATGGGTTTACGTTTTTTGACGGATTATTTGGAGGGGGATCATTATTACCATATCGACCGCCCTGATCACAACATTGACCGTTGCCGGACTCAGATTGCCCTTATCCAATCGATGGATTCAAAGTGGGAAGTAGCTTTAGGAATTGCAGGCAAACTATGCAAGTCATGGATTTGATCTGCTGTAGTTATGAAGCTTTACATTTACGTTTTCACACACCACAAGCCAGAAGGAGGAATATGGCTATGGACACTGATTCAAAAGACAAGTTATGCGACATAAAATCTGAACTGGTTCGTATGGGTTTTATGCATTTCAACATATCTTGTTTCGTGGCTATGCCGTTGGCAGGTATATAAGGGCCGTCAGCGTTGATAATCAACCTTTTGGGCTTTCGTCTCTTTGACAAGTATATACGTTTTGTATATACTTGATATCAAGAGGTATGTTATGTTACAGACAAAAGCTACGGTTTCCATGTGGGGAAACAGCCAAGCGTTACGAATTCCTGTGGAAATAACTCGCCGATTGGGTATTTCTGCAAACGATGAAGTCATTCTAGAGGTTAGAGAAGATATATTGACTGTTTCCAAGCCCTCAACGCCAAGGGAAGGAACAATCGAATATCTTTTCAAAGATTATTCGGGGGAATCCTTTGGGACGGAGCTTACAAACCCGATTGAGTCGGTTGGAAATGAGCAATGGTAAAAAAAATACCAATGCAAGGCGATATAATAAAGATTAATCTTGATCCCAAACAAGGCCATAAGCAAAAAGGATATCGCCCTTATATTTGTTTGAGCCATCATCTTGTAAGTGATTATGCTAATATTGCCATTTTTGCACCAATCTCAACTACACGAAGACAGTATCCCTTGTACATTCCATTGGAGGAAGGAGCAAAATCTGCGGGAGTTGTTTTGCTTGATCAATTGGTTACCATCGACTATAATGCCCGTCAATGGAGCTATGTTGAAACGGTTGGCAATGGATTTCTTGACAAATTACTGAAAACAACTCTCGTTGTTTTTCAAAAAAATCAGAGAATGGTATAAAAAGCAAATGAAAATTATATAGCAAATTTTACGTCGCATAACAAACGGTAAATGCAAGTTTTTTGAAATTGTTTCAGTGCGTACGTATTGACAAATTACTTTAGATAATATAAAATTGCTTCATCGGAAACTTACTTAGTGTCAACTTGGTGCAACAAGTATATTTCTATATACCACCGTTGAAATTGGTCGAATATTTATTTTCGGCTTAAAGTGATATTTGACAATTTATTGTGAAAGATTGAGTCTATTCCAAAACATCAGTTTTTTTGAAAATAAACAGCTACTGTTTCGATGGAAGCGTATGGCTTCCTTATTCTAAAGGGTTTGCGCACCCTAAAGCAACGTTACAAAGGAGAAATATATGGAACCAAAATTTTCGGGAACTGTTGGAGAAGTTTTTATTTTCTGTCTATGGATGCCTATTCTTTGGGTAATCTCACTTGGTTTTGCAACACCTTTTTTAGTGTGTACCATATTGAGGTGGATTTGTGATAAATCCATGATTAATGGGAAACGCTACAGGTTTGTCGGAACAGCTGGAGGCTTATTTGGAAGTTGGGTAAAATGGACGATCTTGACCATTGTCACCATCGGCATATATGGTTTTTGGGCTATAAGAAACGAGATCAGATGGGTTGTTGATAACATAGAAATGGTTGATTAAGTTTATCCATAAAAACTGGTGTTTTGGAATAGTCTTAATGCAAAAAACCTGCACTTAACAAACGGGGACGAATCGCCGCATCACGGTTGACAAAGCCGCCAGCCCAGTCAATACTGGGTATACCAAACAACCAATGGCTCTCACACCGTCACAAGAGCGGATTACTTGTGCCCGTTTTATGATTTTGATCTGCTGTGGTCAAGAATTTCATTGAAAGGCACTTGGCTGTTGATAATAGCCGAACTGTCCAGTAACCGTGAGGTCTGGGCGCCCTGGTTGGCGTGGTAACAGTTCGGCTTTTTTGTCGAATTACCAAATAACCAGGAGGTGCCGCATGGCATCGCAAACAATGACAGCATGGACGGAATTCCCCGTCCTTCCAAAAGTTCCATGGAGAACCGTTCCCCACCCTGGATATGAAGCTTTACATTTACGTTTTCACACACCACAAGCCAGAAGGAGGAACATGGCTATGTACACTGATTCAAAAGACAAGGTATGCGAAGTCATACACAAGCTTTCAATGTTAAACGACCTTTTTTCGTTTTACTGGTTCGCCCACGAACACGCCGATTTTCAGAGGGATTCGATAACGGGCCTTTCCGATGTTGTTTCCCAGTGCATCAACGAGCTTAAGGAGATTGTCAACAACGAACCTCAAACTCGCACGGATAAAACTTGAGAATTGATCACAAAAAAGGGGGCGTGTTTGCCCCCTCTTTAGAATAGGCACCTGTTGTTTAGAATAGTTCTAAAGCTGTTCCTACTAACCTTGCTGTTGTAGTATCCACTGCCCTTATTTGCAATTCACGAACATTATCAGCGACAACCACCCTACTGTTATTATTACACTTACTCCGGTAACACGGCCTATTGATACGGCCGTATGTTCATCAATAACAAAATCCAAGCCAAGTTTTTGTTCGGCGCGTACTATGTCCAACTGGGATCTATCGAATACATCAAAGCCCCGTATACGGAAAAGATGTTCTAGCCTGCCATCGATAAGATCCGCATAACCTCTGTCCGTAGCCACTATATGAACAATTGCAATCCGTGATCTGGCAAGAAAATCTCTCGCAAAGCCTTCGACTGTTCTTCCCAAGGCACCTTCAAGTCCTAGCAAGACTAGGAGTGGTAAAATGTGGTGGAACAAAACACCATAAAGTTCATTTTATTAAACCAGGTGATTTTTGTAGCAACCACCTGGCCGCACGGTCAGTGCGTTAGTAACGGGTGTACCAAGCAGCAAAGTTTCCGAGTCTGCCTACATCGACACGCGCCGCCCTGCCTTCTTCAACACGCCTGTTGAACTCTTCAGGGGTTTTGTCTGTGCCAATACCATATGCTGTAACCACCATTCCAAATACCAGCACGATCACCAGAATTCCCAACAAGTAACTTTTTTTTCCCATTGTTTTCTCCTTCGTTAGTTGAAATATGTTGTGTTTAAAACACGAATTATTAATACCGAAACATCACCATATCGTCGATGTTCCTAAAAAGCACATAAATCGTAACACCTCCCCCAAAAGCCACGAACGCCGCAAGGCAATAAGCCAATCTGAAGCCTTTGACTGTGGGGACAAGTGGCTGAACATTCTCCATATTTCCCAAACTTCCCCCTGTTTTATCCCACAAGGTCTTTGGCGAAATTGCTCCAAAATTCCAGCAAAGCCGCAATTCGACCATAAATGGATACTTCTATACTATAGATACAATGGTTGTTTGTCAAGCCACCTTGGCGAGATTCTCAAAAAAATACAAATAAATCCTTCTACGGTATGGAAGAAATAGATGTTTGCCAGCAAGCTGGGAAACGGGTAGATAACAACAAAAGGGGCAAGGATGGGTCTTGATAGATGGTGGAGCAGGAATTAAGGAAGGCTCTGGGCAAGAATATAAAATTTTTCCGTTTTCGCAGGCAATTTTCACAGGCTGACCTCGCCGAAAAAGCCAATATCTCCATAACGTTTCTTTCAAACATTGAACGGGGCAACAATTTTCCACAGGCAGGAACGCTCTGCAATCTTGCTGCGGCCCTTGACATCCAAGTCTGGGAGCTTTTCAAAGGCGAGGGGACCTCCGAGGAAGCAGGCATCTTGGTCGATCGTATCTCGGAGGACTTTATTAAGTATGTAAACATCGCCATGGAGGCGGTTCACAGACAGTACAAGGCGTGATTGTCGGCAGCAAGCTTTTCGTTTACTCGAACATTTGCAACGTTCTTCGTTGGCCGTCGGTGCGCTCGCCTTCGGGTATTTGCTCCAGCAGGTACCTAATCGAATGCCCCCCAATAATTCTTCCGTTTCGGGTAAACATCCAGTCGGTAATTAAATCCACGTTGAAATTTACCGTGTCACCCCTTCTTATGCTCGTTAGATATATCGGGGTGCTGGCAACGGTACCGTAGAACCTGCCATTCCCGAAAGTGATGCTGCCAATCCATATCTGCTCCGCACTTATGCTGGTATTGTCATCCACCTGAAAAGCGTATTTGACGGAAAAATTGTCTTCCCCGGCTTCCGCCATGTTTAGATACCTAAAAAAAATGTTAAGCGTGTTTCTGGCGTTTTCCGCTATTCGCAGGATTTCGCCGTCAAATTCGTCCATGTGTATGGTTGTTGCCCTGGCAGTTTGCCGGAACGAAACGGACTGCCCACTGCACGAAACAAAAAGCGTCGCCGTCAAGACAAGAAGCGTGTTGTACCCAAACAGAGGTTTCGCCATTCCTAGTCCGACTTTAAGGCTTTGTCAAAAGCAACTGCCGAAGGTGCAAAGTTGATTTTTCTGACAAACTCGCAGGCTTCCTTTGCGCCGAATTCTCGCTCCATGCCCGAATCCTCCCATTCCACCGAAAGTGGGCCTTGGTAGTTCATGGCGTTAAGTTCCCGAATAATGTTTTCGAAATCCACATCCCCATGCCCCAGGGAACGGAAGTTCCACCCACGCCTAGTATCGCCAAACGTAATGTGCGAGCCTAGAATCCCTGCCTTGCCGTCCAGTGTTACGGCGGTGTCCTTCATGTGGACATGGTAAATTTTACTCGCAAAGTCACGTAGGAAGATGTGCGGCGAAACACCCTGCCAGATCAGGTGGGAAGGGTCAAAGTTAAAGCCTAGCGTTTCTCGATTGTTAAACTCTTTAAGAAGGCGTTCGGCGGTGTAGTAGTCGAAGGCTATTTCGGTGGGATGCACTTCCAGGGCAAACTTAACGCCGCATTTGTCGAATTCGTCAAAGATGGGAGTCCAAAGTTCCACGATTTCCGCAAAGGCATCGTCGATCATTTTTTCGGTGGTTTGCGGAAAGGAATACCAGTACTTCCAGATTGGGCTGCCCATAAAACCAGTAGCGATTTTGACACCCATGTTTTTGGCAGCCTGTGCCGCAAACTTCATTTCCTCGATGGCCCAGTTGCGGATTTCCTGGGGTTTTCCAGCCAACGATGGTGGGGCAAAACCGTCCAACCGAGGATCCCACAAATCGCCGACACACTGCCCGATCAGATGTGTCCCGATGGCCCAGGTTTCAAGTTCGTGTCTTTTAAGAATCGCCTTACGTTCCTCGACATATTTGGTATCCGTAGCCGCTTTTTTTATATCAAGATGATCGCCCCAGCAGGCAATCTCGATACCGTCATATCCAAAGCTTTTAACTTTTTCGCAAAACTGTTCAAAGGGCAAATCCGCCCACTGCCCAGAAAAAATGGTTACTGGTCTTGACATACAATCCTCCTTCAATCGGGTTTTAATAATGAACCCAAACCGCTCCCTTTTCGGAGCTTTCCACGCACTTGTTAATGAATTTTACACCATCAACACCCATTTCCACACTTGGGAAATCCAAATCTGTCTCGTTCAATTTCTGGCCAGCCTTGGTTTTTGCCAATGCACCTATGTAGGCTTTGTACACGTTGGCAAATGCCTCGAAGTAGCCCTCCGGGTGGCCCGAAGGAATCCGTGAAAAACTTTGGGCGTGGGGATAAAAGCCATCCCTGCCCCGTGACCATTGTTCGTTAGGCTGCCCAATTTTGAAAACCTCGATGTAGTTTGGGGATTCCTGCGACCATTGAATCGTGCCTTTGGAACCGAAAATCCGCACTCGCAATCCGTTGTCGTAGCCCACGGCGATCTGGCTTGACCAGTACAGGCCCTTCGCCCCACCTTCATATTCTACCATGATACTGGCGTTGTCATCCAGCAGGCGACCTTCGACAAATATATCAAGGCGAGCGCACAGGGATTTGATTCTAAGGCCGGTGGTGTAGGCAACCATGTTTTCGACATGGGAACCAATGTCCCCCACGCAATTGGACTTGCCAGAGGTGGCAGGATCGGTGCGCCATTGCGCTTGCTTGTTGCCTTCTTTTTCGGCAGGAGTGGCAAGCCATTCCTGGGAATACTCGGCATTCACAAAACGGATATCGCCGATTTCGTCCCTGCGGATCATCTCTCGGATTTGTTTGACCGCAGGATAACCAGTGTAGGTGTAGGTAACGCCGAAAAGCAACTTGTTTTTCCTTGCCAAATCTGCCAACTCTTGGGCTTCCGTCGCTTCAAAGGTGAGCGGCTTATCGCACATAACATGGATTCCCTGGTTTAAAAAAGCTTTGGCAATTTGGTAATGGGTATCGTTGGGGGTAACAATCACAACAAAGTCGATTTTGTCCTGACGCTTTGCCTCGCCTTCCGCCATTTCCACAAAGGTTTTGTAACAACGGTCTGGCGAAACACCCAAGGCCCTGCCCGTCGCCAGGGTGTTTTCCAGCGAGCGCGAGAAACAGCCTGTGGCAAGTTCAGCCATGCCGTCAAGGGCAATGGACTTGCGGTGCACATCACCGATAAAGGCCCCCTGCCCACCACCGACCATGCCATAGCGGAGCTTTGTGCCTGCCTGGGCAAAAGCATTTTGATCTGTCATGTTCGCCTCCCAGTTGGGTTTTATTGACCTAAGATAACCTTCTTTTTGTCATCGTACCCTCGCCCTAAGCAGAGAAAAAGCGTTTGATGATAAGCGGGAAAAACAGGGTTATCCATGTTACCATGAGAAAGTACCTAACAGCATCCATGGCAAGCCCTGTGCCGATAAGCCTTACACCTTCCTGTATCGCTATCGTTCCAGCAACTCCCAGCACAAATTTCCCGATCTGCAAGAAAATGTTTTTTGTCTTAACCGAAAATCGGATGTAAATTCGCTCCACATACATGCCTATTGCAAAGCCGATGGCAGCACCTGCCGCCCTTGTGCTGTCGGACAATTGCCGTGGTTCGACCGTTCCGCTAAAGTACAGCACCATTGCAATCACGATTACCACGATTGCACACAGCACTATAAGCAAAGCCAAGTAAAGCTCCCGTTTTTTGTTTACCAATTCATCAGTTGCGACGAATTTAACGGCGAACCATACCAACAAAAACGTTATCAAAAGCGACACAATGACATCGGACAAGAAGTGCACCCCAAGATACATCCTAGAAAACGCAACAAGGACGGCAAGCACAACCAAAACGACCTTGACGGGAACTGACCTTAACTGTGCGGCCAGCGAACCAAGAAGTGCCGCCGCATTTTGTGTGTGACCGCTGGGAAAGGCATATCCCGTGGCTTGCCGAACCGCCGAGTGTACAGGCTCGAAGGTTGGATCCGCAACCCAAGGGCGGTCTACCCGAAAGCATATCTTCATACCTTGAACGACGAGGCTAGACAGAAAAAACGCCACGCCCATTACATAGCCCATCCGTTTGTTTATGCACCAAAAAATTACGCAAAACACGACAATCAAAATTGTCTGTTCGCCAAGGCGGGTAATAAGTCCGAATACGGTATCCAGGAACGGAGAACGGATGCCTTCAATCAATCTTAACAATTCCATAACATGCCCCCATAAAATGACATATGACAATCTCCAGACACTATCTGGAGTTTACTTTACGGGAACAAATGTTGTCAAGCGATTTCTCTCGTGTACTTAACAAATCCATTGACATCCTCATGTCTTGCTTTTCATTCGGCACAGTTCCATGTCAACGCGATCATCCGACAAAAATGTCACACCCTCGGCCTTCAACATTGCCATGCGCAAATTGGCACTCATGCCCCCAGCGATGGTACCATCCGCCATGACAACCCGTTGCCACGGCAGATGCTCGGGACAACATCGCATGGCTCGTCCGACTTCCCGTGCGGAGCGAGGTCGGCCCAACATCCAGGCGATTTGACCATAGGATACCACTTTGCCGCATGGTATCTGTTCAACGATGGCATACACTTGTTCATAAAAAGGATTCATACGCTTTATAATGGTGCAACCGCCCTATCTGACATCCAGTTCCGAAACTGTCTTTGGATAAGCCCATTCCCTTTCATTTTTGGAATGCAGGGGATACCATATCTGCGCAAAGAAGGGGTCCCGTTTGGCTCGTTCGTAGTAATTCCAGCTTTCACGTTCACATACAGGGCACCAATGACCGCCTTCCAACACCAGGCGTGGGCTGGCTTCAAATTCGTGGCCAAATGCACAGCGGAACTTCAGCTTGCCTACCCAATCTCCTTTGTCCATATCGGATGACAAACATTCGCCCCCACGGAATTTTGCCGATTCTTTTATATCAACAAGACTCAGATCTTTTTCTGGCATGCTTTTGTCATATCCGTGGTCAATATGAACCACGGTATCCCAGTCCGTGAAATGCTTGAATTCTTCCATTGGTGGAATCGCTTCCCATGCTTCCCTGGAACCCCAGTAAGCGGCGATATGGCCTTCCATGTTTTTGTCAATGAACCGTGCTGTACCATGTTCCGTATAGGCAAGCTTTAGGAATCGCTTCTTTATGATGTTGCCCATCAACTTCTGACCGCCAGGTATAGCCGTTATTATTTTTGCAATCATTGCCGTTACACCAAGGCGTTTCAAATAAGCATCATAGAAATATTCCATGGAATCGCTACGGAACTCCAAAATGTCATTCAGTTTGTCTGAATCCAAATAATAGTGACCATGGAAATTCCTGGTGGCATACCATTTGGAATCGAATGCGTTGGACAAGCTGGTAATGCCAATATCTCCAAACAATCGTTTGAACATTGTATAGGTGTCCACACGACAACTTGCGCCGCCGCCAATATTGAAGATATGCCCCCAAAATTCGTCGTTAAGTTTGCCCTGCCGTTCCTTCATGCATAGATTCCGCAACAACACTGCGGAATCCCTGTCGGAAACATATTCCAAAACATTATCCAGACAATTGTGAAATATAATAGCATCTTCGATGGAGGCCATTGAGGAACCAATAATCCCGGTCTGGCGCAAGCTAACCCAATATGGCAGTTCCGATTCAATGGTATGGCGTTCGGCGGCTATTTTGCTGACCGCATAGTAGTCATATACACTAGGCTTTAGCGGATCTCCGACACTTCCCCAGTGGATTGGCGGCATTCGGTCGCCCGTTTCCGCCACGGTTCCAATGCTAACAAGTTTGGTTTTCCGCTCCTGTCCCAGTTCCTTGATTGCTTTAACGATATTAACGATGGAACCATAATTGACCTGCATAGTACGTTTAGGGTTGTAATCGGCCTCGGGGGACACGAATGCGCCCACATGTAACACGATGTCGCAATTACGCACACAGGCACATACGTCTTCGTAATTGACAAGATCGCCCCATACAATTTCCAGGCTTTCGTGTTTGGCATAAGGTTCCAGTATGGCCCTGTCTCTTTTCGAAGGAAGTGCAAGTACAACCAAATCCAATTCCTCGGTGTCTTTCAACAGTTCCTTCATGCCCAAAAAGCCCATGGTACCAGTAGCCCCTGTTAAGAATACTTTCTGTTTTGTCATCCTGCATTCTCCTTCCATTATGCAGTTCATCATAGGCATTTTTCACGTACCGGTTTTGATCTTCCGTAACCCCCAGCCCTATTCCAGCCTGGTCATCCAGGCCGTATCCAGAGCAATCGCCTCGGAAATGCTTAACGCCATTTGTGTAATGAACAGGTTGTAGTGCCCATCTACCACCACAAACCATAACAAGGAAGGCGCCGTTTCGGGAAGCCTCATGAGCCAGCGCCCTTCAAATGCATCGGCATCGGTGGAGGCAACAATCTTTGACCATATCGAAGCGTCTTCCGCATAGTCAATCGATTCGCTAAGAGCGTAAACCTTGGCCAAATTCAGGTTCACCGTTCCACTTATCTCCCTGGCTGTGGCTGGTTCGTTTCTAGCCGCTATAGGCATGTTCAATGTTCTTGTCAAAGGGGCTATATTAAAACCCGTTACCGCCCTGGCCTCGCCTGCCCTGTACTCCTCCAGTATCCTAAGACCGTAGGCGAATCTCGCCATTCTTTGTATCTCCTCTAGTATAAAGCGAGGAGTATTCTGGTTAGATGCTATCAGCCTTCTTTGCATGTTTTCCAGCAACCTAAGCGCTTCCGTTAGCTCCCCTGCCGCCGCAAGCAGAATGGCGGCATTGAACCCTGCGGAAACGTTGCCGTACTGTTCATATATTTCCTTGTATATATCGAGTGCAAGATCATGCCTGCCCATCCTGACAAGCCTAATCGCTTCATCCAACATGGGTTCGTTCCTCGGCCTTCTTCGCAGGCTTCTTTCCTCCGTTGTTATCCAAGGAGCAATTTCCCGATCCATGGTGTGCGAAAACCTGCTTATGGCGACCGCAGCAACTCTTTCCTCCCATGAATCCCTTCGGGGAAAATTTCTGGTTCCATGGCCTCGCCGCCTTCTTTCTCTGTCTGGTCCTGGATCGAACCATCCAGGCCGATCCCAAGGCCCCGGTCGATTCCAGCCAGGGTGATGCCAGGTTCCATGATCCCAGCCTCCTGGACGGTTTCTGCCACCCGAATCCGGAAATCTCCTTTGAAAGTCGGCAATTTCGGTGAACACTTCCCTCTTCCTGAAAGTTCTCAACACCGCTCCGTCACTTGCGCGGATATATGAATATTCGATTTCAACGATAACGTTGAGGGTAACGGTGGTCACGCTTACGGTCTCGCCCCTAATGGTTCGAGTATTGGGCTTTACGGTATAATTTGAGCGGATGTCGGTTATTCTGCCACTTATAAAAACATCGACATGTTGTCGGAAATTGTGCTGGGGGACATGCGCCAAGGTTTGCGGTTCAACAAGGGTGAGGTTTCCACGCAACAGGTTTTTTCTTATGCCGTCTGTCAATGCGGATGTTACGTGAGCCGATAGATATTCGAACTCCCTGGGAAGGCCCCTCTCGAAAGGAATAATGGTAATCCTATTCAAACCACGCAAATCGACAAGGGGCGGATGCTCGACATCGAACCTTACCGAAGCGGAGCTGGCGCATGATGCCAGTACCACTGGAAGCAATGCAAACAAAAAAAAGCGCAATGATTTTTTCACAAACAACCCCTCCTCGCTAAACCCCTATTCCCACTCGATAGTCGCAGGCGGCTTGCTGGAAATGTCGTACGTTACTCGTCCAACCTCCGGTACCGAGTTGGTGATGCGAGTCGAGATTTCCAGCAGATCCCGGGTTTCGAAGGGATAGACATCGGCGCTCATGCCATCGGTGCTGTTGATGGCACGTAGCGCAAGCACCCATCCGTAGCTGCGGATGTCGCCGACCACACCCACCGATCGCACCGGCAGCAGCACGGCGAACGCCTGCCAGATGTCGTCGTACAGACTACAGCCAGTGGGGGTTTTGCGAAGTTTAAGCTCCTCGATAAAAATCGCATCCGCCTCACGCAGAATGTCGCACCTTTCCTTCGTGACTTCGCCGATGACACGCACGGCAAGCCCTGGCCCAGGAAACGGATGGCGGCGGACAACTTCCTCGTCAACCCCAAGCGTCCTGCCCAGGCTGCGAACCTCGTCCTTGTACAGTTTGTCCAGCGGCTCGATTATCCTGCCTGCCTTTCTCTTTGCCTCGACCAATGGACTGCCCACGTTGTGGTGGCTCTTGATGAGGTGAGCCTTTTTGCCAACGCCTTTGCCGCTTTCGATTAGGTCGGTATACAGGGTTCCCTGCGCAAGAAAGCAGTCCTCCGGCAACCCAAGCCGTGCAACCTCCCTCTCCTGGATCGTGATGAACAGGTCGCCTATTGCCCTGCGCTTTGCCTCCGGTTCGGTAAGGCCTTTGAGTGCGGCAAGGAACTCGTCCTCGCAGTGGACGATGTGCAGATGCTTCGCCCCGAGTTTTTCCAGGTTGGTCTTGACGATTGCCGTTTCGTCCTTACGCATTAGCCCCGTGTCCATGTACATCAGATGCACCTGGTCGCTGGGCAGGGTTTTTAAAAGCAACGCCCCGGCAACGGTGGAATCGACGCCGCCGGAAATCAAAAGCAGTACGGGGTTTCCCCCTACCCGGGCGTTCAGCGACGAACGTATTTCCTCGATATAGTGCTGCATTGTCCAGTTTTTGGCGCAGCCGCACACGCCAAAGGCAAACGCCCCCAGGATATCGTCGCCCCCCTCGCAGTGCGTTACCTCGGGGTGGAACTGCAGGCCGAACCAGGGCTTGGTGTCGTGGGCAACCACCGCCGGAAAGCCGGAGGCACTGGTTCCATATTCGGTAAACCCGTGAGCAAGGTTGGTAAGGGTGTCGCCGTGGCTCATCCACGCGGTGAACGACGGCGAGCGGAAGCCTTCGAGAAACCTTGCGGCGAACCCCTCCGGCTTTGCATTCCCTGGCTGGGGATCCGCCGGGAGACTTATCTTTACCCCGATTCTTCCATACTCACGCTTAGGCAGAGGCTTAACCTTGCCGCCCAAATCCACGGTCATACGGTGCAGGCCGTAGCAAATGCCCAGCAGGGGAAGGCCGCAGTCGTATATCGCCTTGTCCGGGGAACCCCCAGCGCCGTTTACCGACTCTGGGGAGCCAGACAGGATAATCCCTTTCACGTTCAGTCCAGGGAATTCGGTGGGAAGAGGGCAATCCCCGGGAATAATCTCGGTATACACGCCCATGTCACGTATTCGCCGCCCGATAAGCTGGGTCGTCTGACTGCCAAAGTCAAGGATTAATATCGTGTCCATGATGGGTATGATACACGGAAACCGGGAAAAATGCCATGCGATATGGCTTTCGTGATGGTTTGAGGCTCTGCATCACAGGAATGACATATTTCCCAAAAAAATCTTTCGTTTGGACTTTCCGTATTGACACATGCACCTAAAAGCTGGAAGATAACCACATGAGGCAGGACACCGCCTTCCGAAGCAAAACGTGTCGCTGTGGACAGAGTCCGTGCATACGGCGTCGGCAGTCGGCAGTCGGCAGTCGGCAGTCGGCAGTCGGCAGTCGGCAGTCGGCAGTCGGCAGTCGGCAGTCGGCAGTCGGCAGTCGGCAGTCGGCAGTCGGCAAATTATACATATCGCCGCAGTAACCTTGTCAACCATCTAACAGCACATATTTTTTCACCATCAGTATACAGTTTCCCATTTTTGATAAACGCCCTTCGTGCATCTATCCGCCCATTTCCAGCGGATGGACGGGAGAGGGCTTTTTGCATACACAAACGACAAGGAGGTTTTCCGACGTGAAAAACAACATCGGACTTTTCGGGATTATCGCCCTGACGGCGATAATAGGGTTTTCGGCAACGGCGTGCAGACAGCCGGGCAGCGTGCCAATCGTGGACATGGCCGCGCTGGGCAGTGCCATTGCCGGAGCACAGACCCTGCTTGCGGGGACTATGGCATCGGCGGACGGCGTGGGTATCGCATCCGGATACTGGGCATCCCAGACGGCAATCGACACCTTTTCGGCGGCGATCGCCACGGCACAGGCTGTCTACGGCAGCAACGCCGCAACACACGCCATGGTAGACGCGGCGGTCGAAACGCTGGCAGCCGCACAGGTGGCCTTTATCGCCGCAAGACAGCCAGGCACCTACACGCCAGCAACCGTAAACAGAACGGTGCTGGGCAACGCTATCGCCGCAGCCCAGGTATTGCTTGCGGAAACCGAGACATCGGCGGACGGCGACGACGTGGCAACCACGGCCTACTGGGCCACGGCGGACGCGCACTCCGCCTTTGACAATGCCATTAACACGGCGCAGGCTGTTTACAGCAACCCAACCGCCACACAGGCCACGGTAGACGCGGCGGTCGAAGTACTGGCAACCGCACGGACGGCCTTTACCGCCGCAAGGCAACTAGGCACGTCGGAAACGGCTGTGGACAGAACCGCACTCGCCGGTGCCATAGCTGGGGCCAGGGCACTGCTTGACGCAACGGAAACATCAACGGATGGCACGGACATACTGCCCACGGCATACTGGACCACGGCGGCGGTACGCACGGCCTTTGACAACGCCGTTAACACCGCGCAAGGTGTCCGCAACGACACCAGCGCAACCCAGACCGAGGTGGCCGCGGCAATCGCAACACTGGCAACAGCCCAGGGTACCTTTAACACCGCAAGACAGCCGGGCACCTACACACCGACACCCGTGGACAGAACCGCGCTTGCACAGGCATTAACCGCCGCCCGGACCCTGCTAACGCAAACGGAAACATCCCCGGACGGTTACGACATATCCGCAACGGCATACTGGACCACGGCGGCGGTACGCACGGCCTTTGACAACGCCGTTAACACAGCACAGGGTGTCCACGATGACAACGACGCGACACAGGCAGAGGTGGACACGACGGTTGAAACACTGGAAGCCGCGCAGGCAGCGTTTTATACCGCAAGACAGCCGGGCAGGTTTCCACGCGGCAGTTTCACGATAGACTTCAGCCCAGACATGGCGACAAACGCCCAAGGCCCTACCGTCTACCTTAGCTACACCGGACAGCCACCAGTAATAACACTGCTTAACCCGGACCGCTTCGACACCAGCAGCATAAGATGGCTGCTGGGTAACGGCGAGCCCGTCCCGGCGGCGGCGCTAACCGACAACGGGGCAACCCTGATCCTGAATCGGCATGTCCACGGCAACAGAACCGGCGAACACCGCGTAACGGCGGAAGCAGGGATCGATGGCGTACCGCACGGCGCAGTCGTCGATTTTACCGTGGAACTTTAACACAAGGAGTAACAAGATATGAAGAACAACCGCAACCGGCGTTTCCCTCGGCTCCTGAAAGCCGCCAGCCTTATCACCGCATTTTTCCTGCTGGTTCTGGCTGGGTGCCGAAACCCAGTACAGCCGCCCAACATGCCAGCCGCCGCCGAAGGCACCGGAACCCTGTCCCTTTCCATAGGCAGACAGGGCACGGCAAGAACCATAACCCCGGAATCCATTGACGACTTTGTCAGGTTCAACCTTGACTTTGTTCGCAGTGCGACATGCAGTAGCAACAACGCGCCATATGACACGTACTGGACGGCAGACTCCCAGGGCACGGTGGAACTTGCCGAGGGCGTGTGGGATCTTACCGTAACCGCGCTGACCTACGGCGACGTGGAAACGGCCACCGGAAGCCTTTACGGAATCGTGATAACCCGGGCCGAAACCGCCGCAGGCAGGGTAACGCTGGCCCCGATACCCGGACACATAGGAACCTTCGCCTGGGACATCGACTTTGACACAACCGAGGTCGCAACCGCGCAAATGACGATAACGCGGATAGACGTAAGCCCGGAGGAGCCGCAGGGAACCTTCCATTTTGAAAGCGACGACGACACGAAGACCCTGATCCCGGCCGACGGTTATACGGAACTGCCCACCGGACAGCACCGGGTAACATTTACACTTACCGACCTTAGCGGAAACACTGCGGCATTGACAACAATACTGCACGTCTACCGGAACCTGGAAAGCGTTTTTGAGGAAACGTTTACAACCGCGCACTTCCAGGTACCGCTGGAGGATCGCATACTTGCCGCATGGGACAACACCCGGTGGAACCTTGCGGAACACGGAATCGGGGCAAGGCATTTTTACCTTGCCGGGATCGGTGGCGCGGACGACGGCAACTTTGAAGGGATAGTCCGCTTGTTCAACAGCCCTGGCTTTATTGCCACAACCCCGGCACCGGATTACTTTGACATATACGACCTAAAAGTACTGACCGACGCGGCTCTGGTGGGTCTGGCAAGCGAGAACCCGGCGTTCCTTTCCGTTAACCACGACAACGTGGATTCGGTGGAGAAGGCCGTTGCCGGGCTGATGAGGAACGGCACGGTGCCGACGATCGGGCTGACGGGCAACGCCACGGTAACGGTAACCATAGGCAGACACGAGGTTAGGATAACCTTTGACTACCCCGTCATACAGGTCGTAAACTGGACTGCGGAATCGGACAGCACCGCACGCACAAGAGCCATCAACCTTGTTTTCGATTACCTGGTTCCCGGACTGTACGCAGCCGACATAGTGATTAAGGACGAAACGGGGTCGGCAATACTACTGGGCCTGACTGGAAGCGGCACGGAATGGTCGATTGCCGTTAACGCCGTAAGCGCAGGAACGGTAACGGTACGGATTGACAGATTAGGGATCGATGACGAACCACGACCGGTGGAGGTTTTCCCTGGCTGGCAGCCACCTGTTGCAAAGGGTACATTATCCGCAGGTAGCTCCCACACTGTGGAGATCCGCGAGGACGGGTCTCTGTGGGCATGGGGAAGTAACGCGAACGGACGGCTTGGTGATGGTTCCACGACACATCGCACCAGCCCGGTACGGATAGGTTTGGACTACGACTGGGCCTACGTGGCCGTAGGATTTAGCCACACGATGGCGATCCGGAAGGACGGCTCACTGTGGGCTTGGGGCAACAACGGGCAAGGCCAGCTTGGCGACGGTTCCACGACACATCGCACCAGCCCCGCGCGGATAGGTTTGGACTACGACTGGACATACGTGGCCGCAGGCGGTGGCCACGGCCACACGATGGCGATCCGCGAGGACGGTTCGCTGTGGGCCTGGGGCAACAACGGGCAAGGCCAGCTTGGCGATGGTTCCACGACACAGCGCACCAGCCCGGTACGGATAGGTTTGGACTACGACTGGGCATACGTGACCACAGGCGGTAACCACACGATAGGGATCCGTGAGGACGGTTCTCTGTGGGCATGGGGTAGCAACTGGGCGGGCCAGCTTGGCGATGGTTCCACGACAAATCGTTCCAGCCCGATGCGGATAGGTTTGGGCTACGACTGGGTCTACGTGTCCGTAGGCGGTAGCCACACGATGGGGATCCGTGAGGACGGTTCCCTGTGGGCCTGGGGACATAATGGAAGCGGCCAGCTTGGCGATGCTGGTAGCACAATACAGCACACCAGCCCGATTCGGATAGGTTTGGACTACGACTGGGCCTATGTGGCCGCAGGCCAGGATCACACGATGGGGATCCGTGAGAACGGTTCTTTGTGGGCTTGGGGACGTAACTTAGAAGGCCAGCTTGGCGATGGTTCCACGACACATCGCACCAGCAGCCCGGTGCGGATAGGTTTGGACTACGACTGGGCCTACGTGGCCGCAGGCAATAGGTACACGATGGGGATCCATGAGGACGGTTCTCTGTGGGCTTGGGGATGGAACCAAGAAGGCCAGCTTGGCGATGGTATCATAACACGGCACGCCGGCCCGATTCGGATAGGTTTGGACCACGACTGGGCCTACGTGGCTGCGAGCGGCGGGATGAACACGATGGGGATCCGTGAGAACGGTTCCTTATGGGCTTGGGGATGGAACGGAAGCGGCGAGCTTGGCGATGGTTCCACGACAACGCGCACCAGCTCGGTGCGGATAGGTTTGGGCTACGACTGGGCCTACGTGTCCGTAGGATTTAGCTACACGCTGGGGATCCGTGAGGACGGTTCTCTGTGGGCATGGGGAGACAACCAGTTTGGCCAGCTTGGCGATGGTTCCACGACACAGCGCACCAGCCCAGTGCGAATAGGTTATGATGACGACTGGGCCTACGTGACCGCAGGCAGTGCCCACACGCTGGGGATCCGTGAGGACGGTTCTTTGTGGGCTTGGGGATGGAACCAAGAAGGCCAGCTTGGCGATGGTTCCACGACAAATCGTTCCAGCCCGGTGCGGATAGGTTATGACTACGACTGGGCCTACGTGGCCGCAGGCCAGAATCACACGCTGGGGATCCGTGAGAACGGTTCTCTGTGGGCATGGGGTAGCAACTGGGTGGGCCAGCTTGGCGATGGTTCCACGACAAATCGTTCCAGCCCGGTGCGGATAGGTTATGACTACAACTGGGCCTATGTCTCCGGCAGATCGCACACGATGGGGATCCGTGAGGACGGTTCCTTATGGGCTTGGGGATGGAACGGAAGCGGCGAGCTTGGCGATGGTTCCACGACAAATCATTCCAGCCCGGTGCGGATAGGTCTGGACTACGACTGGGCCTACGTGGCCGCAGGCGGGGATCACACGATGGGGATCCGTGAGGATGGTTCTCTGTGGGCATGGGGATGGAACTGGCAAGGCCAGCTCGGCGATGGTTCCACGACAAATCGTTTCAGCCCAGTGCGGATAGGTTATGACTACGACTGGGCCTACGTGTCCGCAGGCCAGAATCACACGATGGGGATCCGTGAGGACGGTTCTCTGTGGGCATGGGGAAGCGATGAGGGTGGCCAGCTTGGCACCGGAGTAATACTGTACCGCCCCAGCCCATGGCAAATACGGTAATCGGCAATCGCAGGGCAACGGTTTAGAAAGACAGGGAAAGCGAGGGACTTGCAACTCTCGCTTTCCAGCTTTCCAGATACGTCCGCACAAGCCCAGGAACCGCAACCTCAATACCAAGGGTTTAGGGCCGACGGTTCAAAAACCGCTTTACGTGTTCTTCCCCATGGCCGGGAAAACAACCGCAAGGATCGATTTTAGGGTATCTTTGCCCAGACTGGCTTCCAGGTTGGGGTTTCGCCGTCAAGCGCCATCAGCATGTTAATAAAGGGTGTCGCCAATTACAACGGTATCCCGTTTTCCGTAATGGCTCCGCCAGAAAAGGCATCCCAAATGCCAAGGGAAGCCATGTTCGGGTGATGTGCGGACAGTTCAAAAAGTAGGCGCATGAGTGACAGGCACCAGTTTTGACTTACCGTCACGACGGTGCCAGACAGCTATGTAATTTAAAAAAGGGCCAGCATGATCTGGCAGCCAGTGACTTTGCCAAAGCATCCTCCCAAATTTGAAGGCCATTGGTGCTTTCCCTCTCCACTAACCACTTCCTTCGGGGCTTAGCTCTTTGCCAGTCGTGTGTCTCACCATCAAATATATAGTTTCTGTGGCGGCGTACTCGCAAATGCCGTTACTCTGAAACATCAAAAATTTCTCTTACCTGTACTGCTAGTAATCGCTACACTCAAATCGCAAGGAGTGGGTATGGTAGCGATAAAGGCGTATTATAATGGGCAAGTGGTCTTGGACGTAATTTTGAAGCACCAGTCTTTTTACGATAAATCCATTACGGTCTTCCAGTGCATCGACCAGCGACTTATCAACGGATGTTTGTCTTCATCAGCCATGACGGATATTTTCCGCATTACGGTGCCTTGTCTAAGGGTTTCGGAAGGGTTAAAATGGAACCATGTTAAAGGTTTATCTGGACAACTGTGCATACAACCGCCCATTTGACAACCAGACACAGATAAAAATCGCTCTGGAAACGATGGCAAAACAGCACATTCAGGGGCTAATCACGGAGAAGGCCATTGCCCTTGTGTGTTCCTCCTATGTAAACCGCTTTTGCGATACAAGAATGACGAGATTGTTATCTGCAGTCCCGTTCAGTTTTTTGACTATTTGGAGGAACAGAAAAATGCGTAATACCGCTACCGTTATGGACGAAGGGGTAACGGCCCTCCTTAACACCCTTGGGGTTCTTGAGACTGAAATTTTTATTTCCACTCTGCTCAAGGAGCCTTTCGACTACACCGAATGGCGAAAAAAGCACTTTGCGGATATCGATATCGATCCTGCACAGTTCAATCGAAAAGCAATCGAGTACGACAAAGCCAACCCTGTCTGACGGAGGCGAGCGTGACGGCCACTAATCTTGCCGCACATTTCTCCTCTGCTAATCCCAAAAAGTTTCCATTAGTGGGATCATTCCCGTTCAGTTTTCCATCACGCCGTATCTGACTTCGCCGGCTATGCTTGGAATGTCCAAAACCATGCCCGGGCGAATCAGGTGGGGGTTACCTGGACGGGGCATTCTGTCCCTGTTTGCCTGGTATAGAACTGGCCACCTCGAACCGTCGCCGTAAATCTCGGGCAGGGCGGCAATGTTCCACAGGCAATCCCTCGTTCCTTCCCAGGTTCTAACGAGAAACCGGGCTGGAAGAACCGGAGATACCCCGGACAGAATATCGATAACCTGAAGCGCCAGGCTCCTTGCCGAATCCCATGCCTCGCTTTCGTGGGCCTCCAGCGCATTGGCAAAGGTGTCTTGCGCCCTTTCGTAGGTTGCCGTATAACGGGAGGGAGCGCCCATTCTTCTGGCCCAGTCAAGGCGAGACCTGGCCGAGCTAATCGCGTAATTGGTTTCCCTGATCCTTAGGTGCAGGGACACGTACTCGTCCGACAACTGGGCGTATCTCATGGCCTCCCGTGCGTATTCCATGGCATCGTCGTAACGGTTTTGGGTGTAGCGTTCCTCCGCCAGGGCGATAAGCCTGATGTTTTCACGCAGATACTGGTTGTTAAGAAAGGCCATGACGTATTCGGACTGGAACTGGGCGGTCAGTGGATCTTCCTCGGCCAAAGCCGGCGAAAGAGGCGCAAGCGAAAAAACGAGAAACAGGGATACCCCGATTAGCCTGATATTGATGTTGAACCTGCGGTTTGCCCTGTTATGTATCACTGTCTTCCTCCATGGCAAGCCCCACGCTGATTGCATGGGCGGTACTCTGTGCCGATCTCTGTCTGGCCTGTTCCACGGCTACATCCGCCAGCCGCCTTCGCCTTTCCGTTTCTCTAACCGAAGCGACAAACTGGTTTGCCGATTGGGTGTATTGAGTCCGTGCCGCCGTAAAATTCCTGGCATTATAGTCCCTTAACGCCTGCTGGAAGGTCGCATCCGCCCTGTTGAAATCTTCGGTTGCCGCAACGTTTGCCCTTGCGTCAAGCGCCGCCTGGCGTTCCCTTTCCGCCGCCGCCCTGGCCACCTGCGCCGCCGCCTCGTTTTGCTCGGCAAGGCGAATGTTCCTTTGGACAATGTCATCGAAAGCGTTTGCCACCCCGACAAAAAGATTCGTGGTGCTTCTTATTTCGGCAAGGGTTCCACGCCTAGCGTTTTCCGCATTGCGGTGCCTTGTCTCGATGTTTCTCCAATCCCTGGGAAGGTTAGTTGCCGCATCCGTGTTTTCCGCCTGCTGCCTGGCCTGTGCGGCACGGGTAATAGCCGCCTGCAGATCACGTTCGGCCTCGTTTCTTTCGGCGGCAAACATGGAGCCGCTTCTTCGGGCAAGGTCGTCGTAACTGTTCGCCGCCTCGACAAACATCGTGGTGGCTGCACGCATTTCCTCCGTGGTGTTTCTTCTTGCCCTTCTCGCCGCCGTGTTCTGCGCCTCGGCGGTTCTCCATTCGGCCGGGAAGAAGGTCTGGGCTTCGACATTCACCGCCGCCTGCCTGGAACTATCCGCACGGGCCATAGCCGCCTGCAATGCGCTGTTTGCATCGTCCCTCGCCCTGGCGAACATGTCGCCGCTTCTCTGGGCAATATTGTCGAAGCCGTCAGCCGCAGAGTTGAGCTGAGCGATGACCGCCCTCGTTTCGCCAATAGTGTTTCTTGGGGCGTTTCTTCCCGACGTGTTCTGGGATTCGGCCCTATTCCAGTCGTTGGGGAAGTGGGTCTGGCCTTCGACATCCATCGCCGCACGTCGGGATCTGTCAACACGGGTTACCGCCGCCTGGAATTCCCTGTTGGCCTCGGTTCTTGCGGCGGCGGCCATGGGGCGGCTTCTTCGGGCAATGTCGTCGTAACTGTCAGCGGCAGTTACAAACAGTGCGGTGGCCGCTCGCATCTCATCCAGGGTGTTCCTTCTGGCCCTGTTTGCCGCCGTGTTTTGCGTCTCGGCGTTTCTCCATTCGGTGGGAAAGTGGATTTGCCCTTCGACATCCATCGCCGCCTGCCGTGAGTTTCCGGCACGGGCCATAGCCGCTTGAAGCACACCGTTGGCTTCGTCCCTTTCCCTGGCCAGCAGGGGACCGCTCCTTTGGGCAATGTCGTCATAGCTGTCCGCAGCAGCAGCAAAAAGCGCAGTGGCGGCCTGTACCTCGCTCGCCGTGTTTCTCGGGGCATCTACCCCTGCCTGGTTCTGTGCCTCGGCGTTTCTCCAGTCGTTGGGAAAGAAGTTGTGCCCGTTGGCGTTCATCGCCGCACGTCTCGACCTGTCCGCACGGGTAATTGCCGCATTCAGGGCCCTCTGGGCCTCGTCCCTTTCAAATAGGGGGCGGCTTCTTTCCGCAAGATCGTCATAGGTGACAGCCACGGCAGTAAGCACCTCGGTCGCCACCATCATTTCGTCGGGTGTCGCCCCACGCCTTACCCTTCCTGCCCGAAGCTGGGCTTCCGCTTCCCTCCATTCCGCAGGGAAATGGTTGTTGGCACGGTTCGCCTGGGCATCCCTTCTGGCCTGTTCCGCCCGAGTCAGTGCCGCCTGCATGTTCCGTTGGGCGTTCTCCCTGTCCAGGGCTTCCTGGGCGAGTCGTGCCTCTTCGAGATATCTGGCAAAAAGTGGTGCGCTGTTTTCCGCTATAAACTCGTAAAGATCGGCCGCCGCGGTAAACGATGCAACCGCCTGATTCAGCGCTTCGAGGGTGGCCCTTCCCACCCCCCTGCCGGCTTGGTAATCCGATTCCGCCTGTGCCCATTCATCCGGGAAATGTACCGAACCCTGCACGGCAAGGGCGTTTTCCCTTGCGCCTGTGGCTCGAGCCATTGCCGCATCCAGCCTGTTCAGCTCGTTCTGCCCCAGGGCCTGTTGGACAGGCTCGACGGTGGGGGGTGGATCGTATTGGGGTGGCGGTGCGCTTTGACAGGATATTACCGGCATGAAAACCGCACACTTCAGTAGAATCAACAGTAGAATATGCCGTTTCTGGCTTTTTGCGTTCATTTTATCCTCCACAACGATGCCCAAAAAGCTTGAAAACTTGTTCGGACGCTTTTGGTACGAGATTTTTACATCCAGCAAGCGGAATTCAGGCACTGGATACAAGAATAACCGCCGAACACGGCATTTGTTTCCATGAAACTGTACGCTTACTTAATTTTAGCCTCTATATGGCCTGCTGGCAAGTGCTCGCTCTGCATTGTTTGTACTCTATTTCGCAGGCATTTAAAACTTTTTCGGGAGACACTGAGAGGGGGGAAAGCCTTTCAGTTGCTTGAACTGCTTGTAGAAATGCGAGGTGTCGGTAAACCCACAGGCCTCGGCGACGTCCCCCACCTTGTACTCGCCCGAAAGAAGCATACTCTCGGCGTTTTTGACACGGACGTATATCAGGTAACGGTTAAAGCTCATTCCCGTCGTGCGCTGGAACAGATCCCCAAAGTAGGTGGGGTTCAGACTTACAAGATCCGCCATGGATTTTACCGTAAGCCGCTCGGCATAGTTCCTGGCGATATATCGAATGACTTTGGTAATGCGGAAATCCCCGGCGAACGAACGGTCCTTGTAAACAAGCAGTTCCAGAAACCTGTGAAGAATCTGCAAGAACAGACCCTTGCACTGGATCATGTGACCTGGGTTTTTGTCCATCCAGGAAAAGGTGAGTTCCTGAAACCAATGGATGATGTCTTTGTGCTTGCCTGGTTCGGACAGGAGTTGGAACGGTGGGGGCAGTTCATGACTGACACCGTTTCGGAGGAAAAAATCCACCGAGAAACAGTGCATAAGCCGATCGGGAAAGGTGATCGCCCTGCGGATGCTGCCCTTTGGGAGAACCAGAAGGTTGCCCTGCTTTAGTTCGATGGTTTCGTCATCGACCGTGTAACGGGCCTCGCCCTGGACAAGATATGTCATGTTGATGCTTTCCAGCCTGTTTTCTGGCATTACCCACACTGGAGTACACTTTCTGTAGACGACGTGCCGAATATCCGGAGTCATGTCCTGTTCAATACTCGCAGACATATGCCACCTCCTGATTTCATATTTTACACCATTGTACATGTATTTTGTACACAGGTGGCCTTTTCCCCTCTATTTTTTGTTGTATAAGTTGCGGATTCATGATATGATGAGCCGTGATGGACTCGCTAGTGGTTTCACCCTTGGTTGGAAGCAATATGGTGTTTCAACAAGGAATCTCCGTCCCGGTGTGGGGGAAAGCCACGCCAGGAGCGAGAGTATACGTAAAGATATTGGACAAAAGATACTACGCCACGGTCAGTCCCAACGGCAGGTGGCGTATCCTGCTGGATGCTCAGTCTGCCGGCGGCCCACACAAAATGACGGTATCCGCCTCGGGCCAAAGAAAGACTTTTAAGGATATTTACTTCGGCGATGTATGGATCTGCTCCGGGCAGTCCAACATGGAAATGCCCATGCAGCGTCTTAGGGATAATTTCCCCGGGGAATGGGATGCGCCGGTCAACCCCATGATCAGGCAGTTCAAGGTTCCGCAGGAATGGGACTTTTCCGGTGCCAGGGAAGATCTTTCCGGCGGAAACTGGACGGCGGCATCCAAGGACTCCCTGCACGAATTCTCGGGTACGGCATGGTTCTTCGCAAAGGAAATGTTCAAGAACCACGGTACCCCGATTGGCCTTATAAATGCCGCATGGGGGGGCACCCCGGTGGAGGCATGGATGAGCAGCGATGCCCTTGCCGCCTTTCCCAAAAAAATTGCCCTTGGCAAGAGGTATGCCGATTCCTCCGTTTGCGAGGTGGTCATGCGGGAAAGCGAGGCGGCAATCAAGGCCTGGTACGATGCGCTCACCATAGGGGACAGGGGTTTTGCCGAAAAATGGCATAGGCCGCAGACGGTTTCATCGCAATGGGGCAAAATTTCCCTGCCCGGCGCTTTTTCCAAGGCCTATCTCGACAAGTTCTACGGTGCGGTCTGGCTTCGAAAGCAGATTGAGGTAAGCGCCGAATTTGCCCAAAGGGAGTCCAGGCTTTGGCTCGGCACCATCGTCGATGCCGACATAGTTTACGTCAACGGCACCGAGGTTGGTAACACCACTTACCGATATCCTCCACGCAAATACACGGTACCCTCCGGCCTTCTTCGGGAAGGAAAAAACACCATCGTCATGAGGGTTGTCTGCTGCAGCGGCGACGGCGGCGTTACCAGGGGCAAGGACTTCCGCCTTTTTTCCAACACCGAAAGCGTGGAACTCGATGGAACCTGGGAATACCGTGTCGGGATGCGGGCGACGAAACCATGCCCCGAGAATTTCTTTTTCCAACGCCAGCCCACGGGTCTGTTCAACGCGATGATTGCGCCCATGCTCGATTATCCCTGCAAAGGCATACTTTGGTACCAAGGCGAGTCGAACGATGCCAATGCCCGTGAATACAAGACGCTTTTTGCCACACACATCGGAGACTGGCAGAGCAAGTGGCGGTGTGCGGACAAGCAGGCCTCGGTCATGCCCTTCCTCTTTGTCCAACTCCCGATATGGAAGGAGCCAGGGGAAAACAAGGAGACGAGTTCGTGGGCGATTCTGCGAGAGGCGCAGCGTTCCGCCCTGTCCCTGCCTTCGACTGGCATGGCGACGGCTCTTGATCTGGGCGAGTGGAACGACCTACACCCGATTAACAAAAGGGACGTGGGCCGCAGGCTTGCGCTGGCGGCGGAACGACTGGTGTTCGGGAAAGAAAACACCGCACCGGGGCCGCTGTTCCAAGGTATTAAACGGCGCTTTGGAAGGCTGATACTTAGCTTCGACAACTGCGGCGAGGGGCTTGTCGCCAACGAAAAGGCATACGTTACCGTGCTTGCCGCAAAAAAGAGCCACCGCCTGCCTGCGGATATCGAAGGTCCCAGCCAGATTTCGGTGGACGTTTCCTCGGTACAAAGCCCGGAAAAGCTGCTTTACGCATGGGCGGACAACCCCATCGACCGACAGTTTCACAATTCCGAAGGGCTTCCCATGGTTCCATTTCAGGTAGACATTACGGATACAACGCCGTAACAAGGAGTATAAAATGATATCGGTCGCAATAATCGGCACGGGCAATATCTCCCGTATGCACATAGACGGGTACCTGGCATTCCCAGGGCGCTGCAAAATCACTCATTTGGTGGACATTGTCCCGGAAAAAGCGGAGGGGGTAAACAAGGCTCGTGGACTTGGTGCATATACCGGCTTATCCTACAAGGAAATTCTGGACGATCCCGGGATCGACCTGGTAAGCATCTGTACGCCGCCTTTCTGCCATGCGGAGATCGCAATCGACTTTCTGAAGGCCGGCAAGAACGTGATAGTGGAAAAGCCTATGGCCGTTTCCCTACAGGAATGCGACGCGATGATTGCCGCACAACGGGAAAGCGGCAAGCTGCTTTCCGTAATCGCCCAGAACCGCTTTCGTGACCCAATAAGCGGCCTGAAAAAGGTTCTGGATTCGGGGCTTATCGGCAAGGTGGTTCATGCGCAGGTCGAATCGCTGTGGTGGCGTGGGCATTGCTACTATGACCTGTGGTGGCGAGGAACCTGGGAAAAAGAGGGCGGCGGCTGTACCCTTAACCATGCCGTGCATCACATCGATATGTTGTGCTGGATGCTGGGTCTTCCACGGAACGTCAGTGCGATGCTAAGCAACGCCGCCCACGACAATGCCGAGGTCGAGGACATTTCCGTAGCGGCACTTCGCTACGACGGAGGCTCGGACGACAGCCTTTGCGCCAAAGGTGCGTTGGCCCAGATTACCAGTTCCGTCATCCACCACGGCGAGGAGCAGCAGCTTGTGTTCCAGGGGGAAAAGGCCCGTATTTCCGCGCCGTGGAAAGTTGCGGCCAACGTTTCCCAGACCAACGGCTTCCCAGCCCCTGGGCAGGACGAAGAACTAATCAAACGGCTAAACGACCTGCACGACAGCCTGCCAAAGCTTCCCCACGAGCTTCACACGGGCCAGATCGACGACGTGCTTCGAGCCATCGAGACCGGCGGCGAACCGATGATTGGCGGAAAGGACGGCAGGGACACCATCGAGCTTATTACTTCTATATATAAAGCAGGCACCGAGGGGCGCACCATAGAACTGCCGATAAAAGCCGACGACCCATTTTACACGGCCCAGGGCTTTATGGAGCGAGTTCCCCGGTTTTACAAAAAGACGGCCTCGGTGACGGAACTGGGTGGGGATGACATTTCCCTTGGAAAGCTATAATTACGCCCCGAAAGGGGCGTAGGACGGTAGCCGATTTTAGAAAAATTGGCAGTTTGCCACTATACACTGTCAGTTTATCATGTTATACTCGTTTAGGCTGGCAATTCATTCGAACGTCTTATCTGCGTAGCTGAATCTCCCGAAAAACACGGTTGCCTGCTTGATGGGGTTCGTGAAAGTGTACGGAAACGGCGGCTGTTCCGTGGTGTCGCAAAATCACGATGGAACGGGTATATATGAAAGTTTCACGCTATGTAATTTACCGATGGTGAAGCTACGTATGAAAGATATATACTTGCGTTTATTACCCACCTCCCAATCGTACCAATTATGCTTGCGTTCTAAAGACAAAAGTCTCTGTAAACCCGATTTTTCACGTTTCTCGCTTTGATATTTGCCCAACGCCTGGAATCCCGGGAATTGGGCTTGCGTGTCTTGCCCGTTGGGCGGCTTCCGGATCATAGATCTGGCATCTTAAGGATGGTCCGCCAGGTAAGGTTAAGGCGAGCCGTCCGTAAAAAAGGAGCTTTTGATGATGATACAGAAAGCAAAGTTTTTCGGATTATCGCGCTGGCGGCGGTAATGCGGTACCTTGACCTTTTTTTCGAAATCAGGTAGATTCCAAGAATGGCCCATCTTGTACCAGCCATAAGTTTTTGTCAATCACCAAAGGGGATTATGAAGATGAGCGGAAAGAGAGTTTCGAGAGTGCTGGCCTTTTTATCGGTGGCCTTTTTCGCCGTTACGATACTGACCGTAAGCGCCCATGCCGACACCATGGCCTTCGAGGACACCATCCAGATTGAAATAGTGCCGCGTGAGGAAGGCATAGGCATGGTTTTAGGGGTCATGGCTGGGATCATCAACAGGTTCGAAGGTCATTCGATTTTGATTGAAGGCTATGGGGAACAGCCACAGCCTATTCCACTGGGGGCCACGCTCAAGCTGACAGTCCCGTCCATTATCTTTGGCCCGGATGCCGGAGGGTTCGGTGGTATCGATTCCGATACAATGGAAAGCAACGACAGGGTTTTAAGGCGCATAGCGGAAATCCTTAACAGGTTCGAGGATCACTCGGTACATATTGAGGGTCATGCGAATCCGACCACCCCTCCAGGTACCGCGCTAAGGGCCGAGGAGGAAACTGGCAGCCCTTATATCCTCGGCCTGCAGCCACTCAGCGAGGAGCGAGCGCAGACCGTGCTGGAACACCTTGTCGGCCTCGGCGTGGATCGGGCCAGGCTTTCGGCCGTCGGCATGGGCGGCACAAGGGCCATTGTCGAGTATGAGGACAGGGACTACTGGTGGCAGAACAGGCGCGTTGAATTCCTGCTGATTAGGGAATAGGGGCTGCCTCATGGAAGCGTACGGAAGCAAGGCCCCGAAAAACAACGACGCGGCTAGACACGGACGTTTCCTGGGAACATTGGGATTCATACGGCATAATATTTATTTCATACAAAGTCACGAACAAGACACCGCCTCGGTGTCGTCTTATCTCCCGTTGTATACATGGCCAGTTTACGGCTTGCGTATATCCCCTGTCAGGGGAAAACCGCCTTTTGGGCGAACCACAAAAAAAGGAGTTCTGTCATGAAGAACGCTTTCAAACTTTTCGGGATTACCGCGGTGGTCGCGGCAATCGGACTTTCTCTTGTTGGTTGTATGGGTATGCCCATGCCCATGCCTATGGTTGCGGCCGAGCCTGCTCGCTATCAGAATTTCGATTCGGGAAGGGCAGGCTGGTCGGAGCACCCGTCCATCCATGCCAGCCAGTATGAAGTTATCGGGGCGGTGGTAATAAGAAACGTAAACCAGGCGACGCTGACCGCGGACCTCATGAGCCAGGCAATCGCGATGGGTGGGCACGACATTATAAACGTCCGCATAGACACCATAACCGAAGGTGAGGGAAGAGACCAGATTACCAGGGTAAGCTCCGTGTCGGCGGTGGTGATAAGGTATGTCGGGACCTGGGTATTACCTTGACTAAGGTGCCAATGTAAGACAGAGTGAGGTCATGGTAGAATACCCCATGACGTTTGACGAGTTTGCGACAAAGTTTCAAACGGAGAAGGATTGCCGCAGTTACCTGTA